>JAEEGF012393358.1_pt1 | contig 20342 bp, 18 predicted proteins | sample 9134171 | NCBI WGS metagenome assembly JAEEGF01 (sample SAMN16246542, study PRJNA631951) | gut metagenome | biome: gut microbiome; feature: rumen; material: AP-attached | host: Bos | place: Iran: Karaj | collected 2018-10
CGGCGCAACGGGGCGCCCCTCCTCCGGAGGGGCTGGGGGAGGTTTGCGGGGAGTGCCTACCGGGCAGACATCGCGCCACTGGGCTCCCCTCCTTCGGAGGGGTTGGGGGAGGTTTTTCTTGGGGGAGGTCTCTAGTGAGGCAGAAAAGGGGGGGAAAACGCAATCGATGAAAACGTTATCGGATAACTTTTGTTAAGACATTTGCAAATATTTCCTTTTTTTATTGGTTATTCCAGAATAAAATCGTATCTTTGCAAAGTCTACATTACAAAAGTGGGCATTTGTGAACAAGAGCGCTCATGAGTCATCGAATAATGCACAGCGGCATCGTACAGGAAGTGACAGGCGATTGTATGAAGGTGAGAATCATACAGACGTCGGCATGTGCATCGTGCAAAGTGGCAAGCCAATGTCACGCCGCGGAAAGCAAGGAGAAGACGATTGACGTGTACGACGTGGAAGACGCTGCAACCTATCATGTAGGGGAGAGCGTCAAGGTGATTGCCTCAGCGCAGACGGGCATGCACGCCGTGGTGCTGGCCTTCGGCATTCCCTTTCTGATTCTCGTCGGTGTGGTGTTCGCCGCCAGCCGTCTCACAGACGATGAGCCGACGATGGCACTGGCAGGTCTCACAGCTCTTATACCTTATTATATAGTATTGTATCTGGCAAGAGATCGCATACGCCAAAAGTTCTCATTCCACGTAACAAGATAGGTAGATGGAACGCTAACAATACACCCTTTTGATAAGACATATATATTTAACTAAAACAAATACAAAAAGATTATGAGCTTTATTTTGACCGCAGTAATGGTTCTTGGAGGCATCGCGCTCATTGCAGCCGTGATTCTCTACGTATGCTCCAAGAAGTTTGCTGTAAAGGAAGACCCTCGTGTGGGTCAGGTCACAGAGGCTTTGCCTGGCGCCAACTGTGGCGGCTGTGGCTATCCGGGGTGCTCAGGCATGGCCGATGCCCTGGTGAAAGCAGCCGACAAAGGGTCGCTGGAGGGGCTTAACTGCCCTGTTGGTGGAGCCGACGTGATGAGTAAGGTGGCCGACCTGCTCGGCATGGCCATCGCCAATTCTGAGCCGAAGGTGGCTGTGGTGCGCTGCAATGGCACCTGCGCCCTTCGTCCTCGCATCGCTGTGTATGACGGTCTCCACACCTGCGCAGCCATGAACGCCACAGGCGCTGGAGAGACGGCCTGCGGATTCGGCTGTCTGGGATGCGGCGACTGCGTGGCGGCCTGTCAGTTCGATGCCATCAGCATGAACCCAGAAACGGGACTGCCCGAGGTGGACGAGGAGAAGTGCACGTCGTGCGGAGCATGTGTGAAAGCCTGTCCGCGACACATCATCGAGCTTCGCAAGAAGGGGCCGAAGAACCGCCGCGTCTACGTGAGCTGTGTGAACAAGGACAAGGGTCCCGCCGCCATGAAGGCCTGCAAGGCTGCCTGCATAGGATGCGGCAAGTGTGTTAAGGAATGTAAGTTCGAGGCCATCACGCTGGAGAACAACGTGAGCTACATCGACTTCAACAAGTGCCGCCTGTGCAAGAAGTGCGTCGAGGCTTGTCCCACAAAGGCCATCCACGCCGTGAACTTCCCCGCACCGAAGCCAAAGCCCGCACCTGTAGAAGAAACTGCGAAGGAACCCGCCAACACCCAACAACCATCACCTAACACCCAAGAAGAAAAGGAGGCAAAGGCATGAAACTGAGAACATTCCGCATAGGTGGCGTTCATCCTGAGGAGAACAAGCTCACCCACGAAGTAGAAACGAAAGTTGCCGCCCTGCCGAAGCAGGCCATCTTCCCGTTGTCGCAGCACATTGGTGCTCCCGCCAAGCCGGTGGTGGCCAAGGGTGACAAGGTAAAGGTTGGCACGCTCATTGCCGAAGCCGGGGGCTTTGTCTCGGCGCCCATCTACTCATCGGTATCGGGCACGGTGTTCAAAATAGACTCCGCCATCGATGCCACAGGCTATCGCAAGCCGGTGATTATCATCAACGTTGAAGGCGACGAATGGGAGGAGAGCATCGACCGCTCGGACAAGCTGGAGACGCTGGCCGACCATCCTGAACTGACACCCGAGGAAATCGTGGAGCGCGTGAAGAAGGCAGGCATCACCGGAATGGGCGGTGCTGGATTCCCCACATTCATCAAGCTGACTCCCCCACCCACGGCAAAGGCCGAGTGCGTCATCATCAACGCGGTGGAGTGCGAGCCCTACATCACCGCAGACTACCGACTGATGATGGAACACGCCGACGAGATTCTCGTGGGCCTCGATCTGCTGATGAAAGCAGCCAAGGTGACAAAAGGCTACATCGGCATCGAGGACAACAAGCCCAAGGCCATTGAACTGTTTGAACAGAAGACGGCCGGCAATGCCAACGTGGAAATCGTGCCACTGGCCAAGAAGTACCCGCAAGGCGGTGAGAAACAGCTCGTCGACGCCGTCATCAACCGTCAGGTGCCAGCACCTCCCGCCATTCCAGTAAACGTGGGTGCCATCGTGCAGAACGTAGGTACGGCTTTCGCCGTTTACGAGGCTGTGATGAAGAACAAGCCGCTGTTTGAGCGCTACACAACAGTGACGGGCAAGCGTCTGGCCAACCCCGGCAACTTCCTGGTGCGCATGGGTACGCCGATGAAAGACCTCATCGAGGCCTGCGGCGGAATGCCCGAAGGCGACAACAAGCTGCTGGCCGGCGGTCCGATGATGGGCAAGGCCCTGACATCTACCGACGTGCCCGTCTGCAAGGGAACCAACAGCGTGACCATCCTCACCGATGAGGACGCACGCCGCAAGGAGGCACAGCCCTGCATACGCTGCGCCAAGTGCGTGAGCGCTTGTCCCATGGGACTGGAGCCCTATCTGCTGGCCACCCTGTCGAGCCTGAAGAACTGGGAGCGCGTGGAGGCTGAGGACATCACCTCATGTATAGAGTGCGGCTCGTGCCAGTTCACATGCCCTGCCCACCGCCCGCTGCTCGACAACATCCGCCAGGGCAAGACCACGGTGATGGGCATCATCAGGGCACGCAACGCCAAACAGTCAGTAAAAAGAAACAATCGTAAACGGAATCACAGAATATGAGTAAATTAATCGTTTCCTTGTCGCCCCATGCACATGGCACCGACTCCGTGGAGAAGAACATGTATGGCGTCATCTTCGCGCTGGTGCCGGCAATGCTGGTATCGTTCTTCTATTTCGGACTGGGCTCCGCCATCGTGCTGGCAAGCAGCGTCGTGGCCTGCGTGTTCTTTGAATGGGCCATCAACAAGTACATCCTGAAGAACGAAAGAAACACGATATGCGACGGCTCGGCCATCCTTACCGGACTGCTGCTGGGTTTCAACCTGCCGTCGAATCTCCCCATCTGGATCATCGTCATCGGCGCTCTCTTCGCCATCGGCGTGGGTAAGATGACATTCGGAGGTCTGGGCATGAACATCTTCAACCCCGCATTGCTGGGCCGTGCCTTTCTCCTGATCAGCTTCCCCGCTCAGATGACCTCGTGGCCCGTGGCCGGACAGCTCACCAGCTATCTCGATGCCGAGACCGGAGCCACGCCGCTGGCCATCATGAAACAGGCCATCAAGACCGGCAATGCCGACCTGCTCAACGACCTGCCCTCGGCCACTCATCTGCTGCTGGGCAGCAATCCCACCGGAGGTCTGGGCACCATCGGCGAGGTCTGCGCTCTGGCACTGTTGCTGGGACTGGCCTACATGCTGTGGAAGAAAATCATCACCTGGCACATTCCCGTCAGCATCATCGCCACGGTATTCGTGTTCAGCGGACTGCTCCATCTGGCCAATCCCGCCTATGCCGACCCGTTTGCCGAAATCCTCACGGGTGGTCTGATGCTCGGCGCCATCTTCATGGCAACCGATTACGTGACCTCTCCCATGACAGGAAAAGGCCAGCTCATCTATGGTGTCGCCATCGGACTGCTCACCGTTGCCATACGTAACTGGGGAAGCTATCCCGAGGGCATGTCGTTTGCCATTCTCATCATGAACGCATTCACACCCATCATCAACACCTACATCAAGCCCAAGCGCTTTGGTGAGGTGCCTGAGAAGAAATGACAAAACCGCTGTGGTGCGATGCACCAAAGGAATAACAAAGAACAAAGAATGAGAATAACATGGAAAAACTGAAATCATCAATCACCAATATGGTGCTGGTACTCACAGGCGTTGCACTCATCACGGGTTGCATACTCGCCTTTGTGAACCACATCACCGAAGAGCCGATTGCCCTGCAAAAGCAGAAGACGCTTGAGGACGGCATCAAGGCTGTCATGGGTGGCGGCGAGCTCACGGTGGCTCACACCGACACCGTCCGCCAGAACGACCCGAAGGGAAAGGAACTCACCTTCATCATCTACCAGACCAAGGATGCCAGCCAGAAGGACCTCGGCGCTGCCGTTGAAAGCACAACAGGTGGCTTTGGCGGCGACCTGAAGGTGCTCGTGGGCTTCGACCCCGAAGGCAAGATTCTGGGATACACACTGCTGGAGCATGCGGAGACACCGGGACTCGGTGCAAAGGCCGACACCTGGTTCCAGAAAGGACAAAAGGGCGACATCATTGGCAAAGACCCCGCTGAACAGCTTACCGTCAGCAAAGACGGTGGCAAGATAGATGCAATCACGGCGTCGACCATCACCAGCCGCGCATTCCTCAATGCTGTGAACAACGCCTACAAGGCCTACAAGGCTACACCCGTGGACGGTGAGAGCGGTGCCACCAAACAGCCCTCACAAATATGAATAACGAACAACGAACCATGAATTTTTGAACTATGAACTATATTAGCATTATCAAAAACGGCATCATCAAGGAGAACCCGACGTTCGTCCTGATGCTCGGCATGTGCCCCACCCTTGCCACCACCACCAGTGCCATCAATGGCCTGGCGATGGGTCTGGCCACGATGTTCGTGCTCATCTGTTCCAACATCGTCATCTCTCTCATCAAGAAGATTACCCCCGACATGGTGCGCATACCCGTCTTCATCGTGGTCATCGCTTCGTTCGTCACCATCCTGCAGATGGTCATGCAAGCCTACGTTCCCAGCATCTATGCCACCCTCGGCCTGTTCATTCCGCTGATTGTGGTGAACTGCGTCATTCTGGGACGTGCAGAGGCCTTCGCTGCCAAGAACGGTCCCGTGGAGAGCCTCATGGACGGCATTGGCATCGGACTGGGCTTCACGCTCGGCCTCACCCTGCTGGGTATCTGTCGCGAACTGCTCGGCGCTGGCAGCATCTTTGGTTTCACACTGCTTCCCGAGACCTACAACATGCTGATGTTCGTGCTGCCTCCGGGAGCCTTCATCACGCTGGGTTTCCTTGTGGCTGCCATCAACCGCATCAAGGAATGAGTCGCATGTAAGTGTACATTTGAATAATCACTATTTCAAGAAATCAATATGGAGTACATACTTATTTTCATATCGGCCATCTTCGTCAACAACATCATCCTGTCGCAGTTTCTCGGCATCTGCCCCTTCCTCGGTGTATCTCAGAAGATCAACACCTCGCTGGGCATGTCGGCAGCCGTGGCATTCGTCATGACACTGGCCACCATCGTGACCTACCTCATCCAGCATTTCGTGCTGAATGTCTTTGGCCTGCAATACCTGCAGACCATCGTTTTCATCCTTGTAATAGCTGCGCTTGTGCAGATGGTAGAGATCATCCTGAAGAAAGTGTCGCCAGCCCTCTATCAGGCGCTTGGCATCTTCCTTCCGCTCATTACCACCAACTGCGCCGTGCTGGGTGTGGCCATCCTGGTCATTCAGAAAGACTTCTCGCTCCTGCAGAGCATCGTCTACGCCTTCTCCACAGCCATCGGCTTTGGTCTGGCGCTCACCGTCTTCGCAGGCATTCGCGAGCAGATGGCTCTCTCTAAGATTCCCAAGGGCATGCAGGGCACAGCCATCGTGCTCGTCACCGCCGGTCTCCTCAGCCTCGCCTTCATGGGCTTCTCAGGCGTCGACGGTGGCCTGAAAACCCTCTTCGGCCTCGACTAAGCCACTACCACCCCACTCTCAGGGTCTCTCATAAAGACTGCCCGTGACACCATCTCTTGTAGGTGTCACGGGCATTTCTTGTATGATTTATATTGCTGTCCGCTAAAACATCACCTTCTATCTCCTACGCTCTTATCCAACATTGTTTCGGACGTAAAGCAGAATATGGGGCTTGTCAAAGTCTCGAAGAAACGAAAGAACACAGACGGGGGTGTTAACCCCCGGGTAATGATGCGACAACAAAGAAAGCCCTGAAGGGGCGACAGAGTCCTAAAGAACTGATACAGAACAAGTAACACGTTCTACCGCCCTTTCGGGGCTTGAAAACTTTGAATGATGATAGACCAGGGGCTAACACCCCTGTCTGTCATCTATCGCACCTTCGGTGCTGTTCCCCGGACACTAATACAAGATTTGCTTTGAGATATTCTGACTTGTCAGCGGCGGTGCCAAATGTTGGTGACCTTTCGGCGCACGGCGATGAAATTGAACACGGTGACAAGGAGCAGGAGGAAGAGGCCAAGCAACAGGGCGGGCTGCATGGTGGGGAAATCGACCTCGGGCGAAAGGGCCTCAACAACCGGAAGATAGCGGCCACGCACCAACCAGAGAATGAGGGCTGCAAGCACAAACACCACGATGTTGAGACCAAAGGTGAGCAGCTGATAGGGACGGGCTGTTTGCGAAGGACTGTAGCCAATGAGCAGGAGGTTCTCAAGCTTCTCTGAGTTTTTCTGCACCAAGAGGTAGATGCTCAGCATGAGGATGTAGAAACTGAGGATGCTGATAACAAGGCCAATGGCCATGACGAGCCCTACAAGCATGCGAAGGAAATAGGTGGTCTTCTCGCGCTGCAGGTCGTCGTCGTCGAGCTCATAGCCATTGTCGTCGAGATACTGCTGCAGCTTCTCGTCGCCAGGGTTCTTCACTTCAACTATCAGCCGTTTGGGGTCGGCCTTCTCAGTGGGTGCATATTGCTCGTTGCTCCACTTCATGAACGCCTCGGGCACAAGGATGGCATTGAGTCGCGATGAGAAGCCGATGACACGGCCCTTGTAGTTGTCCTGCTTACCATTGCCGTGAATGTAGATGTCTACGTCTATCATACTGGCCAGGCCATCGGAGATTTGCGGCAGGTCGTGAGCCTGGGCAAAACCGAAGTTATACATGGCGATATAGGAACGGGGCAGAATGATGGGTATCTCATGAGACGACTCGCTGAACTTCCACTGAGCGAGCGGAACGTCGACGAAGCGGTCGGGCACACTCTCGAAGAACAGCTCGGAGTTGATGAGGCGCTTGCCCTGTATGCCCATGGTGGCCTCCAGCTTGTATTCTGCGCGGGTGAACAGTCCGATGTTTTCAGTGAAGTCCTGATTGCCAAGGTCGTCGATTTCCGTCTGTGAGAAAGCATTGGTACGGCCTGAAAGGGTATTGCCAGCACCAATCCGCTTGCTGAGAATGAGAAAGTCCTGACGCATGAACGAGTCCTCGGCACTGAACACCGGCATGACGTCGCAATAGAACTGGTAGCCCAGCATGACGATAAACATGCCTATAAGGTTGGCCAGTACAAACCCCAGAAACTGGGGAATGCTGATGTGCTGGCGAAGAAGTTTCCAAACTAAATTCATTTCTTTTGTCTTTGGTATTGCGCAACGACAACTTATCACTTGTCACTTATCACTTATCTACAGTCGTATGATCTTGTCGTATTCGAGGGGCATGTGCTTGCCGATGCTGGTGACGATGACGCCAGCCCCTTGCGCCTTGGCCTCTTCCATCATGATGTTGCCCATGATGGTGGCGTTCTGGTCGTCGAGGTGGCTGATGGGTTCATCGGCCAGCAGAAAGTCGAAAGGCTGCACCAGCGCGCGAATCATGGCAACACGCTGCTGTTGTCCGAACGACATCAGCCCCACCTTTGCCTCCATCTTGTCGGGAATGCCGAGCATGTCGAACCATGTCTCTATCTGCGCCCGACTCTTGTGGCCTGTGAGCTTGTTCTTAATCTCGATGTTCTCCATGGCTGTCAGTTCGGGAAAGAGCCGCAGTTCCTGAAAGAGATGGCTGATGTGACGGATGCGAATGTCTGTCCAGTCGGCCACCTTGAACTGGCGTGTGTCTCGCTCGTCGAAGAGCACCTGACCGCTGAAGTCATGCCGATAGCCCACCACATAGGAACAGAAAGTGCTCTTGCCCTTTCCGCTCTCTGCCTCCACGAGGTACACCTTGCCACGCTCGAAAAGCACATCCTGCTGCCACACCTCACTGTCTTGCTGCTCGCGCGAGGCAAACACCTGCGGAATGACGTATTTGAAACGTATTGTGTTCATCTGTCTTTTTTGCGGTTTTTATTTGTCTGACGCCTCCTGGCTGCCTTGCATGGTGTACACCACAACGGAAATATCGCCGAACAATGGTTTGAGGAAAGAGGACGCCACTTCGGCCAGTTCGTCGTCGATGGCATCGAGCCTCAGCACCATGCAAAGACCTTGGCCCTTCAAGGCATCTAATAGCGAAGGCATGGTCTTTGTGCCAGAAGCCGTCGGGCTGTCAGCCCTGGTGTCGTTGCCACAGAAGAACGCCACCTCGCCTCCACTTCCCTTCTGCGTCCGCAGCCAAAAGCCGGCAGGAGCATTCCTGCGCCACTCTGCGGAATCCTTCAGAAGTTCGGGAGAACCTACCTGTGCTCCCATCGACATGCGCAACGACGTATCGGAGATGGCACCAACAGAAAAGAACAGGTCGCCATCAACGGAACGCAGGATACTATTCATGTCGATGGCTGAATTAACGCCGGCCATCAGGGCTTTGAGTCCTTTGTTCTGCTGTATCATCGGAAGCAATTGCTCGCCTTTGGCATTCATCAGGATGGTGAGAAGCGAGCCATTGTCTATGGTCTGGTTGAAGCGGCCTTCCAGCGGGCGGAAGGTCTTGGCCGAGTTTTTCAGCGCTGTGTCGATGCGTTTGTTGAACGAGAATGTCTCGCCCTTGATGTGCAGGAGTCCGTTGGCAGCGTCCAGCTGGGCGGCCACCCACACCTGCGAGGCGTCCACATCTGCTGGTGCGCCGAGTGTAAATGGCGCAATGAGCTTTTCGGGCAACACGGCAGTCTGCGCCACCATGCACACCGGCGACCCGATGCTGTCGAGCCGCTCGTAGATGCGCGACTGACTGATGCCTCGCCTGGCGTCTTGCTTCATGTAGGTGGCTATCTGCATCTGCACACTGGCTTGCTGGGAAGCAACCACCGGACCGAGTATCATGAGCGTGTGGTCGGCATACCCCATGAGCCACGACTTGTGGTAGAGGGCAAAATGAATGTCGCGACGCTCCACGACACCTTCACACTCGCCTGCCGACACCTTGGCATCGAGCCACTCCGACAGTTTCGCGTCGTCGCCAAGACGGGCGCAGAGGCCGAAGTCGCCGTCGGCTGTTTCAAACAAAAAGACTCTTGAAGCGAAATCGACGCCACAATCGGCAAAATCGGACATAAGCGCGGACGGGTTATCCATTCGCGTCATGTCGATAGAGACAAGAGCCTTGCTGTTACGGGGAATGGCGTTCAGATAGTCTTCGTCTGAACACGAACTGAGCAGCACAAGCAGTGCTGCCCCGATTATCCATGCAATCTTTTTCATTTTTCAATCTTTCTTATTGCGGGCCGGCTGTCACAACCGCCTCACCAGCTGCGCCATCATGGTGGCACTGAGGGCCGCCGTTTCTGTGCGTAGGCGGGCATTGCCCAGGGTGATGCTCCTGAAGCCACAACCCAGCGCCATGCGCACCTCGTCGATGGAGAAATCGCCCTCTGGGCCGATGAGCACGGTGATGTCGTCGTCGGCATTGGCTATGGCCGGGTCGGAAATCAGGTGATAGAAGTCCTCTCGTTCTATTTCCTCATAGCAATGGGCAATGAAGCGATGACCCGACGAATGCTGCTGAAGGAACTCCTTGAACGTTACCATCGGGTTGACAATGGGTTTCCAGGGCTTGCGGCTCTGCTTCATGGCAGAGATGACAATCTTGTCGAGCCTTACCGTACGCATCACCTTCCGCTCGGAAAACTTGCAGTTGAGAAAACTGAACTCATCGATTCCAATCTCGGTGGCTTTCTCTGCGAACCACTCCACACGGTCCATCATCTTGGTGGGAGCCATCGCTATATGTATGCGGCCGCGCCACGCTTTCTGCTGCGGCATGGTCTGCCTGATTTCATAGAGACATCGCTTCGTGGCGGCTATCGTTACTTCTGCCTGATGGAAATTGCCCTCGCCGTCCATCAGGAACATTTCGTCACCACTCTTCAGCCGCAGCACCCTCAGCGCGTGCATGGCTTCTTCCATCGGCAATTCCGTTTGGGTGCCGGCGTTGGGAACATAGAAAAACCTGGACTCCTTCATGGTTCGAACGCTTTACTCTGGTTGTTTTTTTGAAGCCGAACGCCTGAGTTTCTCATCGCGTATCTGCGAGGCCAGCTCATAGTTCTCTTCGTTGATGGCTTTCTGAAGTGCCGTTTCAAGCATTTCGCTGTTGAGTGTGTTCACGGGAATGGCCACTCCCTGCGCCTTGGCCGAATAGCGGACCGACTGACGCGCCATGAGCGATTTCTCCACGAAAAGGGGCATTCCCGTAGCCACATGCAACAGCACGCCGTCGCTGGCACGGATGGGCATCATGTCCTGCGTCTGCTTGTTCACAACGGCTGTCTGATATTGCCCGTCATAGAGGTTGTAGATAAGGATCTCAAGGTCTAGCCCACCCCACTGCGTCAACAAACGCCCGACGACCTCGGGCAACATGATGTCGCTGATGGGAACCGACTTGGCACGGAGTTCAAGCTGCACAGCCATGGCACGGTCGCAGACAATGGTCAGCTGCCACTCACTCTCCATATCGGTGAGCGCCAGCACAGCCAGGTCGTTGTTGCCGACAATCTCTGACACATGGGCAAAGCGCAGCCTGACTTTCTCCATTAGGCTTTCTTCTTATCGGGATTGAACACCAGCGCAAACGATACGCCCACACAAAGGGCGAAGGCTGCGAAGATGAACCAGCAGGTCTGCCAGTCGCCCAGCAGATAGCCGTCGCTCCACGAGCAATAGGTATTGACTATCTCGCCGGCTGCCAGCGTGCCTATCGTGGCACCAACGCCGTTGGTCATCATCATGAACAGTCCCTGGGCAGAAGCCTTCACCGAAGGTTCACATTCCTGATCGACGAAAATGCCACCCGACACATTGAAGAAATCGAAGGCAACGCCGTAGACGATGCAGGAAAGGATGAACAGAATGACACCGGGCATGGCAGGATTGCCTACGCCAAACAGGCCAAAACGGAACACCCACGCAAACATGGACATCAGCATGACGACCTTTATGCCAAAACGCTTAAGGAAGAAGGGGATGAGCAAGATGCACAAGGCCTCGCTGATCTGAGAAATCGATGTGAGCAAGGTGGCATTGTTGGCTGCGAAAGAACTGGCCACGGCAGCATCGGCAGAGCCTTTGAAACTGGTGATGAACGGACCGGCATAGCCGTTGGTTACCTGCAGGCACATACCCAGCAAGGCGGAGAAGATGAAGAACAGCGCCATCTTGCGGGTCTTGAACAGCTTGAAGGCATTCAGGCCGAAACTCTCTGCCAACGACTGGCTCTGACGTTTCTCCAGTTTACACTCGGGAAGGGTGAAGCAGTAGACAAACAGAATCAGACTGAGAAGACCTGAAACAAAGAACTGCATGTAGGTGTACTGGAACTTGTGGGCATTGTCTGCCAGCGTAAACGAGAACGAACCATTGTCCCATACGGCGCAGTTGACAAACCACATGGTGACGATGAAACCTACGGTTCCGAGCACACGGATGGGCGGGAAGTCCTTGACCGTGTCGAGACCGTTCTTTTTCAGGATGGTAAACGCTGTCGTATTCGACAATGCGATGGTGGGCATGAAGAAGGCCACACTCAGCGTATAGAGGGCGATGAACGTTGATTTGGACGGTATCTCCTGACCAAAACCAGCCTGCACACCCATCCACCAGCAACCCAGCATGAAGCCGCCTGCAAGCAGGTGGCACAGTCCCAGCAGGCGCTGCGGCTGGATGTATTTGTCGGCCACAATGCCCATCAGTGTGGGCATGAAGATTGACACGATGCCCTGAATGGCATAAAACCAGGAAATCTCACTGCCCAGGCCTGCTACGCCCAGATAATTGCCCATACATGTTAGATAGGCACCCCACACTGCGAACTCCAGAAAGTTCATCAGCGACAAACGAAACTTTAAGTTCATAGTTATATCTATTTGAATTTGCGTACAAAGATAGTGGAAAATAGCCGAACGACAAAAAAAATAACATTTATTAAATGCAGGCCACAAAAGAATAATTATTTGGGCGAAACGTCCATATCGGGGTTTCCGCGCCATATTGTCAAGAGGCTGTACCGTTCATCGTGCAGTTGCAGTCAACAAAAAACAGTCTGACCAATAATCTATGGTTCGTCAGCTTCATCAAAACACCATTTTCACAAGTCCATTTCCATTAGCTTAAGCCTCTGATATCAACGCATTTAGCCACTAACGTTGTAGTCCTTGTTCAGTCTTCCTTTTGCAGGACTCGAGTCCCGACGGCAAAAGGACTACTGTAGTTTGGCAAACGGACTCGAGTAGGACGCCAATCGGACTCGAGTAGTATGGCGCACGGACTCTCACCATTTGAAATCGAGAAAAAAGGAACGCATAGAAATAAAGAAAAAGAATGGCAGAAAAACGTGTTTTATTTGGCAGAAAAAAGTAGTTTATTTGGCAGAAAAACGTTTTGTGGTTGACAAAGTCGGAAGGTTCGTACAATAAGACCCCGATTTCATACAAAGCTCTGTAATATATGATTCAGTTCAACAAAAACAACACTATCTTTGCACCAGAACTATTGGAGCATACATTAATACAGATATATGAAAAAAGCGTTATTACTAATCACACTCGCCATCGCAAGTGTATCGTTTATGGTGAATGACACCTCCTACAAGGAAGGCGACATCGTTTTCCAGATGTCAACAAGTAAGCAGTCACCGCTCATTCAGTATGCTACAGCTTCACCTTGGTCACATTGTGGGATTGTAGTCGAGAAAAACAACCAGCTCTATGTACTTGAGGCCTCCAGCACAGTCAAGCTGACACCCATTAAGGAATGGACAGCAAGAGGACGGCTTCATAAGGTAAAGAAAGTGAGAGTAATCGAACAACCCGTAAAAGTTCGTTATAAGCAATATCTTGGAATACCCTACGACCTTGCTTTTAAGTTCAACAACGGAAAGTACTATTGCTCAGAACTTGTATGGGAAATCTATAAAAACCAATTCGGTATAGAACTATGCAAGCCAAGAAAAATCAGCGAGTATAATATCGCAGGGTTAAAAGACAAAATGAAAAAAAGAGAAATGTCACCCGATCAACTCGTTGTGGCACCCTCGGACCTGATTCAATAAAAGATATAGATAATGAACCACATCATTATAATCAAAAAACATCCTTTCGGAGGAAACTATCTGGCTATTAATCTCTTTGGGTTCATATTTACTTTGCGTGATTTGGACCCCGTAGAGCTTAATCACGAACTCATTCACTCCGCACAACAACGGGAGCTTCTCTACCTGCCATTCTTCATCTGGTATGGAATAGAATGGCTCGTACTATATTTTAAGTATCATGACTGGCTGAAAGCTTACTATCATATTCGGTTTGAACAAGAAGCCTATGCACACCAACATGACTTAAAATATCTGAAGCAACGAAAACATTTTATTTATAAGTGACATCGGAGGAACACTAATTTCCTCCATGTCACCTCAAAAGAAAAGAAAGAAAAGAAAAATGGCATTTAGAATCAACATCCAACCAGTCGATGAGACCTGTTCAAAGTCTGAGATATTCAATTCCTTATGATACTATTTCAGGCAATTACAGAGGAAGATTAAGAGGTGTTCCCGCATATTATCCCTAATTCATACATTAAATAATATATTTCATACAGATCTTTATAGTGTTTTTTTTTGATTAACAATAATATTTTAACTTTGCGTAAAAAATAGCTTATGGACAAATCAGGAATGGCAGAAGCCTTAGATTATGCATTGCAAACAGGAGATTGGACGTGGGAAAACGACATAGCTGTTCTCCTCTTCTTTTCTCCATTGATACTAGGAGCTATTGCTCTTATTTGGTTATGTACAATTACTATATATTGGTTATTCAAAAAAAGGATACCAAAGAAAGTAATTGCCCTTTGTATAGTTCTTATATCAGCTCTTGCTCTTTCTGCACAATCTGTTAGTTTCCAGAAAATAGCAGACAGGCCACAGACTGTATCTATTCTTACAAATTTTCAAAAACAACGAATCAGTGAAGAGACAAAAGGAATGACTGAGAAACAAATTATGGACTACAGTCTGAAAACGACCTCTAAAATGCTTTCTTTTAGTAAAAAGAATAATATCTCCAAAGGAAAGGCAAATTGTATAGGTTATGCATAGTTATGCTCAGATATTTGTAACTATGCTTTTTATGAGAATCAGATTAAGGCATCAGCAAAACCAGTAGTTGGATATATAAAGATTCTGGGCTTTAATGTCCATCCCGTTGTTCAAAAATTGACACCAGAAAGTATGAAGAACTTTGTAAAAGATCATGATTTCGTAGAAATTACACCCAATCACACCTTCATAGACCCAAGTCTCTATGATTATGGAATTAGACAATGACGAATCTGCCCAGAGATTGCTTGCAAACAACAACGTTGCCAGTGGTTATTATACCCTGCCAATCCTTTGACTTGCTGTCACAGGCACAGGCTCGCTTCTATCTGCGCCTGTCACAACAGCTGCCACTTTGGCAGGAAGTTGGTTTGGGTGATATAGCTGTTGATATTGGTATAAATCTTGCAACAGGTAAATCAAGTTTAACTAAATATATGAGATAATATGATTAATGTAAAGAAATTTTGTTTTAATCCGATGCAAACAAATTGTTATGTGGTAAATAATGGAAACCATGCAGTAATCATCGATCCCTGCTGCTATTTCGATCATGAGAAGCAAGAGTTAGATGATTATATTACTTCAAACAATTTAAATGTAGAACATATTCTTGTTACCCACATGCATACAGACCACATTCTTGGTCTTAATTGGTGCCAAAAGAAATATGGCATAGTTGCGGAAGGTCCTGACAATGAAAATCATTGGGTGGAAACCGGTAAAATGTGGGCAAAACAAATGGGTTATAATATTGATAACGACATTTCTCCACTTACTAAACCTGCACCTGGTAGATTTATTCAGTTTGGGGATACTGAGGCATCATATATTGAAGTGATTCCTACTCCAGGACACAGTCCAGGACATTTATCATATGCTTTTTATGATGACTACTCTAGTACTAGCACCGCTCTCTTTTGTGGAGATGTTGTCTTTGAAAATGGAATTGGCAGATATGATTTTCCAGATTCAAACTATGAAGATTTACAAAAAACTATTGATATGGTAAAAAGATTTCCTGCTGTTCAAATTTATCCAGGGCACGGTGAATCATTTTCAAATATGCCTGATGAATACAAAGGATTAAAAACAGATCAAAAAAAATCTTTTTGGAAAAAACTATTTGTCTGAAAAACTCATTCTTGACTAGAACATAATCCAGCAAAATAACTAATCGGTAATGCTCCTCTCGATTCCAGAAATTGAGAGGAGCACTTTTAATGAATATACTTATGGAAACATGCGAAAAAAGTACAAAGAAGCCCCTGAAAGGGCGAAGGAGATGTATTCTTCAAACAATATTAGTGATGCGGATTTATTAGAATATCTTCAATGAACTCAAAGAGTCCGAGGATAAGAGGATAAGAAGTGGGGTGATTTCAGTTATTCCCTTTCGAACTAGGGCATAAAAAAATTGATTGTCTCACGACAATCAATCCTTATTAACCTTAATAATCTAATACCATGAAAAACACGTTGCAAAGTTAAGAAAAACATCTTGATTTGCAATAGATTATTACAAAATCGGCCAAAATTCTAACATTCTTTAAATAAGAGTCCGTTCCATTTAAATTTTCTTTGCAAAATAACAGACTTCACTTTGTCGTTTTCTTGCGCTGAGAATGCTGGCACAGAAATGGTCAGAACGAGTATGTCTTTGTCGCAATCCCAGTGCCCAGCAAGCATCACGAACTCCATTTGTCGGCAAACATCTGAGTAGGACTCTGCGGACATATCTGAAGGACACTTGGTAAAATCTCTGATAAGACTCTCTGCATCGTGAGACAAGGGAAGACCATATCGGTCGGAAAGTGGCTGCCAGTGCGCGGAAAAGAAACGCACTTCACTCTCTGCTTCTGGTACTCGATAGGTCTTCACCATGCAGATGATGCTTTTCGAACTGTCGGAAGTGTGAAGCAGCTTCAGCTGAAGATCAACGTTCTGATTCAGTTTCAGCGACATGTAATCAGCTGTCAGCGTATCCATTACGCTGATTTCTTCAAATTTATTCTTCACTTCCGAAGGAATACCCATATCGTAGAAATCAAGATGGTCTTTCCTCATGCTTTGGTTCAGATAGATCATCATGCTGTCTGGTATGTTGACCCACGCGTCGCGCAATGTTGTAGACTGTGAGAAAACAGGCAGTGACATGAGCAGACACAGCATGGAAAACAGGCTCTTTTTCATCTTTCGTTTATTTTGATTGAAGGGTTAGACTAGCTGAGATATGTCGCTTGGCATCTTCAATACGCAGGGTGATGTCGCCTGGTGTGTGCGTTGTCCTTACAAGCACGACCAACTGGCCATTGAACAGTTTCATGTGAGGCAGTGTGAATGGCTCAAGAGACGTAGCATCGCCATTGCAGGCTGCCTGGAAACGGCCTTCGCCACTTACAAAGAACTGCAAGGCATCGTCTGCGTTGGGGATGAGGGTTCCGTCTTCGTCTACAAGGCTGACCGTGACGAAAGCGATATCGTTGCCGTCGGCAGCAAGCAAAGAACGGTCTGCCTCAAGCTTGAGAGACGTAGGCTTCTTTGCCGTGAGAATGCGTTTCTCGCCTGCCGGCTGTCCGTTTTTGTCATAGACAATGACTTTCAGTTCTCCGGGTTCGTAGACCACATGGTTCCAGCGCAAACGATAGCGGTCCATCTTTTCCGCAGCATTCTTGGCAATACGGCCCTGACTCTTGCCATTGACAAACAGTTCTGCTTCGGGATAGTCGGTGTAACAAAAGACGGGAACAACCTTTCCTTTTCTATCAGGCCATGTCCAGTGTGGCAGCAGGTGAATGGTGTGTTCGCTTTCATTCCAGATGCTGCGATACAGATAATAGCGGTCCTTGGGCAGGCCGGCCAGATCGCAAATGCCGAAGTAGCTGCTGCGACTGGGCCAATAGCCATCGTAGGGCGTTGGCTCGCCGAGGTAGTCGAAACCTGTCCATACGAACTGGCCTATCGTATAGGGTAAATCGTCCTGGGCGATGAAATCGTCCTCAGGAAGATTGCTCCATGAACAATACTCGGTGTCATAGCTTGAGCACTGGCCATCGGTGTACACCTTCTCGTTGGAGACTTCCACAGGGAACTTATAGACGCCACGGCTGCTGACGGTAGAGGCCGTCTCTGAACCAAGGAGGAAGCCCTGAGGAAGCGACTCCATGTTCTTGGGATATTTGTGCACACGATAGTTGAAGCCTGGTACGTCCATCACCTGTGCAAACCCCGATTTGAGAGCTGCCTCTGCGCGGTCCATGCCTTGCGTGACAGGGCGTGTGGGGTCAAGCTGGTGACAGAGGTTCTGCAGACGGGAAGCTATGTCCCTACCCTCTTCGCTCCATTGCTCGGGAATCTCGTTGCCTATGCTCCACATGATAATGCTGGGATGGTTGCGATGGGCGAGAACCAGATTCGTGATGTCTTTCTCCGACCATTCTTTGAAGAAGCGGGCATAGCCGTTCTTGCATTTGGGATAAAGCCACATGTCGAAGCTCTCTGCCATCACCATCATGCCCATGGAGTCGCAAATCTCCATCTGCCATTGGCTGGGCATGTTGTGGGCGGTGCGAATGGCATCGGCTCCCATTTCCTTCATCAGACGAATCTGCCGGATGAGCGCCGCCTTGTTTAGTTCGGCTCCCAGGGGGCCTAAGTCGTGATGGAGGCACACGCCCTTAATCTTTCGCGACACGCCGTTGAGTTCAAAGCCTTTCTCCGCACTCACGCGAATGGTGCGCAGACCTGTCTTCAACGTTGTTTCATCTATGAGGTCGTTGTTTTTGAACAAGCGAACAATGACCTTATATAAATAAGGTGTTTCGGGAGTCCACAGATGGGGCGACCTGATGTGCATGCTTGTTACCACCTGTCCGTCTTCGGGGACGTCAAGGTGTTCGTTGGCTACGCTGTAGCCGTTTTCGTTTTCAACCCTTATGTCTAACGATAGACCTTCAACTCCTTCACATCCAATAAGTTTTGTAGAGAATTGTGCAACAGCTTCGTCCTTGTTCACAGAAAGCGTGCGGAAGAAATTCGACCATTCGTCTATGCAGGTTCTGTTCGTGCTGATCACCTTTACAGGACGATAGATGCCAGCACCGGGATACCATCGGCTGCTTTCCTCGACATTATTCAGACGGACTTCCAGCTCATTGGGCTTCAGACTACCTTTAAGCGCTGACGTCACGTCGAGTCTGAAAGTGTTGTAGCCGTATGCCCACGAACCAACGAACTGACCGTTGACATACACCTGAGGCTCGCTCATCGCTCCATCAAAGACCAGTATGGTCCTTTCAGATGAGGAGGGCACAAAGAACTGGGTTTTGTAAACGCCAGCGCCTATCCATGGAAGGGCACCCGAACGGCCGGATTTCTCTGTGGCCACCTTCTCGCCATTCTGCTCGATAGCAACAGTCTGAAGGTCCCATTTCTTGTCAAACGGTCCCGAAATTGCCCAGTCATGGGGCACTGTTACCGACTGCCAGTTTTCTCCATTGTCAGCGGAAAACAGCCAAGCATCCGACAACAAGGTTTCATGTCGCACCTGTGAATAAGCACACGAACAAATGAGCAAAAAAACACTGATTGCAATTCTTGTTTTCATTCCTTTATTTCATATAATCATAATTTCGTCACAAAATTACACATTTTCCACGAAATAACACCAAACAAAAGAAAAAAACTGACTACCAGGTGTTTCTTTTACAATTATTAGTATTATTGTCTTCAAGTCAATCGTTTGCCCATCTTCTTCTACTAATTATTGTTAATTTAACGAGGTGTGCACCCACACAATAAATTCTTCTTTAAATTTGTAACAAATAATTTTGGTTAATAAAAAAAAGAGTATTACCTTTGCATCGTTATCCTGAAAACAATCTTTTTACCTTAAAAAAACTAATACCTATTGAAGATATGAAGCGATCAGCTGTGAAGCCTATCGCTTTATTTTTTTGCCCTTTTCCATCGTACTTTTTTTCCCGTTCAAAGAATTTTCAGTTGGAAGGTTCTGGCTAAACAAGAGTATAATGTCGTCACCCTGTACATGAAGAACTTGATGTTCCCCATGCTTATGACATGAGTTCTGAAAGCCATGATCTTTGCATTGAATGACTCTGCCGATGCATTTGTCATCTTGTCCTCAAAACAGTGGATGATAGTGTCGTTATAGTTCTCGAAGGTCACGATGACCTTGTTAACAGAAGACAAGAGTTGAAATGCTTAAATCCCCCCTCTTTAAAAAACGATCTCAGCGTTCAGCCATGTCCTGTCACGCTCAGACAATTCACAAACGTAGCTGAGTGTTTTGTCGGTATCCCTGTCGATCAACTTTCTCACATCATGAAGGAAGCACGAAGCTGTTTCATTAAATCAATAATGCGAAGGAAGAACGACATTAACGACATTTATTGATTAGCGGAACCTTCCAAACTAAAAAAAGCTGCCCCCAAACTATCGCGTTAGTCTAAGACACGAGGAAAAGAGGCAACTAGAATACAGGAAGGGAGAAAGAAGAAATGAACACGCGCCAGAAGCGCACAAAAAGAGTCCCCTCCAGAAAATTCTGAAGGGGACTCACTCTGAAAAGAAGGCAGCTACCTACTCTCCCGCATTGCATTGCAGTACCATCGGCGATGACGGGCTTAACTTCTCTGTTCGGAATGGGAAGAGGTGGGACCCCGCCGCTATAGCCACCTGATTAAGTCTTCGCATGACCTGCCGACTACTGACCGGCAGGCCACCGTATGGG
>JAEEGF011054871.1_pt1 | contig 20341 bp, 16 predicted proteins | sample 9134171 | NCBI WGS metagenome assembly JAEEGF01 (sample SAMN16246542, study PRJNA631951) | gut metagenome | biome: gut microbiome; feature: rumen; material: AP-attached | host: Bos | place: Iran: Karaj | collected 2018-10
TATCTGTAGCCATGTAAGCTGAGATATATCCTCTGTCGAACTGCATACCTTCTACAAGGTCAAGCTCTGTCTGCATTGTCTTGGACTCTTCGATTGTGATAACACCATCGTTTGAAACCTTCTCCATAGCATCAGCGATCATCTGACCAACTTCATCATCACCTGATGAAACTGCTGCTACTCTCATGATCTGCTCTTTGCCCTTAACCTTTGTAGCCATCTTGCTGATGGACTCAACTGCTGCATCAGTAGCCTTCTTCATACCCTTTCTGAGAACGATTGGGTTAGCGCCTGCAGCAAGGTTCTTAACACCTTCATTGATCATAGCCTGTGCAAGAACTGTAGCTGTTGTTGTACCATCACCTGCTACGTCGTTTGTCTTTGTAGCAACTTCCTTAACAAGCTGAGCGCCCATGTTCTCATAAGCATCCTCAAGCTCGATCTCTTTAGCGATTGTAACACCGTCGTTTGTGATTGTAGGTGCGCCGTATGATTTATCAAGAACTACGTTTCTACCCTTAGGTCCGATTGTTACTCTTACTGTATCAGCAAGCTTATTAACGCCTTCTACCATAGCTGTGCGGGCGTCAGCGCCGTACTTAATTGTCTTTGCCATTTCTGCTTCCTCCGTTGATTTGTTATATTCCGTGATATACAGATTGCTCCGTTTCATTTTCATGTCTGCAAGCAGCCATAAATGAAACTTTTCGTCCCTATATCACTCATTTGATTATTGCCAAAATATCATTCTGCTTAACAATAATGAATGTCTCGTCATCAAGCTTAACTTCTGTTCCTGAATATTTTGAATAGATGACATTGTCACCCTTCTTAACCTGCATCTTAACTTCCTTGCCGTCTACTAATCCGCCAGGGCCAACAGCTATAACCTCTGCCTGCTGTGGTTTCTCCTTCTCAGCACCTGGAAGAACGATTCCTGATTTTGTAGTCTCTTCAGCCTCGAGAGCCTTAAGTACAACTCTGTCTGCAAGTGGTTCTAACTTCATAATAAAGCCTCCTTTATATGGAATTTCATTTTTTTCTGTTTTTTTGTTAGCACTCTTTTTTGTTGAGTGCTAATTCCTAAGAACTTATATTAATAAGTTAGCGCTCTAAGTGCAAACCCTTTAGAGCGCTATTATTTACAATATTCTGCTATTTTCTTTAATATACTCTTTTTTTCTCTATTTTTCTCGCTTTATTTCAAACTGTCGATAAACACTACATCTGAATATATACGTTAAAGGTCGTAGAAGTTATCAAGAAGAGCCGAATCCTCTTCGTTTACGCTGTTGGCGGTGATGATGCCGATATATCCGTTGTTGGCAAAAATGATCACATCGGAGTACAGCACCTGTCCTGTGGAGTAGCTGGCAACGAGATGCACCTTGCGGGCTTTTTTACCGCAAAAAACTGAATTGCCCACAGAAACCTCTGCGCTGGAGGCGCCATATCTCTTAGCCACCGCTGATCTGTCATAAAAGCCTGAGCTTGAAACCATGTTATCCAGCTCAGCACTAACTGCACTGCTGTCGGTAACTCCGCTGTAAACCACTGTCACTCCCACAGTTTTATAGCCATCATCCGACTCTGCAAACATCTCTGATCTGTAGCCGTTTCCTGACATAATATCAGAAGAGAGATTATCGTAGAAATTATTTGTACCTACACCGTCGTGGGAAGCAAGCTTATCCACATCCGCATAATTCCATCTGTTGCCGATGTTATAACCAACTCCGAGGACGTTACTTTCATAAGTAGTTCCTCTCATTTCCGGGAAGGCATAACCGTTTGAGTAGCCGCGGGAATATCTCTGTGTACTTTCATATGAGTCATCGTTTATTTCATCATTTGTATCTTCACTGGTATCGCCATCTGAAGCACTATATGACTCTATATTGTCTTCTGCCCCATTCTGGGCAAAGGAATTGTAGAGGTCAGTGTAGAACTCGCCCTGCTCATTAGCTTCCAAATCACCCTCAATATCTTCTGAGGGAATCTCTGCCAGATACTCCTCGGGAGTCTCATCAGGATAAGTATCAAAATCGTAGTCCTCTTCCTGGTACTCACCAAGCTCTGCCAGGTCTTCGTCTTCATCTACCATAATTACATTATTGACATGAGTCAGGACCACCATGGCCACCAGCATGATCATGCCCAGTATTCCCACTGCCGCAAACAAGGGCTTCCTCTTTCTGATGGGAGCACTGAAAAGAACTGCCAAAAGAATAATGAGGCAGCATATCATTCTTACTATATTTAAACCGGTTACAGCAACAAGCGCATCACTATACAAAACCATTACCTCGTAGATTTAATCTTCTTTATCCACTTTCCGCTCTTGAGACGGAAAACACAAACGATACATTTAATAAACTGATCAATTCTCAGCATGATATAAACCCAGAATCCGGGCCACTTCCAAACAAGACCTGTAAGAGCTCCCAGGGGTATATCATTCCGAAGAATCTGCTGACCAGAACGCTGGCCCCCATACCAAGGCCCATGCACATGATCTGAAAAATAGTTATAAAATTGTTGGCAAGAGTTGCTCCGCTCATGGGAGCTTCTCCCAGCTGTCCCAGCATAATATTGTCTGCCATATTTACGCCCACTGTAATAAGCTGCTGGAGAGCTATTGGGAGCGCAAAGGCTACAAGTGTCTTATAAAACTCTTTATCTCTAACAAATAACTTCATTATCTTTTTCCAAACTTCATTTCAAATATCAAATACTAACATACTAAACGTAAAACCATCCAATGTCCAGTAAACAATTCCTTTTTGTTTATAATTTGTTAATAACTTTTTCAGATTTAGTTTTGCCCTATAGCTTTCTCTTTCGTATAAAATAATATCAACAATGATTGATAATAAAAAATCTAATAACATATATAAAAAGGAGATACTACTATGAGCGAGAAGAAGATTATTGATGATCTGGAACTTACAAATGTAACCGGTGGCGAGCAGCAGAGAGATCCCGGTGAAAACTTTTACAGCAATGCCAGAAGCACACCTGCTGTTGGCGGTATTGCTATTGGTAAGAACGCTCCATCCTTGAACGTTGCCGAAACGAAAGTAAATGCTATAAACTGAATATTAGAAAGCCTTCTGTAGGTTCCTACAGAAGGCTTTTTTATTGTGGCAAATTGCACTATTCTTATGTATACTTATCATAGAATGAAAATGATTGTTCTATGGAGGTTTTTTATCGGCATGGCTACCAGAAAGCAGAAAATAATCGCTACACTCAGAAAGGATCTGCTGCGCCTTATAGTTGTTCTTTTAGCTGCACTTCTTATGGCTGCCAATATTCAGACCTTCGTCAACACCGGAGGATTATATCCAGGTGGAGCCACAGGACTTACCATTATCCTCCAGCGTATCTTCCTTAAATTCCTAAACGTAGAGATTCCTTATTCGCCTATCAATATCGTACTAAATGCCATACCTATCTATATAGGTTTCAGATACATAGGCAAAAAGTTTACTATTTTCTCCATGATCATGGTCCTTGCCAACGGCTTTTTCGTAGATCTGCTGCCCCTGCATGTAGTAACCCATGATCCACTTCTCATCGCCGTTTTCGGAGGTATCATCAACGCTACAGCCATAACCATGTGCCTTGAAGTAGATGCCACCAGCGGCGGAACTGACTTCATTTCCATCTTTTTATCACAGAAAAAAGGAATAGATGCATTTCCCATCATCCTTGCCGGCAACGTGGTACTTCTGGCTGTTGCAGGTATTCTCTTTGGATGGGACAAAGCCCTCTATTCCATGATATTCCAATATGTTTCTACTCAGACACTTCACGTATTATACAGAACCTATCAGCAAAAGACTCTGTTCATCATTACTGATAAGCCCACTGAGGTCTGCGAGCTTATTTTCAGATACTCAGGTCATGGCGCTACTCTTATTGACGGTGAGGGATCTTTTGCCCATAAGAATAAGAAGATTGTATATTCTATAGTAAGTGCTTCTGATACCAGAAAACTCATACCTCTTATTCAGGAGCTGGATCCCCACGCTTTCGTTAACTCTATCCGCACCGAGGAAGTAATGGGTAACTTCTATATGCGCCCCAGAGATTGAGCTGCGGTTTTTAACCAAGAACCGGGGCTTTCTTCTTTTCAAGCATTTCCATTCTTCTTGCGTACATAGTGATTTTGCTGACCTTTTTGCCATTATCCATTGCAGGCTCATCGTTGATCATATTTATGTTATTCCCATTTTCGATATTCTTTTTACTATTTTTCTGTACCAGATCGTCCATGTCAATAATGATAACCTGTCTGTTATCTTTGCTCTCTTGTTTGTTTATCATTTCTTCATATTCGGCTTCATAGTTTTCATCCACTTCAATGATGTTCCTTGCTTTTGGAGTAGATTCATTAGCCTTTTCAACTGCACGGACTATATTATCTGCATGGGTACCGGCTTCCTGGTATTTTCTAAGGAGCTCTCTTTCTTTGGGTAAAGCTGTCAGTTCATTCCACCTGGTAATTCTCGCTTCGTCCTCTCTGTAGGTCTTTCCCCAGCCAAAGTTCATTCCAATTGAACTCATAAGCTTTCCAAAGATACCGGTTATTGGACCAAGTTTTCTGTCAGGTCTTGGAATAGTATCAGCTTCATCTACAGCTTTTTTAGCCTCTTCAACTTCCGGTAAAGCCGGCTCAAGGATGCTATATTCCATCTCCTGGAATCTTCTTGCATCTGACTTCTTAGCCAAATACATAGTGATATCTTTATTAATAAAGCCCTTTTGAAGATCTCCGGACACCATGTTGTAAGTCAGATGGGCCATGACAGCATCTTTATTGGCACCTGTTATTTCCGGAATGTTGTAAACCTCTCTGTAAGTACCTTTCTTTTTTTCGCCCCCAATAGTTCCTTCAACATGAATTGACTCTACAATAGCAGCCACATCATCCTCTGTAATATCGTAGATACCATTACATGTAGCAAACCTGTGGTCAAAGCTAAAAGTATCGCCAATAAATTCAGTAACAAATGCCCTTATTGAATCTTTCATCATTAACTGAGCATGATCAAAATCATCCTCTGTCTCAAAACTGTTGTATTTTTCCCACTGGGGCTCCCCTATCTTAGGACCTACACCATATTTATTCATTGCCGCTTTTGATGAAGTAATTTTGTAAATTGCCATTTTTTTCTCCTCACATTATCCCTGAAATTTCATTTCGTTTTTCTAGTAATTTATACGAATTATTATTTAATGTGGCAGAAAAAATAACAAAATTATTCGTTTTTCCAAAGAAGAGACAATTTTCCGAGGCTGTCACCTTCCATATCAAGGAGAATTTCCGGCACTCCGCTATCTGCATTCTCAATACCGGCATATATTTCTACGCCCTTTTTCTTAAGAAGTTCCCTGGGCACGCTGAAGGTATATTCTGCCTCTTTATCCTGAGTCAGTTTCTTGAGATTTATGTGCATCTCAAACCTGTACATTCCTTCGCAGTCACTGCCTGAAAGGCCGTAGCCATCGTTTTTTATTACATTTTCGTACTGCCCGGAACCATCAGGAATATAAAGATACAGGCATGGGATATAGTTAAAATAAAGCGGCGCCACGCCGTCATTTATCATTCTTGCTGTAACGTTAGCTGTATCACTTCCAATGGGCTTAACTATCTTAAGCTCTTTTATCCTGAATCTGTAACCGATGTTCTTGGCCATCTTATCGGCTGATTCATAGAACTCCAGGTCTTCTCTCTTTACATAGGGAACCATGGGACCAATAAAGCTCATATGGGATTTCTGCAAAAGAGCCTGAGTCTGTTCAAAGTCTTTTCCCAACATGGTACTTATGGGCACTGAGCTTGAAAACTCTCCGCCAACAGGTGCTGTCTCCCAAATATCAGGTACAGCCTTCAGTCCGTCAGCTTCCGCAGCGGACTCATAATCTCCGCCATTTTCAATCCAGGAGAGCCATACGCTGGTATCATGGCTGACCCCCGCCATATCGTTATACACACCGGCTCCCTTGGGGAGCTCTTTGAAGGGTCTTCTCATAAGAAGTTTGCAGTAGTCAAAATACTTCACGTAATGCGACACATATTTTTCCCTGACTTCTGTAAGAGGAATCCTTGGAAGGCCTGCCGGATAATAGGTATGCCACTCTCCCCAGTGTCCAAGGCTTCCCAGTTCCACATAGGCCAGGAACCCCTCTCCGCGGAAATGGTCTGCAATTTCTCTTATGACCTTCTCGTGAGCTGCTATGAAAACCTCGTTGTTATAGTCAGGACAATATCCTTTGCCATATTCAATATCATAGAACTCCCCGTCCCCGGTCTTATCATACAGCCACTGCGGAATGTCCATATGCTCAGTGTTAGATGGTCTGTCGCAGATAAGTCTCAGCACCAGGTGCTTACCCTCACTTCGCCACCTCTCAAGGTAGTGGGTTGATTCTATGGTGTCCCAGTCATACTCTCCCTCAATAGGCTCCAGTTCACTCCAGTATATATTCAGATAAACCAGAGTAGACCTCTCGCAGAGTGTGATGCTGTCTGAACTGGGGGCATACCCAATATAGGGGTTAAGAACCGTTTCCTCCCCTTCAGAGTAATAATATGTTATGCCGTTCAGGCTCCTTTTATACATTCTGAATGCTCCAAAGCAGATGACTATCACCAGTAAAAAAATTATCATCCTGCCTACTATTTTTTTAGCCATTATACTCACCATTGTACTGAATAAGAGTCACATCCCTGACGTTCTCTATGTCGCGGATTCTCTCTTCAAAGGTAAAATTGTCATCTTTGCAATATACTTCCACCGCAAGTTCAGTGATATTGCCTCTCATGGTCTTAGATTTAATGTGATGCTCATTTTTTCCAAAGGCCCTGATTATCTCATCTCCGGCCTTGGTGCCCTCATAATGGATAACTGCCACATACATGTTTCCCCTTGAAGGTCTGGCATAGAAGCAGGCAATCATGATTATCAGGATAACAGAAGCTGCGATGGTGAGGATATACATGCCGGCGCCGCAGGTTATTCCGCCTGTGATGGCCCAGAACAGATATAGCAAATCGATAGGGTCCTTGATGGCAGTTCTATATCTTACGATAGACAGTGCACCCACCATACCAAGGGATATGACAATATTGCTGCTGATGGCCAGGGTTACCATGCAGGTAAGCACGCACATTCCTATCAGTGTGACAGCAAAGCTTTTTGAAAAAAGTACTCCGGCAAAAAACTTTCTGTATACACAGTAAATCAGTATTCCAAGAAGCAGTGCTACAATCAGCGAAAGCACAATCTTTGGAATATCAACCGAGCTGTAGCTTTCTGAATTAAGTACAGAATTCTTAATGACATCTTTTACGCTCATATCATTCTCTCCTCATCTCAAAGATTATATTTCTCGTTTACGTAATAATCCTGTGTATACAAATATGCCGTCTTGTCATAGCACATAACATATTTGGATGCCGCAACCTTTTCACTGCTGTAGGGTGAAACCAGATCCTTGACTATCCTTGGAAGAAACTCTGTGAATTTCACTTCCATTATGAGTTTATCAGGATCCATTGCAGGAAGAACCGGAAGTGAACTGTCGAAAATGTCATATCCTCCCACAGCAGCTCTGACATTTTTGTCAAAGGTGATCCTCACTGTGCCGGCATCCATAATAAAGGGTGTTCTGTCATAGTCCACTATAAGCCTTGGCCGCATAACTTTGCTGATGATTTCAAAATAAAACTCCCGGCAGAGCTGCCTGTCACTCTTTAAAAGAAAATCGTAATCTCCCTGAATTATCCGGTAAAACTCCTCTTTTTTTATGGATGCGGATTCCTTATATATGTAGCTTCCCAGCTTTTTCTTTCGCTCCAGCTTGATGCTCTTATCAGAACAGTTATAAATCCTTATCCTGTACTTCCTTCTGGCAAAGGTACCGCTGTCTTTTTCATCATAGGCACTGCCAAAATAGTCGTCAAAATACAGGCTTCGTATCATGTATTCCCCGTCTGAGGCATTTTTATCCAGAGTAAAATATGGGGCCATCCGATGTTTCAATCCCTCATATTCACCATAATTTATCAGGTATTTTAGTTCGTGTCTGTATTTTTCCATAACCCTTTACTCTACAACTTCATAAGCGCTGATCTTACCGTTAGGATAGACATAAAAGCATAATGTTCCATATATCTTACCACCTTCTGTATCATAATAATCAAAGCAGTCCTGAGATTCACCGCTTTCATTGGTGGCATATAATCTGAGGAAATATTCACCGGGATCAAGCTTTTTTCCGGTAAATGAAGGCCAATAATCCTCATATTTATCGACGACATCTGTCAGTTCATAATCCCTGGCCACTATAGCTGTATACTTAACATCTTCCTGATCAAAGTCATAGCTGTTTTCCCAGCTGTAATAAGTTCCTTGAGAAGTCTTCTCAGGGGTGCCTGCGTAGAAGGGCATTGGCTTTTCCAAAGAATTCAGATATCTCTCATAATACACATCTACCAGCTTCGGAAGTCCTTTTGCTATTGCATCATACTGTTCTTTGGTAAGCCCCTCATGAGTAATGTCAGGCTCTGAAAACACATATTTATCGGTAACCTGTCTGTATCCTTCCACCATTTTGGTCAATCTGTCCTCATTTAAATAATCCCTGAGCTCCAAAATGGTCTTATCCAGTTCTTTTCTGAAATCTGTGGATTTCAGGCACCTCTGGAAAAGGATGTTTCCCCAGTAATTGCTGATTCCCTGCTCCCAGCTTCCGTCTTCGGAAATGTTTAGTATTCTGTTTTCTTCAAGCCTGAAAAATGCATCCATATCCCAACAGTAAAAATACCAGGTGTCCTGATTCTGAGGTGAATAAAGATATACATTTCTGCTCTGTGTATCAGTATTTCCCGTGAGTATATTAAATGCCAGCCAATATGTAAGGTTCTCCATATCAAAATGTTTATCTATGACTTCCGAAACCGGCATCGATAAGTCATTTACATCTTCCAGCATTTTTATAAGTTTAGTGTGGTCATCATTTCCCTTTATTTCCAGATATTGTTCAAATTCATTTTTGTCATAACCGCTGTCGGTTTTAAGCTTTATAACATCCTCATATCTATAGAATTCAAAGAAATTCACCTTATATAAATGCCCGGTTTTATCAAGTCCATGGGCTCTCAAAGCTGATTTGTTGAGCTGTTCCACCTGTGTATAAAGCCCGTAGTCCTCAAAACCTTTATCTTCTTCATCGGTCTCATCATTGACATATAAATGAACAAACTGAGTCCTGAGTCCCATAAGCTCATCTATTCCCGCAAGTAGATCAAAGCCCATCTTATTTCTGAATCTGAGGCCATCAGTCATATGCTTGTTTAGAGCTATGGTAGTCTGACCATTCCAGGAACCCTGATTTTCCTTAAGCTCAATCTTATAATTCTTCTGAGAATTTCGACTGGAGGTCTGACCTCTTATCTGAACCGTGGCATTGGGAGTTTCTCTTCCATAGCCAAGATTCCCGGCAGGAACACCGTTTTCATCTCCCACCTGAAGGAGCCCCTCAACTTTATATCTTGGAATCTGACGCTCTGTATAGTAGTAGGCAGAATATGTGTTGACTTCCTCCCAGGTATGGTCGGTGCCATCTGACTTATTGCCCCTTTGCACAGTCAGATACATGGTCACTACACTGTTGTCATCATCGTACAATAAATTCTTGTCTCTAAGATGCTTTACAGTGGACCCCGGCGTGGCATTTTCGCCCTCTGAAGCAGTTTCGATTGTCTGAACCTCACGATATTTGTCAAAAAGGCCCACAATCTCAGAATAATTTGAACTGATAACAATAGCCACTACCAAAAACACGCCGGCTGCTAAAAGTTTTACGGTATCCTTCTTCATAATCACGCCTCTTTTTGTTTCTTTTCCTGTTCCAGAATCAGCATAAACAATTTCGTTGCTATACCCTTTTTAGGTTCTACAATAAGTGGTTGTGTACTCAAAATGTGGTAAGACAATTTCTTTGTATATTTCATTAAAAGAGCTGTGGCGACACACAGATAAATAATGCTTCCAAGGGCAAAAGCAAATCCGTAATACTTGCTGTCAAGAAAGAGCGATGCCAGGGAAAACACTGTTGTTGTGACAGCAAATATAATTGAAGCCAGCTTAGCCTCGGCATAAGCTGTAAAGTACATCAGCACAAGGATCAGGACATTGGCCACAGCATAAGCGCCATAACCGACACAAAGTATCCTGAAGTATCCTTCCATAAGTGCATCAAATCCCAAGGGCAGCCTCTCCAGAATTACCAGACCAACACTCAGCATAAGTGCCGTTCCGTAGAACTGTCTTCTGGCTGTATAAATAAGCTCGTGGTCCAGAACCGTCAGCATTTCTTTTTCCGCCTGTTCTATTTCTGTAATAGAGCCTTTCCCGTTGTAAAGATCGTAGTACCTGCGGTACTTGGGATATAGATTGACCTCCACAGAAGCCACAAAGTTGATTGTGGTTATAAGTACTGTCATAAAAGCAAACAACGCCGAGATATCGTGCCGGGGCGCTGAATAAAACAGCCCCTTTATCTGATGTCCAATTCCGCTAAACCAGGCTATTACAAGATGTCCGAAAAGCCCTACATTGGTCATAAGGCCTATAACTATCAGTTCTGAATACTCATCAAACCAGGGAAGGAAATTAAAATGCTTCTCTCCCGAACTTGGGAAGAATCCATATAAAAGCAAAAGATCAACAGCCATCATAATTCCATATCCCAGAGCTACACTGCCCAGCAATATTTCCACACTTGGTCCAAAAATACCGATTCCCACAAAAGCCAATGTAAGGGCTGCCAATATGGAAATAACGTAAGCTTTAAGAATACCTTTGTAATCTTTTATGGCTGAGAGATAATTCATTTCTGTCCAGGCCGCCAGAAGCTCTTCAAACAGGCAGAAGCACAGAACTGCCTGGGTGAAGCTTATCCCTGAAAAATACAGAAATACAACCCAGAGTATTCCGCCTGAAGGAAGGAGAAGTGTCAGTATTCCTTCAAGGGATGGAATTACATCCTCTTCTTTTTCCTCATATAAAAGATCTGCCACAAATCTTGTCATGACCATGGAAAAGATACTGCTGTAGATCATGGATGCCAGAAGCGAATAGGTTATGATGCTGACCAGAATTTCACTTTCCCCATCTGAAAGCCCTATGTTTCTGGCAATCAGCTGGATTGAAAGCAGGAAAATAAAACCAAGGACCATAGGCCCCGCCGTTACCATTCCGGTGTAGCCGTATGCTCTTAGTTTGGAGAGAACACCTGTAGCTCTGAACAGCTTTTTTAATTCGAATCCAATTCCTGCCATATTTCACTTTGCCTCTTTATAGAGTCCGGAGTATCGTTCCATCATAAATTTATGTCTGAATCCTTTTTCAACTCTTGCTTTTCCTATTTCACCCATTTCCTCTCTTAGTTTTCTGCTCTGACAAAGCTTCTCCATGGCCCTGGCCAGCCCCTCCCTGTGCATGGGCGGAACGCAAAATCCTGCAGCGCCGAAACGATCATCTCCTTCACCTTCAATAAGTGCTCTGCAGCATCCCACATCAGTTGCCACCACAGGCCTTCTTGCTGCAAAGGATTCCAGAATTGACAGTGGCTGCCCCTCCGATATGCTGGTAAGGATGGTGAAATCCAGTTTTTTCATATATTCAATGACATTTACCTGGCCCACAAACTTAACATCCGATAGTTTCAGGCTGCTGACCAGGTCATAGCACTCCTTTGCATATTCCTCATCATCAGTGCCTCCCATTATATGGAGTCTGACATTATTTCTTACACTCTTAAGTTCGCTAAAGGCATAAATGAGAGTTTTGACATCCTTAATGGGAGCAAGTCTTATGATAGCTCCGATATCCACGTAACCATCCTCTTTCTTAAGCGGTATGCTGCAAAAGTTGTCATAGTGGATTCCATTGGGAATGACCCTGCAGCTGTCAGGTTTTGCCCCAAGCTCAATCTGTATCCTTCTGGCATTTTCAAAAAGGCTTGTTACAAAGGTGGCTCTCTTATAAACAACATCAGACAGCATGTAGAAAAATTTGATCCACTGGCGCTTAAAAGCGGGTATTACCCATTTGGCCCTGATGATTTCTTCTTCTCTTTCCCTGGAGTAAATACCATGCTCCGAAAGTATGACGGGACTTCCAGTCTTATAGTTTCCAAGGGCTGCCAACAGTCCGCCGTATCCGGTGCAGATAGCGTGATAGCAGTCTGCCTCCGGAACCTTACTTCCAATCAGGTAAAGAACCGGAATCAGCATGGATCTGATGGTGTGGAAGGTATCTGAAAAAGCAACGTAAGGATATTTTTCCCTGCAGAGCTCTGTCAGCACATTAAGGAATCCTTCACTCATAAGGAAGCTTGCAGGATTGTAGTGCTTATCCTGATACATGTTAAAAAGTACGTCCCAGTTGGGCCTTTCACAGTCAATGAACTGCATAAGGGCCTCTTCTTCCTCGGAGCTTAGTTTGAACTTATCTCTTTTCCTGGCGCGGATCCTAAGCGCATCATCCAGAAAAACCTCCGTTACAGAGGTCACATTCTCCGGCAGTTCATATTTGAACACTCCTCTGTCCCTGGCCCTGGCTCCGATGACCCAGAGAATAAATTCCTGATCGGGCATTGCCTTTATGAAGTTATGCAACCAGGAGGAAACACCACCAAAGGTGTAAGGGTAACTCCCCTCCAGTATCAGGCATATTTTCATACTTACTTATCTCCTTGTCATTGTTATCCTCTTCGACTGTGCCTTTAACAGATACAGTGTTCCGTTAAGCTTTTTAAGTTCTCCGCCGTAGGCCTTGGATAACTCTCCGTCGTTGACTCTCACCATATAATAGGCTGTATCAATAAGTCCTGTGCTGTTTAATATTACGTTCTCATCAAAGAGCTCATAATAGTCCGGCACAAGATTCACATATCTCTGGACCGCGCCTCCCATTTCTGAACCTGTAAGATGTCTTATTCCCTTGGAGGATTCGTCTATCCAGGTCATGTATTCATCCAATCTGTTCTTTTGTACTTCCCAACCAAGTTCAGCTCCCCTGTCTTCATCAAGAAGATCATCCGGGTGCATGAAATGAGAACATACATAGTGGAGATTTAATTCTGAAAAGGCGCTTATCTTCATGTAATTATCGATAACACCTCCTGAGATGATTCTTGGCGTCTCAATAATTCCATCCGGCGAAACCGAAAATTCCTGAACATACTCATCGCTTCCTTCCGGATAAATGCTGGCAATAACTTTTACCCTTGGAAAATCTATTCCCAGCATCCTTCTTCCCTCTTCAGAGAGAATATTTGACGGAGGCACATATACCGACAGGTTCTGGGAAGGAAACATACTGCTTGAGAATCTCTCAAGTTCCTTAATGCTCTCTCTCATAGTCTCTTCATCTTCCCAGGTGTTATATCCAAGCTCTTTTTTAAATTCAAAGTTCGGAAGACAGAGGGGCTGATGATTATATCCGTGAAATCCCAGTTCGCCCCCCTGATTAAGGAGCATATTTCCGTAGTAATAATAGTTGGAGGTACTTTCGTTGGCAGGAAGCTTTCCGCTGGTCTTATCCTTGTAGGTTTCAATTATCAGTCCCGTGTATTTTATATTGTGCTTATTACCAAGAGCCAACATATCAGGCCACCAGACTCTGGAATAGAAATCTGCTATTCCCATGTTGTAATCTCTTTTTACAAATTCTCCGTTTCCGCTTGGGACAGGAGAAGGGAAATCATCCAGATAGAAGGTGGACGCATTTATTACGGGATAAATAAATACATCCTCCAATAACGAATAAGCACTTGCAAATATGCCTCTGTATGCCTTTTCTGTATAGCCGAAATTACATACTGCAAATCTTCCTTTGTTGTAATTTCTGGTCCAGACCAAAGGAACCTTTCCATCTCCTGTATGGGCGTAGACCTTACACTCATCATCAAGTATCACTTTAATGGACGATTCGTAGGCATCTGTAATGGGGTATGTAATCTGTGACCCCAGCATAAAATCCGGCTCAGACACAAACTCATCCACCATAGCATAGGCGTACTCCGCACTGACAATCCCCAGTTTAGTGCTGAAAAAGTCAAAAACATCAGTCCTGTATAACGGTACGCCAAATAAAAGTCTTCCCCCCTTTGAAACCCAGCTCATAAGCTTCTGTACACTCTTTCCAAAGGGATCCATATCATTCATGGCTATGATAATAGTTTTATACTTGGAAATCTGATTGGCGAATCCGTTATCAATGTCATAAACATTCATTTCTTCATAGGGGACTCGCAGTTCTATAAGAACCTGATGGTATATATCATAGGCTTTTTGACTGTTCTCATCTGAGGCATTCCATATGAGAAGACAGCTCTTAGCCCTTACACTTTCCTTCATGTGAACTATCTGGTCATCCGGCAGGATCTGCACATCAGGGGCCTTATCCTCATACAGGATTCCGACTCGCTCAACTATAAGAACGATGAAAAGAAGTATGAATCCGGCCACAACGCCAATCAGCTCACGAAATCTCTTTTTTTTCATGCGCGCCGGTCTCCTTTTTCATCATCCCACAGCTTCACCATATCCCTTATTTCTCTGGAATAGAAATTGCCACTGTTCTTTATCATCTGTATCACTTCCCGGAGCCCCGCTCCTGCACCGGTTTCATAGAAATATCTTATCTTGAGCTTTAATACCATCTCGCTGTCAGGCCACTTTTCCTCCATTTTGCTTAGGATTGTGAAGGCGTTGGAATACAATTTTTCGGCAAAAAAAGTCTCTGTCAGCTCTTTATAGTCTTCCGGGTCCTGACTATTTGAAACTTTTTCTGTCAAAAGCTGCATAAGTGTATTTCTCTGAATTTCCAGGAGCTGTCCCTGTATCATTCCACTTCCGACATACTGCTTCAAAAAGCTGATATATTCCTCAAGAAGTCCCTCTTTATTGGGGTCTTCAACGTAGGCAGCGCTGTACTCCTGAGCACGTAATTCGTAGTCCTTAGTTATCTCAACCATGGCAGTGGTAGCGTAGTGCACAACCTCCACATCGTCATTCATTCTGGCTGCACTGATAACCGGCAAATATCCTTCAGTATTATTCATGAGAACATCCAGCATTACGGAACGTCTGACGGATGGGTCATCCATGATAAGGGCATCTTCAAGGGGAACAACATCAGCGCTCTCAGGCGCTTCCACTATAATGGTATCAGTGGGCTGGGTACTGCTCTTCATGTTCTCAAGATTCTCGCTATTAGCTCCCACTTTTCCCATATTTATAAGCATGCTGACAAGAACTGCACTCACAAATCCAAAGACCGGAATACAGATGATAATTACCAGCATGAGTCTGTCCACCTTCAGAACCTTCAAGCGGATTAAAAAGAAAGAAGCAAATACCACCGCTGCATGGATCAGAAGTAAAAATGCACCGTATATCATGCAACATTCTCCACGACATCACACTTAAGTCCCATATCCCTGAATTTCTTGAGCACGATGCCTTCACTGCTTTCATCAACCTGCGCTACAATAAGGTAAATATGTCCATCACTTCCAAGGCCTATCACATCGTTATTTCTGATTCTGGGCTGCAACATCTCATCAATCTCATTGATGCTCTTATCTTCATCGAAGAATTTGATAAGCCTGAAGCTGGTTCTGTTATTCTCCATAAGTTCTTTCTGTATCTTGAACTGCTGAACAAAGAATTCCGTCCTGGTAATGGTGGTACCTTCAATATAGGTTCTTGATGCAACTGCCTTCTGATATTCCCAGGCCTTGATAATAAAGTTCTCCATAAGGCCGCTCAGAATTCTTATGAGATTTGCGTAGTAGATGCTGATCTGCATGTAGCTGACATTGTAAATCATGATCAGAACAGACATAGTTCCATCAGTTTTTATTCCTGCTATGTAGGTTGGAAATCCCTCTTTTACATCATTGTTAAACCAGATATCATTTTCCTTGAGAGTATCCAAAACTATCTTGTAGTCCTCAAGATTTATGGATTTTTTCAGGTTGTGGCTTATCTGTTCAGAAGCCACTGTAAGTCTGGCGAATCTGGCCTTTGGGTCGTTTATGGTATAAATGGCAATTGATTTGTTATTAAGAACATCTTCCATAACAGGAATGGATTGAGCAAAGATTTCCTCAGGTACTGTTGCACTGAGTTTTTTGACAACATCAAAAATACGCCCAAAGCCGTCTCTGCTACCTATAAGATCAGCCTTGTACCTATTCTTGTAATCCATAGCTTCATGATAAAGCTGAGAAATAAAATTATTTTCTGCCTTTAGAGCTTCGTTTTCTTCATTGATGAATGAATAATCCTCTTCTCTTTTTTGCTTTAAGTATCCGCATACAGCAGCGGCAACCAAAAGCAGGATAAATGCAAGCCAGTTGCCGGGGTCATAGAACAAAAGAACAACGTTGGTCCCAGCCAGCTTATAGGCAAAAATAAGGGAAGCAATTTCCAGAATAGCTGTGAATACGCCCACTTTTGCACCATAAATCAGCGACATAAGTATAACGAACAACAGCCTTACGTCTATCATTCTGAATTGCACGCTGCCATCAGACAGGTAATTATATAGCTCTACAAATGCAGCTCCGCCAAAGAGCTCAAGCAGCATAAGAAGCCGTCCGCCAACTTTGAAATTCTTCCGGATTCTGCTGAATAAAGAAGACTTAACGTGGTACTTCTCCTGAAATACTTTTATATATTCCTCAAAATCCCAGCAGGCATCATGCTTTGGAAACCATCCAAATCTTGTTCTGGCCTTATCCTCGCCATGTTCTATGTCACCCTTAAGCCCGGAACCCTTAAGAGTTATATCAGCCTTCGGATAAGCATCCAGTATTTTTTTCCTGATTTCGGCAAAAGTAGTCTTGCCACCGCTCTTTAGATATATTGTGTCAAGTCCGTTTTCATAATCGCTTTTTTCCTCGCTGTCATAATCCCAGGCATCAAAAAGCCTGGACAAAAAATCCATAAGATCGTCAGGCCGCAGGAAATAAGCGGTTTCACTTTCGCCGCTCCTTATTTCTATCTTTTCCTGGTTTTCTATCCTTCGCAGGATCCTGCACCAATAATCCTCCGGGTAAGCAGGATTCATCAGATAGGGACAATATACTAATTTGATATCCATTTGGTAAGTCTGGGAATAGTATCTGCAGATATTCTCTGAAGAATTAAAGATTACTGCATCGCTGTTGTTTACATCAACCAGCGCTTCATCAGATAAAATATAAACGAATTGTTTAACGCCATGTTTCTGGCTCAGGGAACAGACTCTTCGAAGATCCTCTATTTCACCGACTTCGGTAGTTTCCCTGTTTAACGTATTTGAGAAAAAAACAACTCTTTCAAAAGAAAAAGAGTCAAATAGCCTTCGGAATTTGTCACTCATGATTGACTGGTCAAAGTAGCTGACCAGCCCCTCTTTGTGCGCAACAATACTCGCCCCAGAGATAACAACATTATCCTTGGGAAAAGTCTTAATAACTTCGTCTAAGTTTAAGTACCCGGTATTACCAACTAATAAAGTGTCCATTTTTGTTCCTCAGAAAGAAAATGCTCTAAACAAGCTTTTCCCCGAGCAAAACACCTTACCTATTTCTCCACCCTGTTTGCATACTTAATCTTGAATATACGTGTAAGCGATTCGTTGATTCTGTCTTCTGTGATATCTCCTGCCTGAACTGCTGACAGAAGTCCCTCATAGGCGGTCTTGAAATCTTCCGGAAGATAAATAATATCTGCTCCTGCTTTTATTGCTGCGATTGCCGCCTGATCTGAGGTGTAATACTCAGTTATTGCAGGTTCATCCAAAGCCCCGGTAAATACAACGCCATCGAACCCCATCTCGCTTCTGATCTCATTCTGAATAATGATATTAGAAAGTGATGCCGGTGTATTATCTCCAATGACCTGTGGAAGAGACACATTACTGAGCATAATGGCTCCAAGACTCCCCTCGTCTATGGCCTTTTTGTACATAACATAGCTGCCTTCCATAAGCTCTTCCTTGGTAATATCACTGGTGGCCATTCCCGCGGAAGTATCTGCGCTGATAGGAAAATCATTGGCGCAGGCTGTCATTCCTGATTCAGAAAGACCTTTTGCAAATGCATTAGCCATTACAGAGGCCTTCTCCGCATCTGTTCCAAAAGATCCGTATTCTGTTATATCCATATCAGGCGCAACGTCCATATTGAAACCATATTTGAACATGGCTCCGGCAATAGTGGCACCTGCATTATAAGCAGTTTCCTCATCGGTCACCTCAGGCATATCAAGTTTGCCCAATGATGAAGTGATAGCTGACCTTGAATCTCCACTTTCATGTATCATGGAAAAGATGGGGTACTTGCTCATCTCTGCCGTGCTCTTCATCATCTCTGAAATTTGGCTCTCGCTCTTGATATTCTTGGCTGCATACATGAGGCCGCCCACTGCATACTGGGAAAGCGCATCCTGTGTACTGCTTCCTGCCTTGACTACAGTCTCAACCCCTGTAATCTGCTCCGGAGTTACTACAAAAAGACTGGCAATCTTGTCCTCCAGGGTCATATCCCTGATACAGGTATTAACTATCTCCATCAGAACATCGTCGGTGGTCATCTCCTCCGGCGCCTGAACTGTCTCTTCAGGTGTCTCAATGACTGCCACCTGCTCCTGACTGGAGCCCTCTGCAGCTCCCTCGCTGCTTGCCTTTTCTGTCTTTCTGCTCTTAGCTATATTAGTAAGCGAATGAATTCCGAAAGCCCCCGCTCCCAGAATCACCAGAATAAATACTGTTAAAATAATATATGCAATAAGCTGGCTCCGCTTTCTCCTCTGTCTGCGGGCCAACCTCTTCTCATCAAAATCCTGCTCGTCGATTCTTCCCATTTCTCCCCACTAAACTCCCAAAATAACATCTATATATTGTATTAATTTTATCATATTAATTGAAAAACTGCACACAATCTTGTCAATTCAAGCTGGCAGTATAGATGTCCACAAAAAATCCGTACTATTGGGCACAAACCGCATTACTATACCTATATTCCCCTTTCTCATAGCCATATCCATCTCCGGCGTCATCGTAGAAATAATATGAAGCAGCTCCGTCCGAAAACTTTCTGAACTCAATTTCATCATTCTGCTCTTCTGTAGATAGAGCAGGCTTACGAACAGGGATAAGGCTTCCTTCGCGGACAAATACAGGTATTGTATCAAGGCCTACCTCAATATCATAGCTACTGCCGCCAAGATATTTTTTCCCAGTAAAGAAATCATACCAGTTGCAGCCCGCAGGGAAGTATACGCTTCTACTCTTGTCAACATTAGAAAGTGCCTTGCCTTCCCTGTCAAAGAACATCGGTGTAACTACAGGACAAATCATAAGGTTTTCGCCAAACATGAACTGATCTGTGATATCCCAGGTCTTTTTATCCTCCGTGAAATCAAAAGCAAGCCATCTTATAAGAGAATTGTCATTGAGCCATACTTTTCCCGCCTCTGAATATATATAGGGCATGAGACTGTATCTAAGTCTGTTGGCAGCTAATAACGCCTCATAGAATTCCCCTTTAAAGGTCCAGGGCTCTCTCCTGAAATCTGTACCATGGCCGCGGAACATAGGAAGAAATGCAGCGTACTGATACCAGCGGACGTAAAGTTCGCAGTAGCCCTTGTTATCAGCTGTATCATCGTAGTCGCCATTCCAATACCAGCTGTCTCCCTGCTTTACAAAAAATGCTCCAATATCATTTGTCCAGAAAGGCAGACCTGATGCGCTGAAATGAAGGCCTATTGCTATCTGGTCCCTGAATGTTTCCCAGCTTGCTGCCGTATCCCCGGACCACATGACTGTGCCGTATCTCTGCTGCCCGGTAAAAGAGCTCCTGGTAAGGTTGCAGACTCTCTTTTCTATTCTGCCATCATCTTCCATGGCTTTTCGCTGGTTCTCGTATATTCCCATAGCGTGATACAGCGGATAACTATTGGTATATTCATAAGGGATTCTTAATCCCACTTCCCTGCAGTAGTCCTGAAAAAGTGCGCTCTCCTCAATTCTGAACTGATGATTCCATTCGGGGGTTATGGGCTCACTGCTGTCGCACCACCAGGCGTCTGTACCATAGCTAAAGTGTGTTCTTTTAAGCTGATCAAAATATAGCTCTCTGGCCTCTTTCTTCAGTGCATCATAAACAGTGCTTGCCGGTAAAAAGAGGTTCTTCCGAGCAAATTCTTTGTGGTCATCAGTTCCCTCAGCCATAGTAGGCCAAATAGAAATCATAAAAT
>JAEEGF010829938.1_pt1 | contig 20338 bp, 17 predicted proteins | sample 9134171 | NCBI WGS metagenome assembly JAEEGF01 (sample SAMN16246542, study PRJNA631951) | gut metagenome | biome: gut microbiome; feature: rumen; material: AP-attached | host: Bos | place: Iran: Karaj | collected 2018-10
TCGTCCTCTAAACGCAGCCTCCTCAGTTCTTTTAAAAATGCATTCTCTATTCTTAGCTTCAGCAGCTCATCCTCTAACTCTTTAACATGCTCTGCACTTGTATCAACTGGACTCTCAATGGGCAGAGTAGAAGAGTTCTTTTCTGTTTTTTCCAATGTTTTCCTTCGACCTTTCTTGTGAGGCCTCAATGCTTCAGGACCTGCTACACGAAAGCGATTTACCCAGTTTGCAATCATACATGGATTAGAGATGCCTTCTTGCAGCGCTAAATCTTGATATGAGATTTCACTTGATAAATATAACTCTACAACAGAAAGCTTCTTTTCGAAAGAATATATTTGCTTTTGGCGAGAACGCATTAGTCCGTCATCTCCGAATGCTTGATAACTATGAACCCACCTTTCAAGAATGGCTATACGTGGAATTCCATAAGTTTTTACAAGGTATACATAGCCACCCTCACCATTTATATAGGCGTTAACCACTTTCTTCTTAAACTCAAAAGAATATTTAGCCATAAAAATACCGACCTCCCAATCGTTAGATTTTTGGTCTAACTTTTGGGGGTCGGTACACGATCTTCTCTCTTTTCTAATTAATTATTTTATTGCTCCAATGCCGGTCAGGCGCCCTTCTCATCCATCTGGGATGTGTAAAGGTGGTAATAGTATCCGTGCTTTGCAAGAAGTTCCTCATGGGTTCCCGCTTCCACTATTCCGCCATCATCAATATACATGATGACATCGCAGTTCTTGATGGTAGAAAGACGGTGAGCAATGATGAATGTTGTACGTCCCTTCATCATATTTGAAAGACCGGTCTGAAGAGCACGCTCGGTCTGTACGTCAATGCTGGAGGTTGCCTCATCAAGCACAAGGATCTTGGGATCCGAGATAAGGGTTCTTGCAAAGGAAATGAGCTGTTTCTGGCCCTGTGAAAGAGTGGTACCACGCTCTCTTACTTCGCTCTCGTATCCGTCCTGCATTGCGCTGATAAACGCGTCTGCGCATACGATCTTTGATGCTTCTCTGATTTCTTCATCGGTAGCATCAAGCTTACCGTATCTAATGTTATCACCAATGGTTCCCGAGAAGATAAAGCTGTCCTGAAGCATGATACCCATCTGGCTTCTGAGTGAATGAAGGGTAACTTCGGAAATGTCTTCTCCGTCAATGAGCACCTTACCTGAGTTAACATTATAGAACCTTGAAACAAGGCTTACAATGGTACTCTTTCCGGCGCCGGTAGGTCCTACCAAGGCAACGCTCTGTCCGGGCTTAACGGTAAATGAAACATCTTTGAGAACAGGCTTTCCTTCTTCATATGAGAAGTTAACATGTTCAAACTTAACTTCGCCCTTGATCTCAGGCATTTCTCTTGCATTAACTGCATCATCAACGGTAACGGGCTCATCAAGAGTCTGGAAGATCCTCTCAAGGTAAGCGATGTTGTTGATGAAGGTATTGAAGATATTACCAAGGTTCATGATGGGCTGCCAGAATCTTGAAGCATAACTGGATATAGCCAAAATGGTACCTACACTCTTTGCAGGAAGGCCTTCAGCAGTTGAAAATACCACCATACCGAAGATAAAGATAGCTGCTCTTACAAGTACGGAAATAGTATCGATTCCGGGCCATACAAGGTTATTGTATCTAACGGCGGTCATCCAGGTATTTCTGCAGTCTCCTGAGAGTTCTTCAAATATCTTTGCATTGTAATCCTCACGGGCGAATATCTGGGTGATTCGCGCACCTACGATATTCTCCTGAAGGTATGCATTAAGGTTAGAGTTCTTGTTTGATACATTCTGCCATGCTTTTCTCTGCTTGTTCTTGATCCAGAGCATGAACACCGCAAGTACGGGTACGCCGCAGAGAACAACAAGGGACAGCTGCCAGTCAACCGTAAACATAAATATGATTATGAAAACAAGATTGAAAATCTCAAGGATAACATTGATAAGTCCGTTGGAAAGCATGTCCGAAACGGAGTTTACGTAGTTAACAACCCTGATAAGGATCTTTCCGTGAGGTCTGTCATCATAGTACTGGAAAGGCAGTTTCTGAAGATGGGCAAAGATATCTTTTCTGATATCAAAAATGATGCCCTGGCTGACCTTGATCATGATGCGTGATCTTATGGTGGTCAGGATAACGCTGATAACAACGGTTCCCGCAAGAGCGATGCCCAAGGTGATGAGAAGTCTCATATCGGAATTAGGTATCGCATCGTCAAGAGCCTTCTGAGTGATCTTGGGGGACAATAGTCCGATAGCTCCGCCGGCTGCGGAAATGATAAGGGCAAAGATCATCTTTGCTGCATATTTTTTAATGTATACGCCTGCTCTTAAGAGGTGTTTGAAATTAAAAGGCTCGTCAAGTCTTTCGTCTTGTTTGTAAGTATTTCTAGCCATGATCTACACCTCCTCTCCAAGCTGAAGCTTAACAAGTTCGCTGTAGTAGCCGCCCTTTTTGATAAGCTCCTCGTGTGAACCCTCTTCGGTGATCTCACCGTTCCGGAGGATAATGATCTTATCTGCAAATTTGGTGGTGGAGATTCTCTGAGCAATGATTATCTTTGTGCAAGAAAAATCAAGGCTTCTTAAGCTCTCCTGAATCTGCTTCTCTGTCTCCATATCAACTGCAGATGTGGTGTCGTCAAGGATAAGGATCGAAGGCTCAATAGCAAGAGCACGGGCAAGAGATATCCTCTGCTTCTGTCCTCCCGATAAGCCCACTCCGCGCTCACCAACGATGGTATCGTATCCTTCCGGCATCTTCGCGATAAACTCGCTGGCTGCAGAATATCTTGCAAACTTAACAACCTGCTCTGCAGTGATATGAGGATCACCGTATGCAATGTTGCCTTCGATGGTGTCTGAATAAAGAAGGACATCCTGGGTTGCAAGACCAATATTCTTACGAAGCTGTTCAAGCTTGTATTTCTTAATATCTACGCCGTCAATAAGAACCTCTCCTCCCGTAGGCTCATAAAACCTGGGAATAAGATGGATAAGGGAAGTCTTTCCGCATCCCGTCTCGCCCATGATAGCCACGGTCTGGCCGGGTTCTGCAGTAAAGCTGATGTTCTTAAGAACGGGAAGATTTCCGTCTGAGTACATGAAGCTGACGTTCTTAAACTCAACCTTACCTTTAAAACTTCCGGGATGATCGATAGCATCGGGAGCATCAACTATCTCGGGCTCAGAGTAGTAGATCTCCATAACCTTTGCGGAAGCTGCGGAGAATCTCTGGAACTCGTTCATAATATTACCCATCATTCTCATGGGGTTCTGGATAGCCCAGATAAGTCCTGAAAATGCCACGAACTGACCCATGGTGAGCTGGGGATTTTCGGGATGTGCAATGCTGTAGATCAGGAATGAACCACCGATAAGAAGAAGGGCAATGCTCATCATGCTGGCCATGCCTTCTATAAAAGGATAGAACTTAACCCACACAAGGGCAGTCTCCTGGTTGGTTTCTTTATAGCTCGTGTTTGCCTTGTCGAATTTTTCAATCTCGTATTTCTCACGTGCAAATGCCTTAACAACACGGTTACCGGAGATATTCTCCTGAGCATAGGTGTTCATCTCAGCCAGCTTTTCACGGAGCTTTGCATGCATGGGGCGAACCTTCTGCCTGAACATGTAAATTACAATAAAGATAAAAGGTGAAAGTACCATAATGCAAAGGGCAAGCTTCCAGTTCATTATAAAGAAATAAACCATTGCAGCCGTATAAAGGGAGAAAGATTCAACGATCATTCTTACTACCCATGCCACCATGTGTCTTACAGCATCAAGGTCTCCGGTAACTCTTGTCATAAGGTCGCCGGTCCTGAAGGTTGAATAGAATTTCATGTCCTGACGCTGGATCTTGTCATAAAGATAATTACGCACACGGAAAAGAACATGCTGTGAAACATGCTCATAACTCATGCAGTCCAAGTAAACGATTACCGTACGGACAATGGTAACAGCTACCATTGCACCCACAAGATAGAAGAACAGATTGCGGTTGTTGGCCCAGTTGTATGCCGCATTCTCTCCTGAAAGGAACATGTCAACAAGCTTACTTGATACGTAAGGTACCGTAAGCTGCAAAATGTTATAAACAACTGTTCCGAGGATCGCTGCAAAGAAGAGGGTTCTTCTTCCCTTCATGTTTTCAAACAGCCATCCTAATTTTGATTTTGGAAATTTTTTGTCCATAATAAATCTAGCCTTTATTTTCCTTCGTCCAATTTAAGAACGCTCATGAATGCCTCCTGAGGAATCTCAACATTTCCTACCTGACGCATTCTCTTCTTTCCTTCTTTCTGCTTTTCGAGAAGCTTCTTCTTACGGGTAATATCACCGCCGTAGCACTTGGCAAGCACGTCTTTTCTCATGGCCTTAACGGTCTCTCTGGCAACGATCCTGCCACCCACTGCTGCCTGAATAGGGATCTCAAAAAGATGTCTCGGGATTTCTTCCTTAAGTCTCTCGCACATTCTGCGTCCTCTTTCATAAGCAGAGTCGGCATGTACGATAAAGGAAAGAGCATCCACTTCCTCGCGGTTAACGAGAATATCAAGTTTAACAAGGGATGATCTCTCATATCCCTTCATGTCATAGTCAAAGGAAGCATATCCTCTTGACCTTGATTTAAGCGCATCAAAGAAATCGTAAATGATCTCATTGAGAGGCAGTTCATATTTGATAAGAGCGCGGTTTGCCTCGATATACTCCATGGAAATATATCTTCCGCGGCGCTCCTGACAAAGTTCCATGATGGATCCGACGAACTCCTTGGTCACCATGATCTCCGCATTTACAATGGGCTCTTCCATATACTCGATCTCTGAAGGATCCGGAAGGTTAGAGGGATTGGTAAGTTCAATCACCTCTCCGTTGGTCTTGTAAACTTTATAAACAACGCCGGGAGCTGTTGTTACAAGATCGAGATTATACTCTCTTTCAAGCCTTTCCTGAATGATTTCAAGGTGAAGGAGCCCCAGGAATCCGCATCTGAAACCAAATCCCAGAGCAATTGAAGTTTCAGGCTCATAGGTAAGAGAAGCGTCATTGAGCTGAAGTTTTTCAAGCGCATCCCTAAGATCCGGATACTTAGCTCCGTCGGCGGGGTAAAGTCCGCAATAAACCATAGACTGAACCTTTTTATATCCGGGAAGAGGCTCTGCGCAAGGATTCTCATCGTCGGTAATAGTATCACCAACGGTTGTTTCCTTAAGATTCTTGATGGAAGCGGTAATATAACCTACCATTCCGGCAGAAAGTTCATCACAGGGGAAGAACTGACCTGCGCCGAAGGTCCCGATTTCAACAACATCCTCAACCGCGCCTGTTGCCATCATTCTGATCTTGGTTCCACGTCTAACGGTTCCCTCTTTGATACGGCAAAAGACGATAACTCCCTTATAAGAATCATAAACAGAGTCAAATATAAGAGCTTTAAGAGGACCGTTGGGATCTCCCTTGGGAGCGGGGATCTTATGAACGATAGCCTCAAGAACGTCCTCAATACCGATGCCGTTCTTGGCAGAGATAAGAGGTGCGTCCTGAGCTTCGATTCCGATAACATCCTCGATCTCGTCAATAACCCTCTGGGGCTCTGCGCTGGGAAGGTCGATCTTGTTGATAACAGGGAATACGTCAAGGTCATGATCCAATGCCAGATAAACATTGGCAAGGGTCTGGGCCTCGATACCCTGAGCTGCGTCAACAACCAGTATCGCTCCGTCACATGCTGCAAGAGAACGGCTTACTTCGTAGTTAAAGTCAACATGGCCGGGAGTATCGATAAGATTAAGGATATACTCCTCTCCGTCCTTGGCTTTGTACACGGTACGAACAGCCTGGGACTTGATGGTGATACCACGCTCTCTTTCAAGATCCATATTGTCGAGGACCTGCTCCTGCATCTCGCGGCTGGTAAGAAGTCCCGTCTTTTCAATGATCCTGTCTGCAAGTGTAGACTTACCGTGATCGATATGTGCTACAATACAAAAATTTCTGATTTTACTTTGATCCATAATCGGTCTTATCCTAACAAATTAAATTTTCTATTTATATAAATATATCGTTCATAAATATTAAACGAGACTCTTTTCCACTTCCTCGGCGTATCTGACCGTCTCCATGGCATCGCGGCAGTATTTGTCCGCTCCGATCCTGTCGGAATACTCCTGAGTCATAACGGCGCCACCAACGGTTACTTTCGCCCAAGGAGCCTGTTCTCTTAAAAGCCTAATGGTCTCTTCCATTGCGGGAACAGTGGTGGTCATAAGCGCAGAAAGCCCAACAAGGGGTGCGTGAAGTTCCACAACCTTATCGACGATGACCTGCTCGGGAACATCTTTTCCAAGGTCATGAACATCAAAGCCGTAATTCTCCAAGATCAGCTTAACAATGTTCTTTCCTATGTCGTGAATATCTCCGTGAACAGTGGCTATTACAAAGGAGCATCTCTTGGGTCCCGCTCCGTCGGCAGACTTTGCCATCTCCTTCTTGATCTCTTCAAAGGCCTCCTTTGAAGCCTCTGCAGCCATCAAAAGCTGTGGGAGATAAACCTTCTTTTCCTCAAAATCCTTTCCAACGATATCAAGGGCAGGGATAACTTCCTGCTGTACTATTTCAAGGGGCTTTACTTCCTTTAAAAGGTCTCTTGTAATATTTCCGGCCTGTTCCTTAAGGCCACGGATAATGGCATTTTGAAGAGGCGAAACATTTCTTCCTGTATCGGCATTTCCTGCGGGCGCACTTCCTGCACCACCTGCCTGAGCGCTTCCTGTTGGTGCTGTCTGAACTGCGGGAAGATTCTGGGCATAGGTAATGTATTCCGTGCAATTGGGATCCAGATCATGAAGAGCCTTGAATGCGTGATAAACATTCATCATCTCCATAGAATAAGGATTCATAATGGCAGCGGATAAGCCTTCTTCCAAAGTAAGAGCAAAGAAGGTGGATGTAATAATGTTTCTTGAAGGAAGTCCGAAAGAAACATTGGATACGCCAAGGGATGTATTGACTCCAAGACCGTGTCTTATGTCATGAACTGCCTTTATTGTAGCAAGAGCTGCAGTGGTATCTGCACTGATGGTCATAGCAAGGGGATCGAAGATCAGGTCCTTCTTAGCGATGCCGTACTCTGCCGCTTTCTTAATGATCTTTTCAGCGATCTTTACGCGCTCTTCTGCAGTCTCAGGGATTCCGCCCTCATCAAGAGTTAAGCAGACAACAAATCCTCCGTACTTTGCAACAAGGGGAAATACCGCTTCCATAACCTCGTCTTTACCGTTGACGGAGTTGACCATAGCTTTACCGTTGTAGCAACGAAGTCCGCGCTCCATAGCTTCCGGATCCGAGGTGTCAAGCTGCAAAGGAAGATCCGTAACAGCCTGAAGTTCCTTGGCAACATTTTCAAGCATATCGGGCTCATTGATCTCGGGAAGTCCCACATTTACATCAAGGACCTGAACCCCGGCGTCAGCCTGTTTTAAGCCCTCGCCCAAAATATAATCTATATCGTTGTCCCTAAGAGCCTGCTGGAAACGCTTCTTTCCTGTAGGATTGATCCTCTCTCCGATAAGTATGGGAGAAGGTCCAAATTCAACAACGTGAGTATAGGAAGAAATCAGCGATCTTCCTTTATCCGTAACCGGAACAGGCTTTAATTCCTTTGCTTTTTCAACTACAGCCTTGATGTACTCGGGAGTAGTTCCGCAGCATCCGCCAACGATCCTTACTCCTTTTTCAAGAAGGGTCTTTATGCAATCCGAAAACTCCGGAGGATAAACATCAAATACAGTCTTTCCGCCCTCATCTCTGGGGAGTCCTGCGTTAGGCTTTATAAGAACGGGAACGGAAGCATATTCAAGATACTCTTCCATTACGCCGATGAGCTGCTCGGGTCCAAGAGAGCAGTTGGCACCGATGGCATCCGCATGCATTCCTTCAAGCATTGCAACCATTGATGCAGGTGAAGCTCCGGTCATAAGTTTTCCGTCGCTTCCGTAAGCATTTGAAACAAACACGGGAAGGTTGGAATTTTCCTTAACCGCAAGGAGAGCTGCCTTGGTGTCGTAGCTGTCGTTCATGGTCTCGATAAAGACAAGATCGGCACCTGCTTTAACGCCAAGCTTTACAGTCTTTGCATATGCAGCCACTGCTTCCTCAAACTCAAAATCTCCGTAAGGCTTTAAAAGTCTTCCTAAGGGGCCTATATCAAGAGCGATGAACTTTTCCTGCTTGCCGGTGCTTTCCTCTTTTGCTTTTCTTGCATTATCGAATGCGGCATTAATAAGCTGTTCCAATTCTTCATCGTCAAATTTAAGACAGTTGGCACCGAATGTATTGGCAAGGAGCACATTTGTACCCGCGTCAAAATATGATCTCTGGATACGGATTATCTCCTCGGGATGAGACACATTCCATCTTTCAGGGAGTTCTCCTGGCTTAAGACCCGCTTCCTGAAGAATGGTACCCATTCCTCCGTCGAGAAATACAAAATTGTCCTTAATAAAATCAAGTATTTTCATGATGTCTCCGAATATGTAAAATCCATACGTGCGCAGACGTATAGTCTGTTTTAGTATATCGGAAAAAAGTCAATAAGTAAATGGAAAAGGCGGTATTAAATAGGTTGACATTAAAGGAAAATGATAGGATATTTATTAGTGGAAATAATTTTTTCAAAAGGAGACAGTTCTTATGAAAATGAGATTTAAATGCGGCAGCGGCCACGTATTCAACGGCGACGAGAACACCACCGTTTGCCCCAATTGCGGACAGCCCCTTCAGCTTAAGGATTGCGGTGCCATCCAGCTCTACAGAATGGGCAACTACATGGGAATGGCAGTAGGAATGGGCGTTTACATTGACGGTGAGCCCTTCGGACACATCGGAAACAAAGAAAGCATCCGTATCGTACTTCCTTTCGGAACCCACAAGATCCATGTTACCCATACAACCACCAGAGCATGTAACGATCCAATGGTTACTCTCACTCCCGAAGCTCCCATCGCTTATATGAAGTGCCGTCTCGGCGCTATGGGCTTCAAGATCGTGGTTGAGCCTTCAAGACCTGAGGATATGCCTCTTATGCAGTAAATTATTAAAGGCTAAGGTATTTATAAAATGATACCTTAGCCTGTTTTATTGCTTATATGTTTAGTTTCAATCATTCTATTCCGATAATGGCGGTAACTGATTTTGAGGGTGACATCATAAGGGATGCATTAAGCGTAATACCAAGGCGGCGTTCCGCATCAACAAGCCTTAAAAGCGCGGGCTGAACCGTAATGGGAAGGTCTCCGTATCCCGGTGAATATCTGGGGTGAGCCTTCATTCCAAGTTCTTCTGCGGTTTTCTTCACCTCATCGTTAAAAGAATCCACAAGAGTCTCAACTCTCTCTGCTCCGATTCCCTGAAGAAGAAGTCCTGTAGCAGCTTCGGTTCTCTCATATCTTCTTATCAGTCTGTCTATTCCCGAACCAATGGTTGCAGCCACGATAATAACAGCTTTGCAATTCTCAAGATTTTTCTTAAGATCATCAGAATGCTGTTCAAAGGGAAGGATAGGGTAGCCTTCCTCGTCTCTCTCAATCTTGGCGCAAACATAAGAGATACGATATGTCAGCTGACCCTTTGTAAGCTTGACTACGTCCTCCAGACGTCTTGCCAGCTCTTCGTCGGTGGGAACCTCAAGATAGGATTCATCCTTCTTTCCTTCTCCCTTCGCGCGAAGAACTGCTGCAGGATATCCCGCGTATCTTAAAGCCTCGCCTCTGTTTACAGGCATTTCCTCTTTTTCGATATGTCTCGGAGTCAGGGCGTAGCCATCATCTATCTGTCCGTTTTTTAATTTCTCTAAAAAATCTTTCATTATCTTAAAACTACTGATCTTGAAATTACCAATCTTAGCATTACTGTCTTACCTGTCAAAATCCTTACCGAGGATGTTTGAAAGGTTGTCCTGGATCGCCTTTGCTACATCGGGCTTGTTCATGGAATAAACGTGCACATTGGTTATTCCGTTGGCATAAAGATCAATGATCTGATCGGTAGCATATGCAATACCGGCTTGTTTCATGGCCTCGGGGTCGCTTCCGAAATAATCTACAAGGCTCTTAAAACGCTGGGGCATAAAAGAACCTGAAAGCTTTATTGCACGCTCCACCTGATTTGCATTGGTAATGGGCATGATGCCGGGAAGCACAGGACATGTAACGCCCGCCTCACGCAATTTATATAAGAAGTTAAAGAAAAGGTTATTATCAAATACCATCTGAGTGGTAAGGAAATCCGCTCCCGCTTCAACCTTCTCTTTGAGATGAAGAATATCTTCTTTCTGGTTAGCACTGTCGGGATGAACCTCGGGATAGCAAGCGGCACCGATACAGAAATCGGAATCGCTTTCCTTAAGCTCACGAACCAACTCGATGGCATGGCGGTAATCCCAGGTAGAAGGATCGCTTGCTTCAAGTTCGGGAGTTAAATCTCCGCGAAGAGCCATGACGTTCTTGATCCCTGCTGCCTTCATATCCTCAATGCGCTCATGAACAGTAGCCTTGCTTGAAGAAACGCAGGTAAGATGTGCAAGAGTAGGAACTCCGTACTTCTCACTGATATTCTTTGCAATATCCAAAGTGTACTTGCTGGTTCCTCCGCCGGCTCCGTAGGTAACGCTCATAAATGCAGGCTTGTAACTTGCGATCTCTTCCGTTGCCTTCTTTACGCTTTCAAATCCGCTCTCTTTCTTTGGAGGAAATACCTCAAAGGAAAGGGACATATTCTTTTTATTAAGGATATCGATTATCTTCATGTATTAATTCTCCCGTTACATTTGAAAAGCATTATAACATAAACGGTCACTACTGCACTACATTAAAGTGGAAAAAAGCTATAGTTTTTTATTGTCGGGAAAGTTCAAAGAACTTTCCGGCAATAAAAAAACACCTGTATGACGGGTACAGGTGTTTTTCATAATATATCTTAATTAATTAAGCCATTGCGTTTACAGCCTTAGAAATGCGAGATACCTTGCGGGCAACGTTGTTCTTGTGATAAACGCCCTTGGAACCTGCCATCTCGATAGTCTTGGTTGCAGAAACAAGCTCAGCCTGAGCTGCCTTCTTATCACCTGACTCGATAGCTGCATAAACCTTCTTAATAGCGGTTTTAACTTCTGAACGCTCTGCCTTGTTCTTATCGGCATTACGACGGCTTACGAGAATTCTCTTCTTTGCAGATTTGATGTTTGCCATTTGATACACCTCCTTATAAAATGAAAACAATAAGATGATGTGTCGGAAACTAATTCGCCTTCCTCAAAAGCTCTATTCCTCAAAACTCTTGAGGAAAGCGAACTTGACACGGGAGCTTCCACGCACACTACAATAATTTACAACTAAGACATTCAATTGTCAATATCTAAATCCGTATTTTTTATCGGTAAATAATGCCGTGAGCAACATCATCAACCTTGTCTGCAGGAACAAACTGTTCAGCTATCTTAAGTGCAAACTCGATTGAAACGCCCATTCCTCTTCCGGTAATGACATTATCGGACTTCTCCACAGGGTTCCGGGAAACGATGGCTCCTACCAGATGTCCTTCAAAAGAAGGATAACTGCATGCGATCCTTCCGTTTAAAAGCCCCATATGTCCGAATATGCTGGGAGCGGCACAGATTGCGGCAATATATTTATCGCTGTTATAAAACTCTTTTACCTTATTAAGAAGAGGCTCGAAAGCTTCAAGATTCTGAGTTCCCTTAAGTCCGCCGGGGAGCACGATCATGTCGATCTCGTTGAAATCCACCTTTGAAAATACTGTATCTGCAGTAACCGGGATCTTGTGTGAACCCATGATATTTGCATCTTCTTTAATGGAAACCGTAACAACCTCGATACCGCATCTTCTGCAGATATCAACAACGGTAAGTCCTTCGATCTCCTCAAATCCGTCAGCAAGCATAACAGCTATCTTTGCCATTTTAAACGCTCCATTCTTAATAAAATGTTTATTTGGGAATAACTTTATTTTTTGCTCAATATAAGGTATACTGATTCCGTATGATAAAGTGTCTTCACTAACTATATCATATACAAAAACTACTATCAAACAAAAGATTGCTCGCCGGATATGTTGGCCCAAATCTGCAATCACACGGAGACGCGATGGAAATCGAACGTAAATTTCTCATTAAGAAGATTCCCGATAATCTTGAGGATTACCCTTCTAAGCGAATTGAACAGGCATATCTTAATATCAATCCCGTTGTAAGAATCCGTCGTGAAGACGACGATTATTATATGACATACAAAGGAGAAGGAATGTTGGCACGTGAGGAAATGAACCTTCCTCTTACCAAGGACGCTTATTATCATCTCCTTCTTAAGTCGGACGGAAATGTAATCTGTAAGCGCAGATACATCATCCCTCTCAAGGACCCTCAGGTCATCGAAGGTGCACCTCAGCCCCCCAGCGGCTACAGCCTCATCATTGAGCTGGACGTTTTCGATGAGCCCTTTGCTCCTCTTGTTATGGCGGAGGTTGAGTTCGGAAGTAAGGAAGCTGCAGATGTTTTCCTTCCCCCCGATTGGTTCGGTGATGAAGTTACCTACATCAAGGAATTCCACAACTCCAACATGGCAATGGCCGATGTTTACAAGGACGATCCGGAATAATTGATGTTCGGAATCCAATCTTCCGCTACATGATCATACAAATCAAAAAGCTGCTTGCATTCGCAGGCAGCTTTTTTCATCTATTCTATATAGGGTTATAGGGAAAACAATTTTATTTGTCGGCTTCTTTTTCTTCCTTCTTGGGAATTCTGCCGTAGGTCTTTGCAAATCTCTTGATATACTTCGCAAGTTCGCTATCCAGTTTTGAAGCATCAATTCTCCATCTCCAGTTAGTGCCAAGAGTTGAAGGAGTATTGATCCTTGCTTCGTTATCAAGATACATGTAGTCCTGTATAGGAATAATGCAGCTTTCTGCTGATGACTGATGCGCTGCGCGAATGTAGGCTTCAGGAAGCTCTTTTCTCTTATTTACATTGAGATACTTCTTCGCAAACTTAACATCCTCTTTGCCCATCTGGTCGATCCATGCCTTGAGGGTAAAGTTGTCATGGGTTCCGGTATAAACAACATAATTCTGATAGCAGAAGTGTGGCAAGTGCTCGCTCTCTCCGCTTGCATCAAAACCAAACTGCATGATCTTCATTCCGGGATATCCGCATCTCTTGATAAGATTTCTTACACTGTCGGTAATAAATCCAAGGTCCTCTGCGATGATTCTTCCGTTTCCGAATTCATTGTTGATGGCCTTAAACAAACTGTATCCGGGACCCTTAAGCCACTTTCCGCCTACGGCATTCTTATCTCCGTAGGGAACAGCCCAGTATGCGTCAAAACCTCTGAAGTGATCGATCCTAACGATATCGTAAAGCTCAAAGCACTTCTTCATGCGGTTAAGCCACCACTTGTATCCGGTCTTCTTGTGCTCCTCCCACTTGTAAAGAGGATTTCCCCAAAGCTGACCTTCAAGAGCGAAGCAATCGGGAGGGCAACCCGCAACCTTTGTGGGCCAACCTTTTTCATCAAGTTCAAAAAGCTTGGGATTTGCCCAGGTATCTGCGCTGTCAAATGCTACATAAATAGGAATATCACCGATGATCTCGATGCCCTTTTTATTGGCATACTCTTTAAGCTTCTCCCACTGAGTCGCAAATAAGAACTGCTGGAACTTGTAGCATCCGATCTCGTCTGCAAACTTTGTCTTGTATTTATCAATAGCCTTCTTATCACGGCTTCTGATATCCTCGTCCCATTCCATGAAGTTGACACCGCCGAAGGAATCCTTCACAGCCATGAAAAGCGCATAATCTTCAAGCCAGTATGCATTGTCCTTTACGAACTTCTTGAATTTCTTTCCTTCAAGAACGCCCTTTTTCTTTGCTGCATCATAAGCTTTGCGATAAAGCTTGAAACGGCCAAAATAAAGCTTTTCATAATCAATGTCAAAAGGATCCTCTCCGAAATCGAGAGCATCACACTCAGTCTTTGTAAGAAGTCCGTCTTCTATCAACTGCTCAAGGTCGATAAAATAGGGGTTTCCTGCAAAAGATGAAAATGACTGATAAGGTGAATCACCGTAACCGGTAGGTCCTAAAGGCAGGATCTGCCAAATGGACTGGCCGGCTTCTTTAAGAAAATCAACAAAATCATACGCCCCTTTTCCCAATGTTCCGATTCCGTAGTTAGCGGGAAGGCTGAATATGGGAAACAAAATACCTGCTTTTCTCATAGATTAATCCTCATTTTAAGCTTTGTTAACAAGCTGCAATTTCAAGGAGCGAACGCCCCTGCATTAGTTCATAACTTTATACTACTACGTCCCCCAAAAACTTTCAACAAGTTTTTGAAAACGTTTTCCGATGATTGACTAAAACAGCAAAATACTGTAAGATATCTATGTTTTGCGGATGTGATGGAATTGGTAGACATGCAAGATTTAGGTTCTTGTGCGTGAGCGTGTGGGTTCGAGTCCCATCTTCCGCATTAAGATTTTTTTGGTGAAACCCTTGAAAGTATTGGCTTTCAGGGGTTTTGCTTTTTTAATGAAAAGTGGTTGACCCCGGTTGACCCCTACGAAACCCTTGATATTCCTGCGTTTTCGTTAAAAGCGTCCCAAATGTCACCAATCTCATTAAGGTATTCTTTGTCTCTTGAAAAGGTGTAATTCTCTAGATTTGTCTTTACAGAATGTCCAAGTATTCTGGCACGTTCAGCCGGATTCAATCCCATAGGTATTAATACATAAGAGTTGAGTGCGATTCTGAAAGCATGATTATTACTAAGACCAAGTCCGAGCTTTTCTATGCAAATCTTATAAAGACTTTCATAGTAGGCTACGGTAGTAGTCCAAGTGCCATCTTCTTTGCAGAATACCCATTCGGAATGAATGCCTAAGGCTTCCTGCTTTTTCTTTAGTTCACTTAAGATGTACTTTACATCCTTTGTAAGAGGAATGTATCGTCCGTTCTTGCTATCGCCCTTCTCATTCTTTGTGGTTGGGTTGTAGTAATATTCTTTACCGTTTTCGGTGATATGATCATTCTGTTGAGAATGGATATGTATCATCTTGTCGGTAATGTCTTCCCAACGCAGAGAAGGTATCTCTCCCTGCCTTACTCCTGTATGTGAGGAAAATAGTATGGCGTATCCGTTTACATCGTATTTGAGCGTGTTAACGCGCTTCCAAAGGTATGTACGGATTCGTTCTATCTCGTGAGGCTGAAAAGCTTTCTCCTCAGGTCTGTCATTGCCCACGTTGCAGTTTCTGATGAAAGGTGTATTGTCCTCCGGAATGATATTGCGTTGGATAATTCCGTGATCATCACTTGCAGCATATCGGAAAGCCAGATTTAATACTCCTTTGAACTTGTAAAACCGCTTCTTGGTCAGATGCATTGTCTGAGTGATAACCTGCATGTACTCCATAAGTTCCGCCTTTGTCATATAGCGGATGTCCTTGGAACCGAACTCATCTGTGATAAAAGCTTTATATGAACTTTCATAATCACGGATGGTCTTTTCCTTCGGAGCCTCGGTTCTTACCTTTTCATCAAGTGCCAACTCAAAGAGTGACTTAAAGGAATAATCATTTAAGATATCTCCGCCAAAGTAATAAGCGTATAACTTTTCGATTAGTCCTTCGTAAGAGTAAGAACGTGGAACAGAGTTATCATTCTTAAGCCTCGTCTGATAGTAAGTCTTTTCTTTCCCTCGTTTCTTGAGAGTGCCGGTCTGGATAGCATTATCGTGAACCAATAATACTTTTTGCTCTATTAATTTAAACTGCTTCTTAGTCATTTCGTCTAAATACGTAGAGCCGGCTTCTGTAAGTGTACCTTCATCTTTGGATTTTTTCAAGGCGGCGATCTGCATTCTCAACTGCTGAAGCTCAATACTAAGATCATCGCCAGCCGGTTTTGTTAGGTCTTTGTTCATGCAGATCACCTCCTTCCTTTTCTTAAAACTCGTCCAACAATTCCAAATACCAATATTCACTTGTCAAGGTGCTTTACTTTTGCTTCTGTTAAGTATGTGGGACACATAAGCCCCTAATCCGAAAAAATTTTTGAAAAATAAAAATTTCTTTGTAATACATTTGGGGTGCTTTCGGTCCCATTACTAAACCGGGAAGAAAAAATTTTTTTATCCCTTTACTAATACATTTGGGTCACAGAATGTCTCATTACTAAATCAAGGCAAAATTTTTTCTTTCTACCTACTATTTGGAACGAGTCAGAACTGATTACTAAAATTTTTTCAAAAAAAATCCTCCAAGAAGATTTCTTCCTGAAGGATTTGCTTTCGCAGGCGTTTAAGCTGCAATTTTTATTCTGTTTTTATCATGGTACCATTCCTACCCCCTAGCCCCCTTCCCATCTCCCAGGGGGAACTCTACAAAAACTATCTGTGGCGTCTTGGTCTTACAATAGGGGCTTCCTGTTGATTTGGCATCTCTCCAATCACCTCTAAATCAGCAATCTTTTCCTGTAGCTCCTTAATCATATCCATAGCTCGGTGATTTGCTGTGACTTCCGAATAATAATTAAGCATCTCCAAATCCATCCTTTTCCCAACTACCGCCTCAAATTCCGTAGAATCCCAGCCTTCACCAACAACTACAGAAATGGACTTTATGCCATTCATCCTTGTTGCCGGGATTCCTTCCCAGATTTTGATTGCTTCATCCACTGATTCTATATTCTCATGCATTTCACCCATAGAATGAAATTCACTACACTCATATACTGCATATGGCGCCCTGCTTCGGCCGCTTTTGCGGAGCTAAACGGCCGCGTTGCGTAGCGAGCGGCCAGTATTCTTTTTTTATTTAATCCTATGTTATTCCTCATAATGATGTTATATCCTTTTATCTTGTATTCCTGATATTCGCCATCCTCATCAATAACCCTTATTTTCATCGGGGTTATCTTCCCATCACGGGAAGGCTGGCATATAACATCAATGGGTTTTAGTTCTGCTGCCATAATACCTTCACCTCTCCTGAAGATATTGCGGAACGTATTTTCGATTTTGTAAAGAAGTATAGAATCGCAACATAGGAATAAGCCAACACACATAATACTCACATAATAATCTTTTACGCTGTTATGAGAAGACTTAAAAATAGAATGGTAATGTGGCATATTAATGACAGAGGCTGTAGAAAGAAAGGCCCCTTTATGACACCAATTCTTAAGGAAGATGCAGCAGAACTTGGCTATGGGAACATGCCTCTTGAAGAGATGCTAACTGTTGCGAGGGAAAATGGCGTCAGCGTAATAGTCCTTGAGACCCACAAAAACTGGATTGATAAGGATCCAATTAAGAGCTTTACGTTGAGCTCAAAATGGTTTTCGAAAGAGAATGGGTGAGATTTACTTTCAATTTACCATTAAAGAATACTAAAAACACAATGATTCTTGTAACCGGTGTAGCCGGCTTCCTTGGCGGAACAATCTGCAGACAATTGGTGGACAAAGGATGAAATAAAGAACAGCGCTTAATTTGAAAAAATGTCAGGGACTCTGATAGATCTTTCGCTTGAAAAAATGTATTTTGTGTTGGCAAAACGCTTATATAATACTATGATTTTAGATAAGTAAATAACTTATAACTATGAATAACAGATTTATATAAGGTGGGAAATATATGGATTACCAGTCTTGGATAGAAGGTATAGACGGTCTTGCGAGCTTGTATTCTTTTGATCTTCTTGAGGATGGAAGTTATAGTGAAATTCGCCTGATGGCGGTTAACAAGCAGAGTGTGGGCATGCTTCATATGAATCCTGATGCCCCAGAGTTTTACCCCGGAATACCGTACCGAAATTACTGGATGGATTTAAATTTTGAGAATTATGTCTATAAATGTGCAAGTACTTCCAGTCCTTTGTATTCATATGTTAATGCCCGTGGTTTCTGGTTAAAGGGCTTTTATATGCCAATATCGAATATATGGGATGACGACGAAATGCCTGAGCCCCCTGAGGGAAGCCGAAGATTATTCTGTCTTTATGTGATCACTTATTCAGATCAGGTGGAGACGGACTCCATGACTATAAAGTCACCTGAAGTTACCAGAGCCGTGTTGGATATAGGAATCAAGCTACATGAAGCACAGGATTTTTACCAGTCTGTTACTGATGTAGCTGCTCAGATCAAAGAATTCTGCGGCGCTGAAAGATGTGCCTTGTATACGGTAGATAAGGATACGAAGGAGTGTTCATTTATCGATAGTACCGGAATACGAAATCAGTTTATGGAAGAATTTGCTCGGAAGATGGGGCGTACTCCATTTGAAGTGGCAACGGCCTGGGAAAATGATTTGGCGCTTTCTGACTGTTTGCTGATTGATAATCTTAGTATCATAGAAGAGCGTGATCCTGCCTGGTACCAATCCTTATGCTATTATAATATCCACAATATCATTCTTTATGCTATCAGATATGGTCAGACGCTGGTAGGGTTTATCTGGGCCGCGGACTATGATGCGACAAAGACGGATCAGATAAAGGAAACGCTGGAACTTTCAACGTTTTTGGTTGCCGCAGTTATAAAGAATCATCAGCTTATGCCTAAGCTGGAAATAAAGAGCACTGTGGATACGCTGACACAGGTCGGTAATCGTAATGCGATGGATGAGTATATTACCGAATATACGCAGGAGCCTGAAAAATGCCCCAAGTCAATGGCAGTTGTATTTGCGGATCTGAATGGCCTTAAAAAGACTAATGACGAGAATGGACATGACGTCGGAGATAAATTGCTGGTGCGAGCGGCAGCCCTTCTAAAGATAGTCTTTTCCGATAATCAAGTTTATCGTATCGGAGGCGACGAATTTGTGGTGCTTTGTCCGGATATAACTGAGGAAAAGATGAGAGAGCAGGTGTGCCAGTTGAAGGGTATGGCAGACAATACTAACGACGTAAGCTTTGCTGTAGGCAGCGTGTACTGCCACGGAGAATACGATATAAATGCTGCTATCCAGGCAGCTGATGAACAGATGTATCAGGATAAAAAAGCATATTACGGAAAGTATCCTACATGACCTGTTATATTCGATAATGAGTGTTCTACTTAGATGGGGCACTCTTTTTTGACGTATTGATTTTTAAGCGAGAAGGGGGGATTATAGCTTCATTAGTTGCACACAATATAATAGAACTAAATATATAGATTATGAGGAATCAAATGAGATATGTAATCAAAAGAGGACAAAATGGGAAGACTGGATGACAAAATTGCAATAGTAACAGGTGCCAATTCCGGGATGGGAATGGCTACTGTTGAAGCACTAAGTGATGAAGGTGCCAGGGTGATTATGCTCTGCAGGAGCAAAAAGCGCGGAGAAGATGCTTTTCGCAAGCTCTCTGCAAAAGAAAGTAGGAAACTGGAGCTGATACTTTGTGATCTTGGGGACTATGCTTCTATAAATGTCTTCGTCGATGAAGTAAAGGCAAAGTACAACAAAGTAGATATTCTGGTGAACAATGCCGGATTCATTTCATTGGACCGTCAGGAGACAAAAGAAGGTTTGGAGAGACAGTTCGGGATCAACCATATTGGCCATTTTCTGCTGACAACAGAGCTTCTGCCTGTTATGGACAAAGGGTCAAGAATCGTTAATGTGGCTTCCGGTGCGCATAAAGCAGGAAACATCCATTTTGATGATATCAACCTGACTAAAGGCTACAACGTGATAAAGGCATATTCTCAGAGCAAGCTTGCTAATGTGCTGTTTACAAAGGAACTGGCTAAAAAGGTTGCAGATAGGGGTATTACAGTGAACTGCTGTCATCCCGGTGCTGTTGCTACCAACATGGGAATAGACAGAGACACCGGTTTTGGAAAAACAATAACCGGGATGTTAAAACCGTTTTTCCTTACACCGGCTGAAGGGGCAAGAACTGCTATCTTCCTCGCCACAGATGAATCCGTGAAGGATGTCATAGGAGAATATTTCTATAAATGCAGGATTGCTAAATCATCACGAAGATCCAATGATAAAAAGCTGGCAGAAAAGCTGTATGAGCTGAGCGAGCAGTTGGTTAGGCGATAATGTATTATGCAGGCCTCTGACTTTTGGATGCTATTAATCTTCTTAATATGATATACTCAAATAAAGTTATCCTTTTTCAATTTATACTATTCTCGGACTGAGAACCAGAGGAAAAATAATGGCCACCTCAGATAATACTGATGAAAAATTGACAACACAAGATGATTTTTCAGAACTATTCATAAAA
>JAEEGF011803695.1_pt1 | contig 20336 bp, 17 predicted proteins | sample 9134171 | NCBI WGS metagenome assembly JAEEGF01 (sample SAMN16246542, study PRJNA631951) | gut metagenome | biome: gut microbiome; feature: rumen; material: AP-attached | host: Bos | place: Iran: Karaj | collected 2018-10
TAGGCCTCCTGAGAGGGCTCGAAGAGGTGGATGCATGCATCGTTGAGAATATTTATGACATCGGTTACGAGCTCTTTAAGCTCAATCATGGCGTCATTGGAGAAAGGTTTATTCTCCTCTTTCATGCGGTTTGCGTAATCGATCATATTCTCGGCATGGTCGCCTATACGCTCAAGGTCGGTCGTGACATGGAAGAGATGACCTATGTGATTCGCGTCCTGCTCAGAGAGATTGAGGGACGAGCAGCGGATGAGCGCATCCGTTATGGCCTTGTTCAGGAAGTCTATGGTCTTTTCAACCTTCATGAACTTCGCCTTGTCATAGGTCTCATCCGCAAAGAAGGTATCCGTTGCAGTCTTGAGGTTCTGCTTTGTGAGATCCTGCATGCGGCGGATTTCCGCGTCTATCTGAGGGATGCATGTTACGGCTGAAGCAAGGCCGGCCTCGGTGATATACTCGAGTTTTCCGTCCTCGTGTTCCTTGTCCTCACCGCGTATTATCTTACGTGAGAGCCATGCTATCTGGTTTGCTATCGGGAATGTGACGAAGCACATGAGAATGCTGAACAATGTATTGGCGTTCGCCATCTGGCGGCTCGGGTCGGACGAAGTGGACTGAATGAGTCCGACAGCCTGGGGAAGCAGAAGGATGATGGCCATGAAAACGATTGCGCCTATTGTCTCTATTTCAACAACAATCGCCGCGACGCGCTTTGCGTCCTTGCGGCCGCCTATCGAGGCGAGAATCGGAGCTATTGAAGCACCTATGTTCATACCGAGCATAATGTAAAGGGCCGGTGTGAAGTCAATTGCTCCGGCAAGGAGCATCATCTGCAAGATACCGACTGATGCGGATACACTCTGCATTACGGCAGTGAAGATGACACCGAAGAGAACGCCGAGAAGCGGGTTCTCAAGGTTGGCAATTATCCTCTGGAACGATTCCATTTCACGGAGAGGTGTCATAGCACCGGACATCATGCCGAGACCGAGGAACAAAATACCGAGGCTCGCAACAACCGTGCCGAAGTATTTTACTCTCTGATTCTTTATAAACATTGTTATAAAGACACCGGCAAAGATGAGTATGGTCGCGTAATCCGAAATGTGGAACGCGATGAGCTGACCGGTGATCGTAGTACCTATCTTGGCACCGATGATAATACCGACTGTGCGCTCAAGCTGCATCAGGCCCGCATTTACAAAGCCAACCGCCATTGAACATATGGCATTGGAGCTCTGGATGAGAGCCGTGAGGCCCGCGCCTACAAGCACGGCAACAAAGCGCTTCTCGGTAAGTTTCGCAAGTATCTTTTTAAGATATTCGCCCGCCATCTCCTTTAAGGCATCGGTCATCGAGTTCATTCCGAAGATGAACATCGCGATACCGCCGATAAGGGTGGCAACATTCTGAAAAGTCATTCATTATCTCCTGTTCTTTAATCAGATGGAAATTTCGTGCGCTGTCCTGTAAACGTCTATGTCAAGCTGTTTGGTCATTGAAAGTGCCTTGTCGATGGGATAATCAACGATTGTGCCTGCGTGTTCCGCTACAATACAGCTTCTGTCGTCATAGCGGAGAACACGGGCCGCGTAGTTACCCATGCGGGATGCGAGAACCCTGTCTCTTACCGTCGGAGAGCCGCCGCGCTGAACGTGGCCGAGGATTGTGGCCCTGGTCTCAATGCCGGTCTTCTCCTGAATCTCCTTTGCCATCTCGGGAGCGTCTCCGCAGCCCTCGGCAAGGATAATTACGAAGTGGCGCTTGCCTGTGGCAACCGTGCGCTTCATTACATCTATTACATCTTTTTCCATATCGTAGGGAATTTCGGGTACGAGGATGATTGTCGCGCCTACCGCAATACCGGAATAGAGGGCGATGTAGCCTGCGTCCCTTCCCATTACCTCTATGACAGAGCAGCGGGAGTGAGACTCAGTCGTGTCGCGGACCTTGTCGACCATCTCCATGACGGTGTTGGTCGCAGTGTCATAGCCTATTGTATTGTCTGTGCAGGCGATATCGTTATCGATTGTGCCGGGTATGCCGACACATACTATTCCCTTCTTCGAGAGATCCTGGGCGCCGCGGAAGGAACCGTCGCCGCCGATGATAACGAGGCCTTCAATGCCGAGTGCTTTGCACATCTCGGCGGCCTTTTCCTGACCGGCCTCGGTCTTGAAGCCTTCGCTGCGCGCGGAGTGAAGGATTGTACCGCCTCGGTTGATTATGTTGGATACCGAGCGGAGATTCATCTCCACGACGTCGCCTTTCATAAGGCCTTCGTAGCCGTTCTTGATTCCGAGAACATGCATATTGTTCTCGATTGCCGTACGTACCACAGCACGGATTGCGGCATTCATGCCCGGGGCATCGCCGCCGCTTGTGAGTACTCCAATGGTTTTCATATATCTTAAACCTCCAATATCTGAAGCCAATTTTCACCAAATAACAGTATCGCATTATTCTGTATATATGTCAATTAATTACACTACTTATGGGTTTAGAAAATAAGAAACCCATGTCAAAAGTTTTTGTGCAACTTTTTTCATGGATTTCTTATTGAAGTACGACGTTTTCATCGCCCAGAAGGGCTTTAAGTTCCGCTGTCAGGCCCTCGCCGGCCGCGGATGTGCCGTGCTGTTCGTATGTTTTCGTGTCGAGGAAGTAGAAGTAGACGGGAGTGTCACCCGGTCCGTCGAACATCAGGGTCTCCTCGGCCACCGCCCTTCTCTCATCCCCGCTGCTCTCAAACCTCAGGAAGAGACCGCTCTTCTTTTTCTTACCCGAATTGCCGGAGTAAGGGGTTATGCGCGTGACCTTCAGGGACGGTTTTTCGTCCGCCGAGACGGAGAGGCGGGCATCGACGACGAAGACCCCGTTCTCGCGCAGCAGGCTGCCTGTTTGCGCATAGGTCTTCGGAAAGATTGTGAGCTCGATGCCGCCGGTTACGTCCTCGGCGGTGGCCGTAGCCATAGTGGCGGAGGCCTTTGTAAGCTTCACATGAACTCCGGAGATCATGCACAGCAGGACAACAGAGTCATTGTCCTTATAGCGTGAAGTTCCGTCCTCCGTAGCGGCAAGAAGTTCGCAGATCCTTGCGGAGCCGAGGCGTTTTGCGGCCCCGGTATACTCCTGCATGGGGTGACCGGATATGTAAAGGCCGGTTGTCTCCTTTTCATAAAGAAGTATGTCGGTCTTTGAAAACTCAGGCAGGTCGGGCGCGACCGGACCCGAGGTCTTTGCCGACGCCTCGCTTCCGAGGTCGAAGAAGCCCATCTGGCCTTCGACATTGCGGCGTCTGTCACTGTCGAGTTCGCCGATTATGTCGGGCAGGAGCGTAAGCATCTGACGGCGGTTTAGTCCGAGACCGTCAAGAGCGCCGCATTTTATGAGCGCTTCAGCCGCCTTGCGGTTGAAGGTACGGCCGTGGACACGTTTTAAGAACTCATAGAGTGAGGTGAAAGGTCCGCCGAGCTCGCGCTCGCGTACAATCTCGTCTATAAGTCCGCGTCCGAGACCCTTCACTCCGAGCAGGCCGAAGACTATTTTGCCGTCCTCTATGGTGAAGTCCGCAAAACTCCTGTTTATGTGCGGCGGCAGAACTTCAATGCCGATATTGTTGCACTCGGCAATATACTCGACCACCTTGTCCGTCCAGGAGAGGACGCTCGTTATCTGTGCGGCCATGAATTCCGCCGGGAAGTGACATTTGAGATAGGCGGTCTGATAAGCGAGATTTGCGTATGCCGCGGCATGCGATTTATTGAACGCGTAGGACGCAAAACTCACCATGTCTTCGAAAATTGACTCTGCAATCTTCTTGTCTATGCCGTTTCCCGCGCAGCCGGATACGAAGTTTTCACGCTCCTTCTGCATGACGTCGTGCTTTTTCTTTGAGACGGCGCGACGCATGATATCCGCGTGTCCCAGCGAGTATCCGGCGAGTTCACGGCAGATCTGCATTACCTGTTCCTGGTATACGATACAGCCGTAGGTCACGCCGAGTATGCCTTCAAGCTGAGGTGTCTTATAGCAGATGTCCTCGGGATGATGTCTGTTGTGAATATAGGTCGGAATCGAGTCCATGGGGCCCGGCCTGTAGAGCGATGTCAGGGCTATGAGGTCCTCGACTGAGGTTGGCTTGAACTGCATCAGCACGTTCTTAAGTCCGCCTGACTCAAACTGGAATACACCTTCGGTGTCTCCCCTGCCGAACATCCTGAATGTCTCCTCGTCGCTCTGGTCGATATCCCTCACGGAGAACTCCGGAATTGTCTTTCTTATGAACTTTTCGCAGTTATCTATGACGGTCAGGGTTCGAAGGCCGAGGAAGTCCATCTTCAGAAGGCCCAGTTCCTCAAGCGTGGTCATGGGATACTGCGTAATGACCGAGTCGTCCTTCTTTGCCATCGGCACATAGGTATAAACCGGGTCACGGGTGATTACAACACCCGCGGCATGTGTCGATGTGTGCCTCGGCATACCCTCAATCCGCAGCGAATAGTCTATGAGCTGCCTGATTTCAGGGTCGTTCGCCGTCATCTCTTTTATCTCGGGCGTCAGGTCTATGGCCCTCTGAAGGTCATGGCCGAGGCGCCACGGTATGAGCTTTGTAATCCTGTCCACCTTGGCATAGGGGATGTCGAGCACGCGGCCCACATCCTTGACCGCGGCACGCGCGGCAAGGGTTCCGAAGGTGACTATCTGAGCCACGTGGTCCGCCCCGTATTTTTCAACGACATAGTCTATGACCTCTCCCCTGCGCTCATAGCAGAAGTCGATGTCAAAGTCCGGCATGGACACGCGCTCGGGATTTAAGAAACGCTCAAAGAGCAGATTGTATTTCATAGGATCGATGTCGGTAATGCCGACGCAATACGCGACAATACTGCCCGCGCCGGAACCACGGCCGGGGCCTACGGGTATGCCCTTTGACTTCGCGAAGCGGACGAAATCGTAGACTATGAGGTAGTAGTCGGTGTAACCCATGCTGTCAACCACACCGAGCTCATAGTCAAAACGCTTTCTGTACTCCGCGAGCGTCTCCTCGGGAAAGCCCTTATAACGCTTATTGAAACCCGCCGTGGCGAGCGCGCGCAGATACTCCGCGTGATCCCTTCCGTCGGGCACTTCAAAATGAGGAAGTTTGATTACTCCGAACTCGAACTCCACATTGCAGCGCTCTGCTATGAGTCCCGTGTTGTCGATTGCCTCCGGTGCCTCCGGGAAGAGCGCTCTCATCTCCTCCTCGGACTTCACGTAGAACTCATCCGTGCGGAAGTCCAGGCCCGTGTCCTCTTCTATCGTATGGTTGGTGCCTATGCACACAAGTATTTTCTGAATTATCGCATCCTCTTTGCGGATGTAGTGGCAGTCATTTGTTGCAACGAGCGGGATATTTGTCTCGTGCGCCAGCCTGATAAGATCGGGAAGTATTCTCTCCTGATCGGGAAGATGATGGTTCTGAATCTCTATGAAGAAATTCCCCTCGCCCATAATCTCCTTATACTCGAGAGCGAGGGCCTTCGCCTCCTCATACTGACCGAAGCGGAGCTTGGAAGGAATTTCACCCTGGAGGCACGCAGAGAGCGCTATAAGGCCCTTTGAGTGCTTTTTCAGAAGTTCCTTGTCAATTCTCGGCTTGGAATAGAAACCCTCAGTAAAGGAGTCAGAGACCATTTTAATGAGGTTTTCATAGCCCTCGTTGTTCTCACACAGTAAAACCAGGTGATGACGGATCTTGGCAGCGGGAGTGGACTTGTCGTGCATGTCATCGGCGATGTAGCACTCGCAGCCTATAATCGGCTTGATTCCCTTGGCCTTACATGCTTTGTAAAAGTCAACAGCCCCGTACATACCGCCGTGGTCCGTAATGGCCACGGAAGTCTGTCCGAGGTCGCTTATTCTCTGAACAAGCTCTGTAATTCTGCATGCACCGTCCAGGAGACTATATTCGGTATGTAAGTGCAAATGAGTGAAACTCATCCCTTCCACCCGAGTCCTTCCGCTGTTTCAAGTATCTTCTGAAGCCTGTGGTTAACACCAGACTTCGAAATGGGTTCTTTTACATTGTCCGCAAGGTCGCCCAGCGTGAAGTCCTCATTCTCAAGCCGGAGAATGGCAAGCTCACGCAGTTCGTCGGGCAGGAATCCCAGCCCCTTCGCCTCCTCTATAAAACGGATGGCCTCTATCTGCCTGTAAGCGGCGTCGAAGGCTCTTCCCGAGTTGGCGTTTTCAAAGTTCATCTTGCGGTTGACGCGGTTGCGCATGTCCTTGTACATGCGTGTTCCCATGACCTCGAGCGCCGCGTCGGGAGCGCCCATGAAGGTCAGTATGTTCTCGATGCTCTCGCTGTCCTTGAAATAGACTACGTGAACACCCTTCCTGAGTATATACTTCGGCTCAAACTCTCTTCTGCTCAGATCAACCGTACCGTCCTCATCGGGAAGATGAATCTCGGTTATGAGCTTTAAGAGGTCGTCGCAGAGCACCTTGTGGGCCATGACGAACTCCAGATGATAGTCCTTCTGCGGATCAGTAATGGTGCCGCATGAAAGGAAGGCGCCGCGAAGAAGCGCGGCCATACAGCACTCGTCCTCAATGTTGCTCCGGTACATCCTGCGGTTTACCTCCGCGCCCGTATGACCGAAATATTCGAGCACCGCGGCGCGTTCCTCAGGCTTTTTTATGTCGACCCTGTACTTACCCGAACTTGTCACGACTGGCTTGTAAGAGGCGCCTGTAATATTGCCGGCATAGGCGGCAAAGAGTTTTGCCACCTGTTCATGCTCGGTCTTTATGCATATCTCGCGCGATGTAAAATCGCGGCAGAAAAGGAATATACCATACATCTCAGCGTGAATACAGCACGGTTTCATGCCGCCCATCGCGCGGGCAAGTTCACTTTTCTCTATGAGTTCATCCTTTACGTCGGACGCAAACGACACTGTATTCACCTCCCGTGTCAGATAATCCTTACTTCAGGTTCAAGTTCCACACCTTTTTGTTCCCTGACGGTCTTCTGAATGTGCTCCATGAGCTCGAGCACATCCTTCGATGTGGCTCCGCCGGTGTTGATTACAAAACCGGCATGTTTTTCCGATACCTGAGCGCCGCCTACGCTGTAGCCTTTGAGGCCGCACTCATCTATAAGGGCGGCAGCAAAATAGCCCTCCGGGCGTTTGAACGTGCTGCCGGCCGAGGGATATTCGAGCGGCTGCTTCGCCTTGCGGCGGCGCTGCACGTCATCCATATTGTTCTTAATGCCCTCTGCGCTGTCCTGCTCAAGATGGAAGATTACGGACGTGATGATGAGGTCCGAATCCACATAGGCTGAATGGCGGTATGAGAAGTCGAGCTGTGAGCCCTGGAAAGAGCCCTTCTCGCCGTCAAGGTCCATGTGATTGACAACCCAGATGACGTCCTTCATCTCTCCGCCGTAGGCGCCCGCATTCATGAATGCGGCTCCGCCCACCGTGCCGGGTATTCCGAAGGCAAATTCAAGACCGCCGAGTGAGTACTCGAGCGCAAATCTGCAGAGGTCGACGAGCTTTGCTCCCGCCTGTACCTTCACCAGGTCGTTTCCGGCATATTCTATCTTGGAGAATTCATTTCCCATGACTATGACTATGCCGTCGATGCCCTCGTCGCGCACGAGCACATTCGAGCCGTTGCCGAGCACTATCGGCTTCACGCCTTCGGCCTTGCAGGCCTTGAGTATGGCCGACAGGGAATCGGTTGAGTCCGGCTCGACAAGAAGCCGTGCGGGACCTCCTATACGGAATGTCGTAAATTTCGACATGTCGGCATTTTCGGTATATTTGCAGCCGCATTCGCGGCACGCGTTTATTACTTTCTCGTACATAGTTCCACCTTAAAGATTGGCAGCGCCGATAAGTCCGGCATCGTTGCCTAAAGTTGCCGCGCGGATTACGGTCTGTACCGAGGCATTTTTGGTGTACCTCTTCTTCTCGACCTTCTCACGCAGAGGTTTTAAAATAAACTCTCCCTGCGCGGCGACTCCTCCGCCTATGCATATCATCTCAGGCTGGAAGATATTTATGAGGTTCGTGATTCCGTCCGCAAGATACTCGGTATAGTCATCTATAATCTCGAGTGCACGCAGGTTGTCGGCGTGCGCCAGGTCGAAGACATCCTTCGCTCCGGTGATGTCCGGGAATGCCTCCTTCGCGGCGTTCACCAGGGCCGTAGCAGAGGCATACTGCTCAAAGCAGCCTATGCGGCCGCACTTGCAGGGAATACCCTCACGGTCAATTACCATATGACCTATCTCTCCGGCGGCACCGTTTACGCCTGTAAGGAGTTTGCCGCCGAGAATAATGCCGCCGCCTACTCCCGTGCCGAGTGTCACGGCAATGAAATTGCGCGTGCCCTTTCCGCAGCCTGCAATCTGTTCGCCGAGGGCGGCGCAGTTCGCGTCATTGCCCACACGGCACACAAGACCCAGTCTCTCCTCCAGCATCTCACGGAGAGGTGTGTTCACAAAGCCCAGATTCGCGTCGTTTTCAACCACGCCCTCCGCGTTCACCGCTCCGGGCGTACCTATGCCTACGACGGATATCTCATCCATGCGGACAAAGGCTTTGGATGCCACGCTCCGTACGAGCGCGGCAATACTGTCCGCAATCTCGTCAGGCGTCTTCGGCAGACCTGTAGGCACACTTTCCTTCGCAACTATTTTATTGTCAAACCCGACGACAGCCGCTGCAATATTGGTGCCGCCGAGATCAATTCCGATTTTATACATTTTTTCACCTCAAAAGTGGGTATGCGAGCGCATACCCACTTTCAGTTTTAATTACATGGCGAGTTCCTGGATATAGAACATGTACTCCGAGAGCTGTACGCCGAATTCGGGGCCGCCCTTCATGATAAGCTGACGGTTTGCAGTCATCTTGAACATGTCGCCCTTGCCCATGAGAATCATAAGCGCGGACTCGGGGCAATCGAAAGCCATGGTGAAGAACGGGTCTGAGCGCTCATAGTGGCCCTTGCCCGCCTTGGACTTACCTTCAGCTACGCGAAGATAAGCGGAGAGTTCCGGATAACCGAGTACTTCAAACTGATAGCAGCGGTCGGGTGATTTCTTAACCCATTCCGAAACCTTCGGGTTACCCATCTTGTTGAGGGCGGATATGCCCGTTGAGAGAAGATAGAAGAAGCACTTTATGGTGAGAAGCTGTGTAGCCTCATCCTCGGGAATCTCAGTTGCCGTCAGAACCGATGACATCTTGAGAAGGACCATCATAAAGAGTGCGAACTTTCTCGGGCTGTGAATCTTTATTGCGGGAAGCTTTGAGAAATCGCTCTTCATAAAGCCGTTCATCTTCTCGAGAGAAGAGAAAGCAAGCTCAGCGTCTATCTTTTTCGGGCCTGTGTATTCGCCCTGGAAGACTTCCCATTCGCCCTTTGTAACTATGAAGTGAACGGCCTCTTTTTTGCTGCCGTTTTTCGCAGATACCTGATAGACAGCGTTGATTCGCTGAAGTCTGAAGAGTCTGCGTATGGTGGGGTCATCCTCTGCTATGACTTTCATCAGAGGCAAAGCACCTGCCATGAAAACCTTATTAGTGTAACGAGCTTCATCGTTTGGCATTTTCTTTCCCTCCTTATCAATATTCGTCTGTCCAGTCATCTTTGCCGCCGAGAGTTACGCCGAGCAGCTTCGCTGCGGAGGCGGCCACGCCATTTGCGTCAATGCCTGCAATTGTGAGTAAGTCTTCCTGAAGACCGATTGTTGAGAAACTGTTGTCGTGACCGAGCATCTTGAACTTGCACGGCTTGCCGTACTCGGCAATTACTTCCGCAACGGCTGAGCCGAGGCCGCCCTGAAGGACATGGTCCTCTACAGTTACGATACAGCCTGTCTCGTCAATGGCCTTTATGATTGCCTCTTTGTCTATCGGCTTTAAAGTATGCATGTTGAGCACACGTGCGGAAACACCGCAGTCATACTCGAGCATATTTGCAGCCTGAAGGGCCTGGTAAACGCCGGCGCCGATACCGATGAATGTGGCGTCCTTACCGTCCTTGAGTTTATCAGCCTTGTCCCAGACAAAGTTTACGGAGTCCGGTCCGCCGCTGTAAACGACCGCGTCAAATCCGCGGTTGATACGAATATAAACGGGACCGGGAATGTTGTATGACGCCATAACGAGCTTATAAGCTTCGGCGCCGTCCGCAGGGCACATAACCGTCATGTTCGGAAGCGAACGTGCAACGGCGAGGTCAATGATGGCGTGGTGTGTTGAACCTGCCTGACCGAAGGATGTGCCTGCGTGTGATGCGAGGATTTTAACCGGTACGTTCTGGTAGCAGATATCAGTGTGAATCTGGTCAAGAGAACGAGCGGCCGCGAAGATCGAGAACGTTGAAGCATAAGGTATGAAACCGTTCTTTGCAAGACCGGCGGCAATACCGAACATGTTCTGCTCCGCAATACCCACATTGATAAGTCTCTCGGGGAAAGCCTTTACGAAAGGAGCGATCTTGGTGGATTTAGCAAGGTCGGCCGTAAGGGCAACTACTTCGGGATGAAGTTCACCGAGGTCATGAAGTGCTTTGCCGTAATATTCCGCAGTAGTGAGCTGTTCAGCCTCAATACTGGTATAAGCCATGCCACCCATTATTTGCCCTCCTTTTCCGCGCGGGCTACCCGCTCTTTATAGTATGCATCGAGCGATGCGTAGGACTTGGCAATCTTCTCATCATCGAGAGAGCCGTAGTGCCAGAGATAGTTGTCCTTCATGAAGTCAACGCCCTCGCCCTTGAAGGTATCAAGTACGATAGCCGTGGGCTTGCCTTCACCCTTCTGACAATTCTCAATCGCAGCCTCGATTGCGGCGTTAAGCATTGAGAAATCGTGACCGTCAACACGATATGTGTTGAGATTGAACGCCCTGAACTTCTTGTCGAGCGGTTCAATGTTCATCTCATCCGCAACACGGCCGTCAATCATGCATTTGTTGTTATCAACCATGATTACGAGATTTGAGAGATTAAACTGAGCGGCACTCATGATGCCCTCCCAGTTTGAGCCCTCGTTCATCTCGCCGTCACCGCAGAGAACAAATGTCATATAGTCCTTGCCTTTGAATCTTGCGGCAAGAGCGGAACCTACGCCGAGAGAGATTCCGTGACCGAGTGAACCCGTCGAAAAATCAACGCCCTTTACCTTGTTTGAGTCAAGGTGCATGCCTATCTTGGCACCGGTCAGGTTGAATATCTTGAGTTCTTCCACCGGCATATAGCCGTAATCTACGAGAACCGGAGCGTATCCTACCGCTGCGTGACCCTTGGAGAGCACAAAGCGATCCCTGTCCTCATAATCCGGGTTATTCGGGTCGAGCTTCATGAATCTGTGATAGAGAATCGTCATGATGTCTATCGCGGAAAGAGCGCCGCCCAGATGTCCCGAGCCGCCCCAGACGGCTGTCTGAATCGTCAGACGACGAAGTTCATCAGCCTTCTTTTCGAGGCGGAGCCATTCGGCCTTATCAAAAGGCCCGTAATTTGCAGGCATTTCAACAATCTCCTTTCTGCCTATTTTATGAGACCCATGTCGGGATGACGCTCCGCCACAACGGAGAAAGCATCATCGGCAACATCGATAGTGTACTCAATATCCTCATCGGTAAGCGCCGCATTGATGAAGTGATTATGATGCGACGCGAAGAAAATTCCGCGGCTTACACACTCCGCTACCCACTCCTGGTGAAGGAAGAGGCTGTCATCATTCGCTATGCGCAGATAGAAGAGTGCGGGCTCACCTGATGTAACAAGGTCAAATCCGTGTCTCTTTCCGGCCTCCTGAAGACCCGTGGTGAGTTTTGTGCCCTTCTCACGGAACATCGTCGGAATGTCGAGCTTCTTCATCTTGTTTATGCAGGCAATGCAGGCTGCAAACGGCTCAGCCGAAAGCCAGTATGAACCCGTATAAACGACGGATGAAGCCGTGTTCTTCATATGCTCCTGTCCGCATACGCATGACATATTATAGCCGTTTGCGAGCGCTTTGCAGAAGCAGATAAGGTCTGCCTTGAAACCGTAATAGTGGTCCGAACCGGCGAGATCAAGACGGAAGCCTACGCGTACGTCATCTATGATGAGGACCATTCCGTGGTCGTCACAGAACTTGCGGACCGCAGCCCACTGTTCCTTGGTGGCGCAGACATTGTCATAGAAGTTGCCGTGGTCGTACGGCTGGGCAATGATGCCCGCTATGTCTCCGTGGTTCTCGTCATAGACTCTCTGAAGAGCTTCCATATCAAACCAGGGTATTACGATATTGTTCGCAACCTCCTCGGGAAGAATGCCGGGATAGTCGGCCTTCTGTGCCCACTGGAAGTCGCCGTGATAGTAACCCTTGAAGAATACTATCTTCTTTTTGCCCGTATGTGCTCTGGCGCACATTACACTGAAGGTCGTGGCGTCTGAGCCGTTCTTCATGAAGAAAGCCCAGTCAGCGCAGTTTACGGTGTCCTTGAGGAGCTCTGCGCACTCAACCATCTTGTAGGATACGGAGGTGGTGCAGTTGCCTCTCTTAAGCTGCTCGATTGCGGCAGCGTCGACGTCGTCATCACAGTAACCCAGTACGTTCGGGCCGTAAGCGCACATATAGTCGATGTAGCGGTTACCGTCCACATCCCAGAAATAGGTGCCCTTGGCGTGGTCACTCATGAGGGGCCACTTCGTGATCGGGAGGAAGAGTCCTTCCGAGGGACCGAGGTGACCGTATACGCCTGACGGGACAGCTGCGAGCGCTCTGTCAAACCATTTCTTTGACTCGGTATGTACATATTCCGGATACTTGCTCATTATCTGTCCCCCCTTTATGCAAGATACAGGCCTACTCTGTCGAGTATGCGGTTGATGTTGTCGATCATGTTACACATGCCCGCAAGATAGATGTTGCCGGCACAGAGTTCCGCCATCGTTGAAGCGGTTCCGTTGAAGAGCGAGTTCGCAAGCTCAATCGTCTTAAACTCCATAATGGCTCTCGGGTTCTGTGACTTCTCCTTCTTCAGGGTAAGGTGATGATTCTCAGCAATTACGGTCACATACACCTTGTCACTGATACCCATGGATATTTCTCCGTCAACGATGTAAGATGCGGAGAGTTTGCTTATCTCATCGTTGTTACCGAGAGCGCAGATGGCGCCGCCGATGACATACATGGTGAGAATGGTGGATTTCTCGAAGAAATCCTTGTCCTTCAGGTCACTGTCGGACGGTCTTAAGTACTTGACCAGGATATTGGTAAGTTTTGTGAAAGGACCGAGCAGAAAGCTTAAAACCTGGGTGGGATTCTTCGAAGGAATTCCCGGTTTTGAGTTGTCAATGAGGTTGTTGAAGCCGTCGGGTGAACGGAATGACATCTTACAGGTGCAGCCTGCATCGCCGTCAGTCATCTTGCAGCCGTCAGCCGAAAAATTCAGCGTAAAACAGGGACCGTCCTTGACATCGAAGCAGAAGTTCACGGGCTTTTTGAGCTTCTGACAGATTTTCTTGGCCTCGTCATCGATTTCGCACAGGTTTTCAAGTGCGCCGAGCACGCCGTATGCGTTTACGAAAGCCATTGCTCTGGCATCTTTCAATTTCATTTCCCCCTTTGCAAAAGAATATGCCGTATCAAAAAATACTACAGATAATATTTTAGCACCTGACTCCCCGTTTTGTCTATTTAACATATATTTAATTTTAAGATAATCTTTATGTAACATTAGCACAAAAAAAGACGGCCCCTTTCCGGAACCGTCCCGTTTCAGATTTAAGCGTTGTGCCAGACATCAAGGTCGGTGGGCTTGTTGTCGTTCTCCTCTTCGAGCATTCCGAGATTGGAGAGAAGTTCTTTTGCGGAGTTGTAACCCATCTTCTTCTGGCGGTTGTTTATGGCCGCGACCTCAATGATTACGGCGAGGTTGCGTCCCGGGGATACGGGTACTGTACAGAGCGGAACATTCACGCCGAGGATGCTTATGTCCTCCTCGTCAATACCCATACGCTCATAGGCCTTGGTGTCGTCCCAGGCCTCGAGGTCAACTACGAGATCGATTCTCGAGGTGTTCTTTACCGACTTCATACCGAAGAGTCTGCGGGCATCGATGATGCCGACGCCGCGAAGCTCAATAAAGTGTCGGATATTGTCCGGGGCGGAGCCTACAAGTGTCCTCTTCGACACTTTTCTTATCTCAACGGCGTCGTCAGCCACGAGGCGATGCCCGCGGTTTATAAGCTCAACGACGTTTTCGGACTTGCCCACGCCGCTGTCTCCGGTGATGAGTATGCCTTCACCGAAGACCTCGACGAGCACGCCGTGGCGTGTCTCGCGCTCGGCAAGTTCGACATTGAGATATGAAACGAGTGACGATACGGAGAACGAGGTCTCGCTGTCGCTCTTTAACAGAGGAACTTCATACTTCTTCGCGAAAGGCATGAAGAGGTCGACAATGTCCTCCGTGACGCTTACGGAGAATACAATTGCCTTCGGATGCCTTGACATAAGCCTTTCAACGCAGTCCTCAGCCTTTTCATTCTCCGGAAGTCCCTTGAGGAAGAGCTGTTCCGAGTTACCTATGAACTGAATTCTGTTTGCGGAGAAGTTTACATCGTCACGGGCAAGAATAAGGCCGGGACGGGAAACCTCCATAGCCGATACCAGAACCTCCTCCGGCGGGACCGGGGAATAGATTTCGGTATAGCCTTCCGAAGCAATTATTTTACTAAGTGAAACAGAATAATTCGTAGCCATATCCGTTCCCTTTCTTCAACTTATTTAAGATAGATTATACACAAATTACGCATCAATGTAAATTGAAAGAAGACGGCAGGAGTTCCTTCATCGTGCACTCCTTTGTCTCGCCTTCCCCGTTTTTGAAAAAGAAGCTGAAATCGCCTCCGACAAACTCGGAGAGCGCCTGCCTGCAAGTGCCGCAGGGGAAGCAGAAATCCTCAGGATTACCGTCATGTCCTCCGACTATGGCTATTGCCTCAAATTCGGTATGCCCCTCCGACACGGCCTTGAAGAGGGCCGTGCGCTCGGCACAGTTTGTCACGCCGTAGGAGGCATTTTCGACATTGCAGCCCGTAAAGACCGTGCCGTCACTGCACAAAAGTGCGGCCCCCACCTTGAAATTCGAGTAAGGTGCATAAGCGAGATGCATTGCGTTTTCAGCCTGTTTTAAAAGTTCTTCGGGTGTAATCATAGCTACCTCATTTTTTCGTAAATCTGTAAAACTCGTTCGGTGTAAATGTAACTTCAGAGAGGAAACTCTCTCCGTCAAGGTCCGTCAGATATCCGAACATGTCCTCAATTGTTTTTCCTATGTCTGCGTATGTTTTGCGGGTTCCGAGATTAACTGCGGGTCCTCCTCTCGTGTACCAGAGAAGCGGTATATACTCGCGTGTATGGTCGGTATGGGCCGTAAATGAGGGGTCGCAGCCGTGGTCTGCAGTGATGATTAAAACATCATCCTCGCGAAGCTTCGTCAGAAACTTTGAGAGCCACGAGTCAAATTCCGAGATCGCAGAGGCATAGCCGTCGATATCCCTTCTGTGACCGTAAAGCATATCAAAGTCCACGAGATTCGCAAAGCAGAGTCCGTCGAAATCACGGCCGGCAAGAGAGTCAAGCACCTCCATGCCGTTGGTGTTTCCCGTGGTGGGATTACTCTCGGTCACACCGGAGCCCGCGAAAATGTCGTTTATTTTTCCTATTGAGATTACGTCCTTGCCGTAGTACTTAAGGACATTGAGCAGCGTGCCCGGAGGCGTCAGTGAAAAGTCATGGCGGCGAGGGGTGCGTGTATAGTTCCCCGAGCTGCCGGTAAACGGCCTCGCTATGACCCTGCCGACGGGCACTATCTCCCTCGCGATTTTGCAGTACTCATAGAGCTGCTCGACAGGAACAACGTCCTCGTGGGCAGCGATCTGGAATACGGAATCTGCGGATGTGTAGACGATAAGTTTTCCCGTAGCTACGTGCTCATCACCGTAGTCGCGGATGACATCCGTGCCCGAGTACGGCCTGTTCACAAGCCATCCCCTGCCCGTGCGCTTTTCAAACTCACCCATTATCTCGGGCGGGAATCCGTCCGGATAAGTCGGCAGAGGCTCGGGACTTATATGTCCGCAGATCTCCCAGTGACCTATGGTCGTATCCTTGCCTTTTGAGGCCTCGGCACATCTGCCGAATGAGGCCATGGGACTTGAGAACGAAGGCAGGAAATCCACGCCTTCGATATTGAAAAGTCCGAGTTTTTCCAGCGTGGGCGCAGAGAACTTATCCGAGCCGGAAACCGCTTTTATTGTATTCGCCCCGATATCACCGAAAGCCCCGGCATCGGGCAGTTCGCCCACGCCGAAGCTGTCGAGTACTATCATGAATACACGCTTTGACATCAGTCTGCCTCCCTGTCAAGTTCAACGGCAATGCCCAGGGCAATCTCCATCATCTGCGTGAAAGAGGTCTGCCTGGCCTCAGCGTCCAGGAACTGATCCTTAAGCGGACAGTCCGAGATTGTGCAGATGGCGAGCGCGTTCTTTCCTGCTCTCGCAGCCTCCATATAAAGGGCTGCCGCCTCCATCTCAGTCGCAAGGACATTGTGCATCTTCTGCCAGGCCGAGAGGTCATGGGTATCGTCATAGAAGGTGTCAGATGAATAGATTGATCCCACCTTCATTTCAATGCCGAGACCGGCAGCCACATCGACTGCCGTCTTCAGCAGTTTAAAGCTCGCCGTCGGCGCATATCTGCCGGGCAGACTGTACTGCGCTTCGAAATTTGAGTTCGTGCATGCCGACATGGCGGCAACGACATCGCGCAGTTCTATGTCGTCGGCTATGCCGCCGGCGGTGCCTATACGGATTATGTTATCAACATCATAGAAGTTGAACAGTTCATGTGAATAGATTGCCATCGAAGGCATACCCATGCCTGAGGCCATGACGGAGACACGGGCGCCCTTGTAGAATCCCGTATATCCCTGAATGCCGCGCACGTTGTTCACGAGTTTCGCGTCAGTCAGGAAGTTCTCCGCGATAAATTTCGCGCGCAGCGGGTCGCCGGGCATGAGCACGGTCTTTGCGAAATCAGCAGGTGTCGCTGTGTTATGAGGTGTAGGTGTCATTAAAACATCTCCTTTATTTCATTCATGCGCGCCGCCGCGACATCATAGCCGTGATGATAAAACGCGGCGAGTTTATCCGTATCGCTCTCCATTGAGTCTATCATTTTATCGGCGTCAGGCCTCAATATTACGGCCTTTCCCTCCGCTTCGAGTTTTTCGCAGAAGGCTATCTCTGCATTATACATCTCAGACCTTTTCCTGAGCGCTTCGGCCAGTTTGGGATACTTGCCGTTCATCGCCTTCGCGCCCATCTCCATCTTCGGGTCGAAGTCCTTCTTCTTATACCCGAGCGGTCTGGTCAATACAATCAGCAATTTGTCGCATCCGTCCTTTACGGCCTTCTCCGCGGGAATCGAATCGGCAATGCCGCCGTCATAGTACGGAACACCGTCAATCTCAATTGCCGGGAAGAACAGCGGCTGGGCACAGGTCGCCTTGAGCATTGTAGCCTTCTCATCCAGCTTCATACCGTCCAGATACTCCGCCTCACCCGTCAGGGCGTTTGTGACGCCCACGACAACCTTGTCTCCGCTGTTTCTGTAAGTTTCAAAATCAAACGGCACAAGTTTCATAGGCACTTCCTCATAGAGGAACTTCAGACCGAAGAGACTCTTCTCCTTCGGATAGTTTAAAAGGCCGAAATACCTTCTGTCGTTTCTGTAAGTTGTCGTTATCTTATAATTTCTTCCGTTCTGTCTCGAGACATAGGACACGCCGTCGGTGATACCGGCGGAAACGCCTATGACATACGGAAAATGAATGTCATTATCCAGCAGGGCATCCATGACGCCGCTTGAGAACATCGGGCGCATGCTGCCGCCTTCAAGTACGAGTCCCTGCATTACAAAAGTCCCTCCGACTTAACTATCTTCACAATTCTGCTCGTGCCGAGCCTGTCAGCACCGAGAGCCAGGAATTTCTCGGCATCCTCTATTGACGAGATACCGCCTGCTGCCTTTATTCTGGTGCTGCTCTTCATCTCGTCGAGGGTCTTTTTGAACAATTCAACATCATGGAATGTTGCGCCGGCCTTCGAGAAGCCCGTCGAGGTCTTTATGAACTCGGCATTTGACTCGCTGACGATCCTCGTGATTTTTACAATCTCCTCGTCAGTCAGCTCGCAGGTCTCCACTATGACCTTCAGCACCTTGCCGCAGCAATGGGCTTTGACTTCATTTATCTCGGCCAGGATCTCATCATACTTTCCGTCTTTCAGCCAGCCGAGATTGATTACCATATCTATTTCATCGGCACCGTCGAGCACTGCCGAACGGGCCTCGTCACACTTGACGAACGTCGTGTTATAGCCGTTCGGGAAGCCGATGACGGTGCAGACGGGCACCCTGTGATGCAGGTAGTCCGCGCACTGCTTAACATATGACGGCGGTACGCAGACCGATGCAGTCTTATACAAAACCGCATCGTCGCAGAGGGCCTTGATCTCCTCCCACGTCGCCGTCGGGCTGAGCAATGTATGGTCGACCTTCACCAGAATATCCCTAATCTCCATAAGTATCACCTTCAAATCGTCGGCTGAGGCATTTACCGCCGGGAAACACACCTCGAGTATTTGCAGAGATTTGTAGACCTTTAAGTGTAGGTCGCAAATAATACGGTGGTTTCCGTCGGCAAACACCTCACCCTCCTCTAGTTTATGATTTTATATATCAGAGTTTCCTCAGTTGGCTGAGTATCCGAGAACTCAATGGCATTGAGAATCATCTGCTCAGCCTGAGGAATCTTGTCTTCCGTGTCAGTACAGAGCACTGCTATGACATCACCTTCAGCTACGGCATCGCCGGTCTTCCTGAGGAGCGAGATGCCGGCTTTGTAGTCAATGGGGTCGCCCTTCTTCTCGCGGCCGGCGCCTAACACTACGGAGGCTATGCCGACCTGTTCGGCATTCATGTGCGAGATAAAGCCGCCGCGGGGACTTTTGACCTCATGGGAATACTGCGGGGCCGGGAAGAGCGACGGGTCGTCAAGGACGGCGGTATCGCCGCCCTGGGCAGAGACCATGGCCTTTAGTTTCTCAAAGGCGCTGCCGTCCTCAAGGACTTCAAGAACCTTGGGCCTTGCCTCATCGGCAGCGCAGTCAAAGCAGGAAGCGTACATGAGGGATGCGATTTCAATGCAGACTTCGCGAAGATCGGCGGGACCGCTGCCTTTCAGCACGTCAACAGCCTCTTTGACTTCGAGTATGTTGCCTATGTTTACGCCTAACGGCGTGTCCATGTTCGTTATTACGGCAGTCATTTTCCTGCCGGCCATGGTGCCGATTTCCACCATGGCTTTCGCGAGCTCTTCAGCGGCAGCCGGAGTCTTCATGAAGGCTCCGGAACCGCAGGTTACGTCGAGCACAATGTGCCGGCTGCCGCCCGCGAGCTTCTTTGAAATTATTGATGAAGCGATGAGAGGTACGGATTCCACGGTTGCGGTGACATCACGGAGGGCATAGAGTTTCTTGTCGGCGGGCGTCAGGTTTCCCGACTGCCCTATTACCGAGATGCCTATGTCCCTTACCTGACCGAAGAACTCATCGGATGAGAGTTCGACTTTAAAGCCCGGTATGGACTCGAGTTTGTCGACCGTTCCTCCGGTGTGGCCGAGGCCTCTGCCGCTCATCTTCGCTACCGTGCATCCCAGAGCGGCTGCGACAGGCGCTACGACGAGGGTTACCTTGTCGCCCACACCTCCCGTGGAATGCTTATCGACGGTTTTGTCGCCTAAAACGGTGAGATCAAGCATGTCGCCGCTCTTCGCCATTGCGAGTGTGAGGTCAGTCGTCTCTCTCGGTGTCATACCGGAGAAGAACACCGCCATACAGAGGGCGGATGCCTGATAATCCGGAATCGAGCCGTCGACATAACCGGAAATAAAGAAGTTTATCTCCTCAGTCGTCAGCTCATTGCCGTCCCTTTTCTTTTTTATGATGTCGTACATTCTCATGGGCCACACCTCTTTAATGAATATTATACTATAAAAAGAGAAGAAGAGCCACACCGAGTTGGTGTGACTCTTCCCCTCTTTTAATGGGATTTTAACAATGATTACTCATCGTTGGATACATCTGTGGCTTTGTCGAATATGGCTTCGACTTCCTGTGACGGAGCCTTTGTGAGAAGCGTTACGACTACTGCTACGATTGTTGCGGCAATGACGCCGGGAACGATTTCATAGACGCCTGTC
>JAEEGF010346640.1_pt1 | contig 20330 bp, 19 predicted proteins | sample 9134171 | NCBI WGS metagenome assembly JAEEGF01 (sample SAMN16246542, study PRJNA631951) | gut metagenome | biome: gut microbiome; feature: rumen; material: AP-attached | host: Bos | place: Iran: Karaj | collected 2018-10
AAGAAGCGGCTAATTCCCTGCCGTCTTCGCGGTCTTTGCTTTTTCTATCTGTTCTTCTATCCAGTCCACGTCACGGATCACATAGGACCTTGTGACATTTCCCTCTTCATCCATGTAACCGAGTTCCTGCATCTTTTTCTTTATCTCACGGTTGATCGGTATGGTCTGCTCATCGATCACGACCTGAGCTGAAACGCCGTCGCTTATCATCTTGTTCCAGATGTCAGAGAGCGATCTTTCAACGAGGTACTGTCCCATGGAGCGGGGAACGTCTCTCAGCCACTTGATGGAGCTGAGGATGACATCCTTGTCAGCCTGATCGATGGGTGCCTCCGTGAGCGCTTCGATGTTTGACGAAAGCCAGAAGAACTCTTTTCCGTAGGTGGATCTCAGGGTGTAGGTGTAATTTACCTGTGTCTCTTTTTCGGTCCACCATTTGAGGAATTGCCATGCTTCACCGGCATGAGGCGTATCCTTGAACACGATTCCTCCGGTGCCGTTTGCCACATACCAGCGGCTTACGGATCCGTCCTCCTGCGTCGTGCCGGGATAATCGGCCAGAGCCCACTGTCCTTCAAGCTCGGGCGCGCCGTTCTTTAAAAGGATGTACTCGTTGGAATCGATGATCCCGACGGGCAGGATGGAATATCTGAAGGAGTTGAAAAATGAATTGACCTGTTTGTCGAGTGAGTATGCAAGGAAAAGGTTTCCGAGCGCCTGCACTCCTTTTACCGCTTCGGGTCTGTCTATCGCCGTCGCGAGCCCGTCCTCTGTGTAGAGCTTTCCGTTGTTCTGGTAGATGAGCGGAACGGTCTGGTAAAACCATTTATATCCGACGCCGGCTGAGATGTTGTGGTAAAAGTTCATGCCGTAACGCTGGAGCTCGGGAAGCTGGTTTACGACATCCTCCCAGGTGTCGGGAGGTGTGAGCTCAAGCGACGAGAAAATGTCCGTTCTGTATACGAGGGCATAGAAGTTCAGTGTTTCGGGCATTGCATATACGCCTTCGTTGAAAATGTACGGTACAAACGCGCCGGGCACAAATCTGTCCGCCACGAGCCAGAAATCGGGGAACTGCGTGAGATCGTAAAGCGCATCTCTCGCGGCAAGGTCAAACGGCATGTGGGACGAAAGGCCGAGAGCCACATCGGGCGTAACATCCGCAGCGCTTGCGAGTGTCAGCTTGTTTGCGTCGGGCATTATGCTCACCTTTACCTTTACGCCGTACTTTGGAGTAAACTCCGTATCCGCCATTTTCTGAAGGAGGTCCACATGTGTCACCGCGCGGTTTACCCATACGGTCAGCACTTCTTCGTCCTTGACCTTGGTTGAATATTTGTTCTGAGTAAAGCTTAAGAGAAGCTTTTTGGCGCCGTTCGCAAAACGCTCCGCAATATTTGCGGAAGCCTTGGGAAGCTTGTCTTTTTCACTTCCCACATAGATCCTGTCGAGTGTGAATTTGCTCTTTAATATCTCGGATGTGAAATTGCTCATCGCGACAAGAATGGAGTTGTCGCGGCCCGTGAGCTTTTCTGTGTAGAGTGCGATCTCGTCGGGATACTTCCTTACCTGCTTTATGAAGATCAGAGCCTTGTCCATGTCGGAAAGCAGCGCGCTGTTGATGCCGTAAGTGCTGTTGTCCTGCGAAAGGTATCTGATGTAGGTGATCAGCGTAAGGTAGGAATCGAGGTAATCAGGTATCTCGGGGATGTATTTTGTCATGTTCCAGGTGCGGTATTTATCCTTGTCCGCTCCCCTGATCTTTCCGATCTCAAGGGCAAACTGCGCAACATGCTCGGAGATAAGTCTTGAGTATCTCCACGCTCTGTATACGTTTTCCTGCTCTTCCTTAAGGCATATCTCGTGAGTTCCGGCTTCAAGGTAGATGAGGAAAGGCGCTCCGTCCTTGCCGGAAAGCGTGGCGTTCGTCCATGTGCTCCCCGTAGGCTTGAATGCGTAACCTGAAAGCTCTGCGAACGGGATACTGCCGTCTATGTAAATGCTTTCAAAAGCATCATATTCTTCTTTTTCATTGGTATAGTGGAAACTCAGGCTGTAGAGCCCGGATTCCGGTACTTCCACATTGTAATAAAGCTCTGTTCCGGCTTCGGTGAACTTTATGCCGTTAAGCTTTTTGTAGTGCACGTCGTAAGGCACGACGGCGGTGTCATCCTCAGTCACATATATGGCCTGAGTGGAATTTTTCTTTGTATAGTCGATCGCGTTGATCGTAATGAGTCCTTCGGGTCTTGCGGCGTTTTGATGGTCCGAAAGGTACTCTTCATAGCTCACCGGTCTGTCGGCGGGCCTTTCGACGGTGAGTTTTCCAAGTCCCAGTCCGTTTGCCGCAACGTTTTTAAGGACTATCGTGTTTTCTCCCGCATCGAGCTTAAAAAGGAGCGGTGTGGAAGAAACATAGGTGGAACTGTAAAAATATCTCTCCTGCACCTCATCGTATCTGACCTGTTTCGGTGCCATCTCGTCTCCGTAGCTGTCGGTGGCGTAGTCCTTTGTCTCGTCCGACCAGAGCTGAGGGAGCGCGATAATCTTCATTTCGTGATAATCCTGTCTTCCGTTCACTGTGACATCCACGGCAAAGTCCGACATGGTGCTGCCTGTGGGCTTGTATTGTACTTTAAGCACATAAAGACCGGCTTGACCGGTTTTTATCCTGTATGTCACGGACTCGTTGTAATCCACGGAAGTAAAGTCTGCTGCATTTTCCGGTACCGCGCTGACGGTCCCCGCGCCATAGGACGCTTCCGGGTCTTCAAGCGTATCGAGCCAGTCGCAATACATCACAGCGGAACCCGAGCTTTTTGAAAGCAGTTCGATAGCGGATCTTATGTCCGCTTCATCGGGCTTTTCCACATATTCGGCAGTGTTCCTGGTGAACAGGAAGATCACGCCGGAAAGGACCGCCGCACATATTAATATTGTGATAATGATACGCTTTTTCATATAATGCCTCGTTTGTTGTCGAAACGTTTTTATCGGACCGGATATTATAGGGACTGTCAAACAACAGTCCCCACAATATTCCTGTAACATCCGGTATCGTACCGGTCATTCTTATTTTGTAAAATCAGCGTCTGTGAATCCGTAATATTTCTTAAGACCTTCTTTGATGCTCTTTTCGGATTCCGCAAATCTGTTGTTGATGGTGGTGTTCCAGTCGGCAAGACGAGCCTTTACGTTGTCGAGCCAGCTTGCGTCGGTAACGTCTACGCCTGCAACCGCAGCATCATAGAAGTTGAGCCACTCATAGAGGCAGGTCTTCTGCTCGCCGTCTTCTGTTACATAGTAAGGATAGCACTTATCGGAAACATCCCACATCTTGCCCTCTTCCCAAAGCTGAAGAACATACTGGAAACCGGGCATGAGGTTCTTGTCGGCATAACGCTGGTGAACATCAACAGAATACCATATCTTCATCTGCTCGTCGAACTGATCGCCGGTTACAAGAGGGAAGGAGTCGTTTAAGCAGCTCTTCAAGGTTCCGTTGTCATTGAACTTCTGCTCTGCTCTTGCCTTAAAGGACTCTGTGGAACCGCACCAGAAAGAACCGAAGGTGTATGCGAGCTTGAACTGTGCCTTCTCTGCATCGCTCCACTCAGGATTGCCGTCATCCATTGCATAGTTGTGGATAGCCATGGGATCCACTACGATGCCGACGTTGTTTCCTGCATACTCTGTGCTCGGACGAGGATAGATATCCCAGTCTGCGGACTCAACTACGTTTGTGTCTGCTCCGGGAGCTGCTGCTGCGCCCATCATCCAAGGATCGCCTTCATAAGTAAGCGCATAGTTGCGGCAGAAGAAGCGGTAGCCCCACCACCAGCCGTCATCCATGACTTCCTGAGGAACATTGCCGTTGCCGTATTCCTGCCAGATGGTGTGCTTTGCCCATGTGGGAACATAGCTCAAAAGCTTTGCAACAGACTCGGAAGTGAAGTTGACTCTGTCGCCTGTGCCCTTGTAATTGAAGAGAGACATGTTGATGTCTGCGCATCCGGTGTCGATGTAGCTTCTGGGAAGACCGACTTCACCCCAGAATGTCTTGCCGTCTGCAGCTGCCATGAACTCTGTGTACTCATCCATTGTCCAGTTGGGATCCGGAACATCGATGTTGTTGTTCTCGGCAAGCTCCTTGTTTACCCATACTGCCCAAGGCTGTACGAACTGAGGAAGTCCTGCCTGGAAACCATAGTAGTTCATGATGCCCATGATGGACTTGTTGAAGCTCTGGTAAACAGGGTCGTCACTGAATACGGAAAGGTCTGCGACAAGGCCCTTTGCAACGTCGCCGGCAAGGTCTGTCGATGCGTAAACATCGGGATATTTGCCGTGCTCAGCCTTGAAGTTTTCCATTTCCTGGTACCAGGAAGTATCGTTACCATTGGGGTCGTCAGCCTTTGCCCAAAGGTTGATCTTTACATTGGGATACTTCTGGTTGAACGCCTTTGCAAGTGCGTATACAGCCGCAACGTTCTGTGAAGTGAGCTCTTCATCGGCGATGGTCTTGTGACCAAGGTCTTCGTAATATACGCTGTCGCCGGACCATACCATGATGGAAATGTCGCCCGAAACGTTTTTATCAAGTGTTTCGTAAGCAGGCACCGGTGTGGGGGTGGGATCGCCGGGCTTCTGTGTTGCTGTAGCAGCCTTTGTGGGCTCAGCGTTTGTTCCCGGATCCTTTGTTTCGTTTCCGCATGCGGCAAGTGTTCCTGTCAGCATGACCAGTGCGAAAAGCAGCCCCATTAATCTTTTAGCTCTTCTCATAAAAATCCTCCTGTGAATTGTAAAACTTATGAGTTTTCCTCGAGGTGTCGGCACCTCTCGTTTACACGCACATCCTACCATGCTGAAAACGTTTTGACAATAGAATAAAAACGTTTTTATAATAAACATACATAATTTTCTCGAAAATTTGAGGCTATTTTTGTGCATGTTGCACAATTTTGTGTTTGAATTGTTCAGAAAACAGATTCATAGAAACAGGATTTTGGGGCTTTTTATCAAACCGTTTTTATTGCTTTACAAGAGCAAAGTGTGAAAAAAAAGAGCCAAGGATCATTTACTGTCCTTGGCTTTTCCGAAATAGAACTTGCGTTCTTCATGTTTAATGAGCCTTGCGATGTTCTCATGATGTCTCCATACCATAAGAAGCGCCGCCGCTAAAGAAAGGATCACTGCCCACATCTCCGCCTTTACGATGAGGAGCACCACCGGGCAGGACAATATCGCGATCATTGTCGCGAGGGACATATAGTGCGTTGTGAATAAGAAGACACAGAGCAGGATCAGCGCAACTATCCCGGCTCTCCAATCGATGAACCACACGGCTGCGGCATTCACAAGGAACGCTTTTCCGCCTTTAAAACCGTACCACACGGGGAAATCATGTCCAAGTCCCGCCATGAGCGCTGTGTAAGCCACTCCTATCTGTCTCAGGTCACAGGTAAGGCCGTTATCCACACCGGCTTTTTTGAAAAGCCAGCCGAATATCGCAAGCAGCGCACAGCATTTACCGATATCGAGAACCATGACGAGCCATGCGGTCTTCATCCCGTAGACACGCTTGAAATTTGTAAATCCGGGGTTTCCGCTGCCTTTACCGCAGGTGCGGATATCCTCGTGATACAGTGCTTTTGAAAGGACTATGGCGGGATTTATCCCTGCCACAAGGTACGCCGTTATCCCGGCGATCACAAACAACAACGGAATATTCATATCACTCCAGTATTATCTCAAAATCGTATACATCCTGACCGCCGTCTATCTCGTAGAGTTCGGTCGAAGGACAGCCCCTCTTTACGCTCTGTCTGAAAGCGTTCCTGTCCTCATCGTTTGCGGAGGTTCCGTAGATCACTATCATGACCTCATGATCGGACGCATTCATCTTTTCAAGCATTTCCACGGCCGCATCTACTTTGTTCTCCGCTGCCGAGAGCATGCTCTTTCCCGAAAAGCCGATATAATCGTCGACATGGATGTCCACATCGTCTATCACGGCATCTCTTATCGATCTGGTCACCTGGCAGGTAACCACACCCTCCATGGCTTCCGTCATCTCGGAAAGAATGGTGTCGGCGTTACCCGAATCAAAAGACATCATGGAAAGCGCTGCATAGCCGTCTCCGATGCTCTTTGAAGGCACCACATATACCTTTGAGCCTGTATACATGTTTGCCGCAAGCTGTGCCGCCATGATTATGTTCCCGTTATCGGGGAGCACAAATATGGTATCGGCATTTACAAGATCAAAGGCCTCTATGAAATCTTCGGATGAGGGATTTTTCCCCTGTCCGCCGTCTATGACATGATCTGCGCCGAGATCGGACAGTGTCTGCCTGATCCCCTCGCCTTCAGCGACCGCTATCGCGGCAAAGCGCTTTCTTTCTCTTTTTAACTCATGCTTCGGTTCATCATCCTTTTCGATGATGTCATTGTGCTGCAGAGTCATGTTTTCTATCTTTACGGTAAGGAACTCGCCGTACTGACGCGCAAATTCGAGAACGGCTCCGGGCGTGAGCGTATGGACATGCACCTTTACGATGGTGCCTGTCTTGAACGCGACAATGGAATCGCCCACGGTCTTCAGGTAATCGATGATCACCTTCTCGTCAAAATGTTCGGCGTCGCACTTGCTGTTCTGGAGCTGGAGCAGAAATTCGGTGCAATATGCGAATTCCATGACGGAATCGGCATTGAACCTCGACGTGTCGATATAGTGACCGCCGGAAAGCGCAGCCTCACCCTCGTACACCTCTTCTCCTCGAAGTGTGCGGTTCATGCCGTCTATTATGTAAACAAGGCCTGCGCCGCCGGAATCGATGACTCCCGCTTCTCTCAGCACGTCAAGAAGCTCCGGAGTGCGCTGCAGAGACCTGTTCATCTCATCAAGCACATCGGAAAAGAAAGTCTCTAACGTGCTCTCCTCATTTATCCTTGCAAACGCATATTCCGCGCCCTCTCTCGCAACCGTGAGCATGGTGCCCTCGGTGGGCTTCATGACCGACTCGTAAGCGCGTCTCACACCGGACATGAACGCATGTCCCACAGTGCGCACATCCGCCTCGTCGCTTCCGGTAAAGCCCTTTGCCATTCCGGCAAAAAACTGCGAAAGTATGACCCCGGAATTTCCTCTTGCGGAAAGCAGCATTCCTGTTGCGATCGTATCGGAAACGTCCGAAAGCGCCGTGGAATGTATGTCATTTGACGCATTCACACCGCCCGCCATGGTAAGGCTCATATTTTCTCCCGTATCTCCGTCGGGGATGGGAAAAACGTTAAGGTCGTTCACTGTCTGCGCGTTCGCACGTAAATTTGCGGCACCGCCGTGCACAAGCTCGGAAAAGAGCATGCCTGACAATTGTCTTGTTGCCATCTCACACCTCTGTAATCAAAGATCTTAATTTTCCGCCGAGAAAGTTACTTCCTTTCCGACTGCCCAGAGAGCTATCGCATCAGGGCCGATGGACGCTCCTATGATGGGTCCTATATAGCTTATATATGTATCCTTGCAGGGAATGGCCTCTTTTACCATCGCCTCAAGCTTTTTTGCCTCTTCGATGCAATCGGCATGCATGATGTAAATGGTCTGCTCTTCGGGATCCGTGATCGCGTCCTTCATGAGCTTTACAAGTTCCTGGATGGATGCCTGTCTTCCCTTTACCTTTTTGAGCGGAGTCTGATATCCGTTGCTGTCTGCGATAAGGATGGGCTTTACTCCGAGAAGATTTCCGAAAAATGCCGCGGAAGCCTTTACACGGCCTGCATTCTTTAAGTATTCGAGCGAATGCACCGTGCAGAACTCGTTTATGATGTTTCTCTCGCTCATTATCCTGTCTGTTATCGACTGGGCGTCAAGTCCCTTGTCTCTGTACATTGCCGCACGGATCGCAAGTATTCCTTCACCCATGCATGCATTCAGGGAATCTATGCAGAAGATATGGGCTTCGGGATATTTCTCGATAAAGTCGCGCGCCACGACATTTCCTGTATTAACAGAGCCGGACTGCTTTGAAGAACAACCGATGTAGACAATGTCATATCCCGCTTCAACATACTCTGTGAAAGCGCGGTTGAACTCGATCACAGGCACCTGTGTCGTGCGGAAACGTGTGCCCTCTCTCATTGCCTGATAAAACTTGTCGGGAGCCATGAAATCCCAGTCGAGGCTCGCCACCATTTCGCTGCCCTCAAGCGTTACATTCATCCTGACATAGTCGATATCGTACTTTTCGCGGAGTTCCTTTGTAAGGTCCGAGCAGGAATCCGTGATGATCTTTACCGGTCTCATAAACCCACCTCATTCTCGTAATGATAAACGGCGCTCAAAAATGCGCCTTTTGCAAGAAAGATTATAACTATGTAATTAATGCTCTTCAATTGACAAAAAAGAGGTTTTGTCAGAAAAACAAAACCTCAGATAAAATTACTCAAATTTGCGTATTTTTATTTTTTTATACTAAAATCAGGTCCTGAACATGCTGCTGAGCTTCTTTAGAACGCTTATCTCCACCACTGTGTTAAAGGCAAGCGTGATCTGGTCGGTGACCACATTTTCGTCCATAGTCATGCGGCTCGAGATGAATCTCAGGAAAAAGCCCAGAAGCGCATAGCCTCCGATGTCCGCAATACTCTCAAGGACATTCTCTTCGATCTCGTTTCCTTCGGCCTGCCTGAGAGCAAGATGGTAGATCGCCATGCGCACGCTGTTGAAGATGTATTGCTCGGTGTAGTCTCGTGAAAGCGAATCGAAAATATGATAGACCACGTTCGGTCTTTTTCTGAATTCGATGAGCACCGCTTTAAAGGTCTGGTCCCATTTTTCACCCGCCGGTCTTTCTTCAAGGAACTGCTTTGCGGTGTTCTCTATCCAGTGCTCAAGGAGTCCGTAAATATCTTTATAGTGATAGTAAAAGGTATTGGGGCTGATGTCACATCTTTTTGTAAGAGCCGAGACCGTTATCTTGTCAAAAGGCATGGTCTCGAGCATTTCTTCAAAAGTGGCGAGGATCGCCTTTTCTGTATATCTTGCCATCTCATTCTCCTGTGTAAAATATCTGTATCAGTATAAACCAACTTGTTTAAAAAGTCAAAAAACGCCTTGATTAAGGACTGCTTTTTAAGTAAAATACAGATTATGAGAAAAAACTTATTTAACAAAACAATAATTACTCTGGTGGTCTTTTCCGGGCTTTTGTTTGCGGCATGTGAAAGCGGCACGGAGCCTGTGTCCGGACCCGGACAGTCTTCAGAGCTCACGGCCACTCCCGTGGGCGCGTCCGATACAGCGTCCCCTACGGGAAAAGCAGATGTGACTGCAGCTGCGATAACAGACGCCGCCGCTCCGACTTTTACATCCGCTCCCATTGCATCACCCACCGCAGAGCCTACGTTCACGCCTGTGCCGACTGCCACGCCGACTCCCACGTTTACACCTACTCCGACATTTACTCCGACACCGACGTTTACTCCGACGCCCACTTTCACACCGACGCCCACTTTCACACCGACGCCTACGTTTACCCCCACGCCGACGTTCACTCCTACGCCCACGCCCACCTCTGCTGTGGTGAAGCATTACAAATCCCTTGACGACGTGGATGTTGTGGGCCTTAACGAAACAACGGATATCTCCGGGACCTACAAGATAACCTTCCCGGCATTCCTCAACCGGACGTCCTTTGAGGCCGGAGACGGATATTATCTCATGACCTATTCAAGTGAATCGGCGGACGATGTTACCATCACGATAAGATACACCTTCGACACCACAGTCGCTTCGATGTACGCATCGGAAAAACTTGCGCGATCTGATGAATACACTGCAAGAAAGACCGAAGGAAATGTCTTTACCTACACAGCCTCACTAAACATCGATATACCGGGAGCTCTTGTCTCCGATTCGGCACCAAAGACCGTGCCTTCGGTGATGACAGTGACCTACAGGATCGCAGACGCCTCACAGGGTGTGCCTTCCGTACTTTTCTATATTTACAGATGATTGGAGTTTCATATGCCGGAAAAGATCGAAGAAATAATGCGAAAGATACACATTTATCTCGCAAACTGCAAGGAAAGCGCATATTCCAGCAATGACGTGATAATCTCAAAACCAAGGCTTTTAAAACTTCTTGACGAGCTGAACGACGCTGTCTACGAAGTGTGCGAGCAGTACGAAGCCACACAGGAATCAAAGGCCGCCGCACTGAATGCGGCCGAGCGCGCGGCTTCCGAGATCAAGGAAGACGCGATGAACAGAGCGGAAGATGTCTATGCGGCCTCCCTTATCTATATGGACGACGCGATCATCTCCATCAGAAATTCGCTGGAATACTCATATCTTAAAGTTCGCAAGGAATATGAAAACCTCATTTCAAACTATGAGGAAAAGATGAACGACCTGCAGTCAAATCATGACGAACTCAAAGTATCACTGCAGTCCATGAGTGAATCTCAGATGTATCTTCGTATCATAGAGGATATAAAATCAAAGAAAAAGAACGCAGAAGAATTAAAGGCTGAAGCCGTTGAAGCACGTAAAGAAGAGATAAGATCCACCTTTGTCGGAGACGTCACATCCTATGAGACGCTGGGCACAACAGAGGAAGGCGAAAACGCCTCCGCCCCCGCAGATCCCGGCATGACCATTGAAGTCCACGATACGCCCAAGATGGCGGATATCAGCACCAAAGGCAAGAAAAAGAAGGAAAGCTTCTTAAAGCGCCTGCAGAACTTTGTCTCCAAAGAGGACGACGGAGACGACGGCGAGACCATAGAGGTCGATGAAAAAGCCATCGATGAGAACTACGGAGAATAAACCCAGTTCTACAGCGCATTCGCTATAAGGTTTACGATAAATACCACCACGCAGCTCGCTCCCGCGACCAGAAAGAGATTTTCTGTAAATACCGCAACCACGATGCCGACGACAAGCGAGGCAAGGCCTGCATATACATTCCCGGTCGCGGTGACGATTGCGGGAAACGTCATAACAGTAAGTGTCACATAAGGAACATAGTAAAGGAATGACCGGACAAACCTGTTCGTGATTTCCTTTTTTATTAGCGTAAGTGGGAGCACCCTTATTAGGTATGTCACTGCAAATGCCGTGAGAATGTAAAGATAAACGTTTCCGCTCATGCCTCTCCTTTCTTCTTCAAGGGGAAGACGATCGCCGCTATCGCGGAAACCAGCACGGTAAGCCCTATCGTGCGGATCCCCTCGGGGAGCTTTGAAAGAACAGGCGCAAAAGAAAACACCGCGCTTAAAACAGCCGCCGCAAGAGCTGCATAGAGCACATGTCTGTCATGCTTTGCTGCAGGCACCACGATGGCTATGAACATTCCGTACAGTCCCACCGAAAGAGCAGTCACAACGTTTCCGGGAAGGACGTTCCCGACGGTCACCCCGAGCCAGGTGCCCAAGGTCCATCCGAAAGTGGAAACTATCATCATCCCGAAATAGAACAAGTGCGTGACCTTGTCCTGAGCTATTGCCACTCCGAACATCTCATCCGTGACGCCGAGCCCTATGTGCAGGCGTCCGGCTGTTTTTATGTCCGGAGAGAGCTTCTGTGACAGAGCGCAGGACATGAGAAGATATCTTGCATTTACCACGAGCTCCATAACCGCCACTTCAAAATAGGTCGCAGAAGCTGCGGCAAGTGAAAAAAGGGCATATTCGCCTGCGGAAGCCATACAGAGGAATGAAGCCATCGCGGCCTGCCCCGCGGTAAAACCCGCACCGGCGGCATTGATGCCAAGAGAAAACGCAACAACAAAGTAGCCCACGGCTATGGGAATACCCATTTTCAGGCCATGAGTAAGCTGTTTCAGATTTTCTGTTTTCCGGCGTTCCCTTCCCATATGGTATCCCCGAAACATGCGTCTGCCGTAAGCGGCATATACAACAAACGGCCCATCCTTTCGGATGAGCCGTGATTCATGCGGAAAAAGGGACTTGAACCCTCACGACCTATGGTCACATGATCCTTAGTCATGCCTGTCTGCCAATTCCAGCATTTCCGCATTTGCCCGTTTTTCGAGCACTCGATGAGTTTATCACAGAACCTTTTCGTTGTCAACTACTTTTTTTAAAAAGCTTTCAAGCATTGAATAATATGTCTTTTCATCGGAATACATCGACTCCGCATGCTTTGCGTTTGGGAAAAGATGCAGCTCCGTATAGGAAGGATTCGCTTCCGCCATGCGTTTGCTGTTCTCACAGACGATAAAATCGTCGTCTGCGCCGTGCACAAAGCATATGGGAATTGTATTGCCTTTAAGGCAGTCGATCGGGCGGTCCTTAAAAAAGTCCCAGCGGTAAAGGATGCGGTTCACCACGGAAGCAGGATAGATGATCCACGCAGGAAGCTTAAAGATGTCACAGATCCCGACCTTAAGCACATTAAAAAGATCGGAAAAACCGCAGTCGCAGACCATGAAATGCACTTTAGGCTTGTATGCAAGGGCATTTATCTGAGTCGCGCTCCCCATCGATTCGCCCTGAAGCCCGAGATATATGTCCTTGCCGTAACGCTCGTAGGTGTCGTTTATCACAGCCATCAGGTCTTTTGATTCAAGCATTCCCAAGGTACACGGATTGAAAAAGCCCTTTTTGTTCGCGCCGTGGTGCCTGTCATCATAGATCACGCACTGGTATCCGAGCGAATGCCAGGAAAACATGTATTTCAGCGCACCATAGCGGCTTGAAGTGAAGCCGTGGGTGATTATCACAAATTTCCTGCTGTCGGGAAACTGTTTGTTCGGAACAAAGAAGGTATGGAGTTCATATCCGTCAAAGCTCTTTATGATGTAGTCTTTGGTCTCGTACTTGTCAAAATCACGCCAGAAACCATGCTGCTCTTCCCACTCCCTGCTGCTCTTCAGAGAGCTTTTTGGCATTGAAACATAGCTCGCAAGAAAGACAAGCATCGCGAGGAAAAGCAATACCAGGACAAAAATAATTATCAAAATGACTATTATCGCTGTCTTCATTCTCTGCTCCAGTCAATAGTCGACGCCGGTGTTGCAGGTCTTTCAACGCCATTCTCATCGGTGATCACAAAAGGCTTGGTAAATTGCTGGTCTTTATCGGGGTGGATCCTGTCATTGTAAGTCACGAAAGCATATTCGTCAGCTGTAAGATTGTAATCTTTCAGCACATGGCTGCCGTCTTCCGAGCCAAATACAGGGATGCTGCGTGAGGCTTGCAGTATTCTACTTGCGTAGTCCTCAGAACTTGTTATCTTTGTGGCAAATGCCGTGCCTCCGGGACGTGTTCTTTCAAAATCCGTTATCCTGTGAATGTCACTTCCGGAGGTCATCTTTATCCCGTTCTGGGAAGCATATGCATATGCATACTGGTCGGAATAATCTCTGTTCCCGGCGTTATAGCCCTCAAACGCATCGGAATGGTGAGGGTGCATCCTTATCGCGGTAAGATAGTCACGGTCTCTGTACGGATGAGCCTGTATCATAGCACCGCCTATGGCATGCACCTGTTTCCTAAGTTCTTCGTGTGACCACACCATTATGTCCGGATGGGCCTTCAGCCACTCCTTGTCGGGGCCGTAGAGGAGATATTCATCCCCCTGGAAATTCACTTCAAGTCCAAAGAAAACATCGATCCCAATCTTTTCGCCCGCTTCCCTGGCATGCTCGTATCCACTGCAATACATGTCGATACGCTCTTCCCACGGCAGGTCTCTCGGCACTCCGCTGTTTCCGTTAAAAAAGTGATCTGTCACAAAAAATCCGGCATAGCCCAGTTCCTTGTAAAGGGCCGGATAATCCGCGCCCGGGCACCTTGCGCAGGCACTTGCCTCCACTGTGTGGAGATGTGTTTCATAAAAATACAGCTTGCTCACTCTGAAAATGTCCCCCATTCACAACCCGCATGTTTGACTGTGAGCACATCCAAAAGGATACGCTCTCCCCTGTCTTTTCTGTAAAGCCTTACGGTTCCCTCACCGTTTCCGCCGTTCCAGAGCCTGTTGTGCTTCTTGGTGCCGTTCGGCGCTTCGTAGTTGATGAGGAGCATGTCTTCCTTCCTGCAATGTATGGATGTCTGCATCACAAATGCAGTATTCTCCTGCTCTATGTGCCATACGACCTCTTCGTCGGTCTCGTAGCACTTGAATCTTGTCTTGGGATTCATCCATGCCTTGGAAAAATTGAATTCTATCTCCTGTCCCTCGTAGACTATGGCGCCGAGAAGCTTATTCTCAAGCTTCATGCCGAGCACCGCGGGACGTCCGCCGCCTATGTCAAAAACCGTGTTCTTGAGGCGTTCCCCTGTGTTGTTTGATGTGATATCCCATGAAGAAAGCCATATCCAGGGCGATGTGAAATCGGCGCCCCAGTTTTTGTCGGCATAGCCAAAGGACGACTCTGGAGAAACATAGTAAAGCTCGCCGTTGTACTCGACCGTTCCGGAATATTCCGTCTTCATGCCCTCGGCATGCCAGTACATCTCAAACGCAGCCGCGTCGCGGACAGGCCTTGAAGCACCGTAGCCCACGTTGTACGCAGTCTTTTTGTCGACGGAAAGACTCCATTTCATCCGTCCCACGTCGCTCATCCACTCGGGATGCGCAGTTTTTTCTTCTTCGGACACGTTGACCGAGCCCGTGATCCTGCCTTCACTTGCATAGCAGTCAGAGGCTGTGAGCGAATAAGGCGCTCCCGGTGTGATCGTCACATCCTTAAACGAGAAAAAGCGATGTATCTGCTTTGCGTTCTTACCCCATGCGCCTGCTTTTATCATCACATAGGATGGCTTCTTGCCGTTTTGTATGTTTTCGGGGAGCTGCCCGAAAACAGGCTCATCCTCGGCAAGTCCCGGATTTATCACAAAATATTCGACAAAAAAGGCTTTCTGCTCGCCTGTTTTTGAATGTGTTCCGGTAAAGCTGTGCCACCACCAGTCGTAGCCCTGCGTGGAGAGCTTACCTTTCAGCATAAATGCATCACGGCTGATGTCGGATGTGTTTAAATGCGGCTTTTCGGAAAAAGATGACGTCACATCATAAAACACAGGTGTTGCCTTTTCTTTTATCGATTCCACTGCCGGCTTTGCTTTTTCCGCAAGATCGGACAATATGGGGCCGACATCCTTTGCAGCCTTCTTTGCCTCTTCCCCGATCTGTTCGACAAACTCGGAAGCCTTTTTTGCAAATTCAGAATAATCGTAGCTCATTATGATCTACCTGTCCCTTTCCGTTACTTACAAAAATTATAAACCACAGCCGCAAAAAACACAATACGTGCCCAGGCACTAGATCACACGAACTATGTCATAGTTTCTGTCAAGGATCACGATGTCCGAAAATGCGCCGGGACGAAGTGTCCCCACACGTGTTTCCCCGATGCTCCTCGCGGGATTCGTGCTTGCCATCCTGACCGCAGTAACAAGGTCCACTCCCACACTGAGGAGCGTCCTGAAGCATCCCATAAGGTCCGTTGCGGAGCCCGCAAGCGTCCCGTCGGAAAGCGTCGCCTTGTTTCCTGTCTTAAAGACCTTCTGCCCTCCGAGTTCATACTCCCCGTCCGGCATTCCGCAGGCTTCCATGGAATCGCTTATCGCAACTGCCCTGTCGGGACCGAAAAGCTTGATGGCGGAGCGGATCACTGCAGGGTCAAGATGCAGACCATCGCAGATCATCTCAACAAACACCTTTTCATCATCCGCCGCAGCTCCCACAAGCCCCGGAGCTCTGTGCAGGAAAGGAGGCATAGCGTTGAACAGATGCGTCACATGGTCCGCGCCTCTGTCAAAGGCCTCTTTTGCTATTCTGTAATCGGTGCTTGTGTGTCCTAGCGAAATGTGCACTTCGTCATGGACCTTGTCCACAAAATCAAGCGCGCCTTCGGTTTCCGGCGCGAGCGTCACAAGCTTTATCCTGTTTCCCGAAAGGCTGTTCAGCCTTCTGAACATATCAGCATCCGCAGGCTGTATATAGTCTGCGTTCTGGGCGCCTTTCTTTTCCTTGCAGATGTAGGGGCCCTCCATGTTGATGCCGATGAACCTTGCCATATCGGGGCTCTGCTCCTTTAAGGCAGGGTTTGTAAAGATCTTTGAAAGCCTGCCCTCGTCATAGGTCATCGAGGTCGGGCAGAACGAAGTCACACCGCGGCTTTTTTCATACTTTGCTGTGGCTTTTAAGCCCTCGGGGTCCGCATCGCAGAAATCATGCCCCACCGCGCCGTGCGTATGCACATCCACAAGCCCCGGGATCACATAGCAATCCGACGCGTCGATGACTTCCGCAGAGTCCTCGGCAGTTTCCGTGATGATACCGTTTGCGGTAAACACATCACGCTTTACAAATCCCTTGTTTTCATCAAAAACAAGGCCGTTTTTTATGACCATTTCTCATAACCTCCCCAAAAAAGACTCATTCCGCCGCGTCCGCGAGAATGTCCGAAAGATAGTACATCACGGCGCACTCGGCGTCCTGCCATATCCTCAAGCTGCGCTTCACCGCGCAGACCAGATATCCTATTGTCTTTTTCTGTTTTCTTATCCTTGCTATCAGCGCGGACTCAAAGCCGTTTTCCTTAAGCGCGGAATAAAAGGAGGGAGAATTTTCTTCCACACGGGAAAGCGTGCTCTCCGAGAAAATGTCTTCATCCATTATCCCTTCTATATCCCCGGCTTCGGCGACAAAGCTGTCATCGTTCACCGCGCGCATTTTGCCGTCCTCTCCCACAAAATAAAGATCATTTACTTTCAGAGTCTTTGTAAAAAACGGAGTTACGGCTTTAAGCTTTTCTTTGAGACTTTCTTTTTCCTCAAGCACCTCACGGAGCTTGCTCATCGTGGGGTATATACCATAATTTGCCTGCCTGGTTATATCAATGTTTTTGTGCCTTTCCGGATCGTAAACGGAAAAACAGTTTCTTCCCTTTGCCTTTCCGTGATAGAGCATTTTGTCGATCAGACTGAACAGATCGTCAAAATTGCCCGCATCCCCCGGGAATGACGCCACACCGGTAGTCGCGGTGATATATGAAGTGCCTTTTTTAAGATCCATGTCGACGCGTACGGCGCCCGATTCACTGTAAAGCCTTTCAAGAAAAGCTTTTCTTTCCTCTCCCTCGGTATGCTGCAGGTCCACCAGGAGCAACTCATCGCCTCCGAAACGCCCGATAAGCCCGCACTCAGCCGTAAAATCGGCAAGTCTTTCGGCTACGGTGATGAGCACCTCATCCCCGGCGCTGTGACCGAAGGTGTCGTTGATGCTCTTGAAATTATCCAAATCTATCATAGCAAAAGAAAACGGTCTTCCTTCGTCTATGAGACTCTGCACAAACTTCATCGCATAGGAACGGGAAAGTATCCCCGTCAAAGGATCCAATATCTCATCCAGACAGATGTCATCGATCAGCTTGTCAAAAAAAGCGTATTTTCTGAGTCTTTCAAAGGTATAGACAACGCGGGCGTTTTCGGCTCTGTGCCTCAGCACATCCGTGATATCCACAAAGCTTCCCACAAGGCCGATGATCTTGTTTCCGTTGTACAAAGGACGCTTTGAAGCTATGATGTCGCGCTCCTCGCCCCTTATGATGCATTTTCCCTGTACCTTGTAAGTGCTCCTTCCGGAAAGGACTCTCAGCTCGTCCTGTCTGAAGGGCTCGGGGTCCGAATGCCACCCCATATCCTCATCGGTCTTTCCTATCAAAACATCAGCCGATTCAAAGCCGTAATAATCAAGGAATGCCTGATTTACGCCAAGGAAGCGCCTTTTCTTGTCCTTCCAGAATACACAGTCCTGCGAAGTGTTTATGATGCTGTCAAACAGTTCCAATGTCATTTCCATTGCGGATACCTTTTCCTTTACATACGCTGTTGTTTATTATATCATGTTTTTTCGTGAACACTCATTAAAAAAATGAAAAATATATTTAATGAACATATTCAAAAAAAGATGTATAATGATACAAAAACTTGGCAAGAGGGACAGAAAATGGTACACATCATTTCAGACAGCACATGCGATCTTTCCAAAGAACTCATTGAAAGGTACAAAATACAGATCATCCCGCTGTACGTAAGGCTCGGCGACAAGGAATACAAAGACGGTGTAAATATCACGCCCCAAGAGCTCTACAAATGGTCGGACGAAAACGGCGCCACGCCCAAGACCGCAGCACCGAACATCCCCGACATCCAGGAATATATAGACAAAAACAGCGACGACGAATATATCATCTTTACCATCTCCTCCTCAATGTCCGCAAGCTTTAACAACTGCAGAATGGCCGCGGAAGACCTGGGTATGGAAAAACACGTCTTTGTCATCGATTCAGCAAATCTCTCCACAGGCATCGGTCTGCAAGTGATAAAAGCCGCAGAGCTCGCGTCTCAGGGAAAGAGCGCGGCGGAGATAGTGTCCTGTATCGAAAAGATAAGAGATAAAGTCAGAGCAAGCTTTGTGATAGACACACTTGTCTATCTGCACAGAGGCGGAAGGTGCTCAGGCCTTGCGGCGCTCTTAGGCTCCGCATTAAAGCTGCACCCGCGCATAGCAGTAGAAAACGGTGCCATGCATCCCGAAAAAAAATACAGAGGCTCAGGCCTTAAGTATGTGATGGATTATGTGAAGGACATGGAAAACGCTCTTAAAAATGCCGAAGCAGACCGCGTTTTCATCACACATTCGGGATGTGACAAAGCCGTAGTCGATGCCGTTAAAGAATATCTCAAAAGCCTCGGTATCTTCAGTGAGATCCTTGAGACAAAAGCCGGCGCGGTGATCTCTTCCCATTGCGGTCCGGGCACACTCGGCGTGCTGTTTATCTCAAAATAATCCATACTGTACAAAAAAGCCCCGACCGCTGTGATCGAGGCTTTATCTTTATTATGACCTGTATGCGGTTTTTATCTGATTTATTGCGGAAAGCAGCACCAGCTCTCTTTCGACGCTCCCGGGCGCCGTATGTAGGGCTTTGTTCGCACAGTCCTTTGATATCTCAAACACCTGTGTTTCCTCAAGCCTGTCCTTTTGAGACACATGAAGATAAGTGATGGTCTCAACGGTCTTTGCAAACTCGCGTGTGGACTGCTCGCCCGAATCTCTCAGCAGGTTCATGAATTTCTTTATGAAACTCATCTTTCCCGAAAGGCTCGCGCTCTCAAGCACAGCCGGATCGAACATGGACGGATATCTTGAGTCCCCGCCCTGCTCCTCTTTGGGTTTGGAAGCTTCCATGGCTTTTTTCAATTCAAGTATGGTATTTGCGTTTTTTTGATCCATATCTGCCCTCACGGTGTGATTGTTGTGTTCAAACGGTCTTTTTCAGCCGACCGCATTGATTATACCACGTTGAGGTCATGTTTACCATACCTTTTTGGATCAGTACTGAAACAGATAGCTTCCCGAATGCCCTTCCGTACTGAGCACGATCTTTACTTTTCCGTCTGCTTTTACGTCAAATTCCGCGTCACCGTCAATGTTTTTTTCATATACGACATTTCCGCCCTCTTTCTCAGTGATCTTTATGTTCAGGCTTCCTGATTTTGTCGTGATGACGCAGTGGATCGTGTCGGAATCCTTTGATGGGCTAAGCGTGTGTGTGGATGTGCCTGTTATTTTTGAATATTTCCCGCTGAACTTATGTATGCCATCGTTTCCGATAAATCCAAGGCGTATGCCGGAACGCATCGACTCCGGCGCAAATATCTTCAAAAGTACAACTGCCGCGAGTATCAGCACCATTACGGGTATCATGACTTTAAGGTTTCCTGTTCTTTTCATTTTCATTCCTCCACTCTGTTCTTTTCCACGCGGCGTATCTTAACAGCATTGATGATGATCGGCACCACGCCTAAGACCGCCAGAACGCCGAAGACCGCGACCACAGGTATAAACGGCCACGAAAGGATCACACCGACAAGCATAAAGAAGACCATGTAATACCAGGGGTAGCTTATGCGTCGGTAATAATCCGCAAGGTCTTCGCTTTCCGTGTGCAGTTCGAACGGCTTTCCGTCATTTTCCTTTTCGACTATCAGAAGCTCCTTGTTGAAGGTCGAGCGCGTAGTCGAGACTCTGTCGCCTTTTTCCGCCCATGGACGGTAAGTCACCTTGAAAACGGAGTAGTCAAGGTTCATGTTCTTAAAGAACACTCTGTATCCCAGCTCCTCCAGAAACTCCTTGTATCTTTCCTCTTCCTCGAGAGACTTGTCGCCCACATATTCCACTGTATAAACATACTTTCCCGGCTCGCACTCTTCAAACTCGTATTCCAGTTTTCCCGTTTTTACAAGTCTGTAGCCCTTTTCCGCCATGGAATTCAGCCATTTGGCCTGAC
>JAEEGF011552375.1_pt1 | contig 20330 bp, 16 predicted proteins | sample 9134171 | NCBI WGS metagenome assembly JAEEGF01 (sample SAMN16246542, study PRJNA631951) | gut metagenome | biome: gut microbiome; feature: rumen; material: AP-attached | host: Bos | place: Iran: Karaj | collected 2018-10
GACTGAGGGAAATACAAACCACGTCCAATTGAAATTGAGTCGTGCGCGCCGGATATAAGCATATATAATACAGTTGATAAATATATGTGGCGCACTCAAGAAGAACCAAAATTATTAACTACAATGAGAAATGCACTTCATGTGCGCCTCTCGTTAGATGAACAAAATTTATGGCCTAAACTAAAACGTCAAATTCCAAAAGAAACCCGCCATAATATGCTCATGCTGCATGATTTCGACCTCGCGCACATCAACGGAAGTCTTGAAATGATACATGAGTTATTAGAAGAGTTTTTAATTCCTTCTCGTCAGCGTATAGGTATGAAATTTCCAGTACAAGTTACAACTGAATCTGATTTACTTCCTTGGTATCAGTTACTTCCAAGTGGTAAATTCTATTCAATTCAATATAACGGAATCCCGCAACTTGAATGGTGGCCAGAGCTTATATCTAAAGCTTCTGCGCCATCGGTAATCAAACAAACAACCCTTAATGTGACCGCAAATACAACTTATAATAAATTTATAACACAAGATATAGTGTGTCTAATGCGTACAATCGCAACTTTACGTAGTCAAGCATTAAATTTTTCACTTATTTATGATGACAACTTTTTCCACGATAAATGTTGGATTCAGGTAATGAAATTACTTGACTTATACACAGACCACTGCCGCGCGCTTGTGGAACATCGTACACGTTATACACGACTTCAATATGATACAATGTATAGTTTCCTCGCGCATGCGACAGACAAAGATTATAAAAACTTTAATCTAACAAAACAAGAAGTAATAGAGACTTTTCAGTTTGTGCGTGAACAAAACTATGAATTGTTTACTCTATTCTACGAAAATAAGGAGTGATAAAATGACACCAGAAGAAATTAGAGATAAAATTAACTTTAACAATCATATGATTGAAAAGTTAGTTGATCCTTCAATTTTCATTCTTCAGCCTGAAATTGAAGCTTATTTAGAAGAAAATGAAGAATTAAGAAAAATTTGCACTCATAAATTTGAAAATGGGATTTGTATTTATTGTGGAAAAGAAGAGTAATCCTTAAAATATTTAACTACTTAGGAGGACGCTTAAATGCAATATATTAAAAAAAGAGACGGTAGATTAGTAGAATTCAACAGGAATAAAGTTGTTGAAGCTATCGTCAAAGCTTTTAAATCAATCGACGGAGAAATAACATCTTATGCCACAGAAAAAGCAAATAATATTGCTGATTTTGTTCAAAAGCAAGGCAAAGGTAAAATACTTACTGTTGAAGAAATTCAAGACCTCGTTGAACAAGGCTTAATGTCTACTAAAAGAAAAGATGTAGCACGTGCATACATCGCTTATCGTATTGAAAGAACCCGTGTACGTAATTGGAATACACAGATGATGGATAAGGTTGCAGTTAAGCTTGCCGCAACTGATGTTCAAAATCAAAATGCTAATGTTGATGAATATAGTTTCGGCGGCCGCAGAGGTGAAGCAGATTCTGTAATCTTCAAACAATATGCGCTTGATAATATTATAAGTGAAATGGCACGTAACAATCATTTAAATAATGAAGTTTATATTCACGATTTAGATGCTTATATTTTGGGTATGCATAATTGTCTTACTGTTCCTTTTGATGACTTACTTGCAAATGGATTTAATACAAGACAGACTGATGTGCGCCCAGCCAATTCAGTTAATACTGCTTTTCAACTTGTGGCAGTACTGTTCCAACTTCAATCACTTCAACAATTTGGTGGAGTAAGTGCAAGTCATTTAGATTGGACAATGGTTCCTTATGTAAGAAAAAGTTTTTGTAAACATTATCAAGATGGACTTAAATATATTGATAAAATTGATACTAATCTTTTTGATAATAATAGCGAAAGACCCATTGATGATGAGACATATAAGAACTTTTCTGAAGCCGCATATACTTATGCTATGGATATGACTGAAAAGGAAGTACGCCAAGCGGTAGAAGGAATGTATCACAATTTAAATACACTTCAGAGCCGTAGCGGCAACCAACTTCCTTTCACATCAATTAACTATGGCACATGCACTCTTCCAGAGGGTCGCATGGTTACTAAAGCTTTACTTGAAGGCTCAATTAAGGGCGTTGGTAAACTTCATAAAACTGCAATTTTCCCTTGCGGAATTTTCCAGTATATGAAAGGAGTCAATGATAAACCCGGTACACCTAACTATGACTTATATCAACTTGCACTTGAATCAACTGCAAAACGCCTTTATCCAAACTATGCAAATGTAGATTGGTCAGGCAATGCTGGTTATGACCGTAATGACCCAAGAACATACTTTAGTACAATGGGTTGCCGCACCGCTAATGGAATGGATATTAATGGATTCGGTCAACTTAAGGACGGCCGCGGAAATATCTGTCCAGTAACAATAATTCTTCCAACTCTTGCAATGGAAGCTGGTAATGTCGAAGATTTCATGTATTTACTCGATGAAAAAATCCATGAAGCAAAAGATATGTTACTTGAGCGTTTTGAATATATCTGTTCTCAGTCGCCCGCAAGTGCAAAGTTTATGTATGAAAATGGAACAATGGCTGGATACGTTCCTGAAGAAGGTATCCGTTCTGCTCTCAAGCACGGAACAATTGTAATTGGTCAGCTTGGACTTGCAGAAGCACTTCAAATTCTTATCGGCTGTGACCATACAACTGAAAAAGGAATGGAGTTAGCAAAACGTATTGAGCAACTCTTTAAAGATAGGTGCGCCGAGTTCAAACAGACCTATAAGCTTAATTTTGGTGTATACTATACACCCGCTGAAAACTTATGCTATACAGCGATGAAAAAATTTAAAGAAGATTTTGGCGAAATTCCCAATGTAAGTGACCGTGAATATTTTACAAACTCAATGCATGTTCCTGTATGGAAAGAAATTAGTCCTTTTGATAAGATAGATATTGAAAGTCAGCTTACTGGCTATTCAAGTGCTGGTTGTATAACTTATGTTGAATTAGAGGGCGCAGTTCTAAAGAACTTGCCCGCATTGGAGCAAATAGTAAATTATGCGATGGAAAAAGACATACCGTATTTTGCGATTAATGTGCCTAATGATACTTGTTTGGATTGTGGTTGGACCGGAGAAATCGGAAATAACTGCCCAGAGTGTGGCTCAACAAATATACAACGACTTAGGAGGGTCACCGGATATCTTACGGGTGATTATAAAACCGCCTTCAACTATGGAAAACAAAAAGAAGTAGAAGAAAGATACAAACACTCGAGGAAATTATGAAACGAACAGAAGTATTTAAAAAATCTATTTTAGCGGGTATACTAATTGGATTGGGGGTTATTATTAACCTCCAGTCCAACGACCGAATTATAGGAGCATTACTTTTTAGTTTTGGCTTACTTACAATAATTGAAATGCAACTTTTACTTTATACGGGTAAAATTGGTTTTTTAGAAGAAGATTTAATGCCTAAGTTAATTCCTATATTAATTTTTAATTGTATAGGTATTGCAATTACAATTTTCTTATATGGTGCAGCTAATCCAGACTTCAATACTATTATTACTAATGCTGCTAATATAAAATTTGCCAAAGGCTATCTTACTTTATTTATAAATGGATGTTTCTGCGGTGCATTAATTCATTTCGCGGTTAAAAATAAAATTAAAATTTTAACAATATTTGCAATAATGATTTTTATTTTAATCGGCGCAGAACATTGTATAGCAGATTTTCCATACTTATTATATGCACCTTCTTTTGAAAATGTATGTAAGTTTATTGAAATTGTCTGCGGTAATTCTATGGGCGCATTAATGATTGAGAGGTTGACCTGGTGAGATATAATGCAATAATTGAAAATGATATAACAAATGGAGAAGGAGTTTGTGTTTCTTTCTTCGTACAAGGATGTCCACATAAATGTCCCGGATGTTTCAACCCCGAAACGTGGGATTTTACGGGCGGCCGCGAGTATACGTCTGACATAAAATGGGAACTTATACGTTTAATCGGAGCCAATGGTTTACAGCGTAACTTTTCGGTTCTCGGTGGCGAGCCATTAGCGCCCGAAAATGTTTTAATGACTGAAGAAGTTGTAAATGCAGTAAGAACTGCATATCCTCATATAAAAATTTTCTTATGGACGGGATATACACTTCATGAGCTTAAAACCTTTAATAATAAATATATTAATTCAATTTTAGATAAAATAGATTATTTAATAGATGGCCCATATTTAGATGAATATCGAGATTTAAATCTTAAATTACGTGGAAGTTTAAATCAACAAATATGGGAAAAAACAACAGATGGTTGGAGAGTTAGAAATGGATAAAATTACTGTTGATATTAAAAAGTTAGATGCAATAATGAAAGTTCTCCATGATACAAATACTAAAGAAGTTAGTTTTGAATTTCTTGTAGGTAGTTGTTTTCCTAAAATCTTAACAAATATAAAAGAAGAAATGAAACGTCAGCATGCCATGGGCTATGCTGAAGGTTTAAAAGCAAAAGAAAACTAAGTCAGAAATTTTTTCTGACTTTTTCTTTTAAGAAAATTTGAAAAATTTTTTATTTTGTGATATAATATAATTAGAAAAATGAGAAAGGAGAATTTATATGATTCAATACGATAACTTAAGTGTATCTAATATGAATAATGCTATTAGGGGAATGCGCAACCCTTTAAAGTCGTGGAAGCAATCAGACAGTCGTTATGGTTTAGGAGATTATGATGATGAATATTCTGCAACTCGCTTATTTGATACAACTGATGCTTGGATGTCATACCTTGGATATGGTTATTTAGAAGATATGGAATCAGAGGTTGACCGAAAACAATGGTTGAGCGCAGAAAAAGAGATTGAAAAATGGCTTTGGAATAATTCTTTATTAGATAAAGACGGTCCTTATGAAGATAGATTTTATTTTGGACCAAAGGATTTAAAACTTGCACAAAGTTTAATTTGCGCCGGCACAGATGAGTCAAAATTTATGAGACAGATTATTGTATCAGTTGATATAACTGCACCACTTTATTGGTGGAAAGAAATGGATACATATAAAGTTGGGACTGTAGCTAACTCAACTTCTACAATGCACAAATTAGGTTCAAAACGACTTTCAATAAAAGATTTTAGTTTTGATTATGTTAATGAAGAAGTTAATGATATTTTCCATGAAGTAGTTGGTCAATGCGAATGGCTTAGACAACAATATGCCGAAACAAAAGATAAATGTTACTGGCGCGCACTTATACAGTTACTACCTGAATCATATAATCAAACTCGTACTTGGACAGCAAATTATGCTGTTTTAAGAAATATATATTTTGCAAGACGTAATCATAAATTAACCGAATGGAGAGAATTCTGTCAGTGGATTGAGTCTCTCCCTTGGGCAAAAGAATTAATTTGTTTAGAGGAGAAGAAGGATAGATGAGACTTTACAAAGTAACAGAAGAATATGTTGCTAATTCTGAACAGGAAGCAATTAACATAATTGAATCCTATAGGAAAGATGCACAAGAAAAGGGTTATATTTTAGGCGCTTGTGGTTATACCTACAAAACCAAAAAGTCAGGTGATGAAGCATGGCCCACAAAAATAACAAAAGTATTTGGAGGTATTTGGGACGATGCCGAATGATTATAATCTTGAACTAGTCGGCGCGCATTTATTAGATAAACTTGCAGAAGAAAATCCTCAAATTGCAGAAGACCTCAAAAAACTTGTTGAAGAAAATCCCGATTTTCTTGATATGGTCGGAGGAGCAGATGTAATTGGAACTCTTTTTGCCATGGAAGATGAACAATTTTATTTACTTCAAGATTCACTTAATCAAGCCTTTACCGAAGCCTTTAAAACTAAAGACTTTGAAGAACTTATAACTACAATTATGTTACAAGGCGGCATAACTATTGAATCAATTGACTCAGATATGAAAACATTTATGTATATAATTGATTCAATTGAAGAATTAAGTGGAATCAAAAAGTCATTTCTTCGTCGTATCTTAATTCAAATGACCGATTATATTAAAAGTCGACTTGGCGCCGTAGAAATAGTAACAATACCCTATGAAAAGACTGAAGAAACTACTACTCCTACTTATGCACGTTTGGGCGATGCAGGAATGGATATCTATTCCAATGAGGAATATACTATCGAACCGGGAAAAACACTTATAATTCCTACGGGAATTAAAGTGGCAATACCTGAAGGATATGCAATACTTATCCAGCCGCGCAGCGGACTTTCGGCTAAAACGAAACTTCGTGTAGCAAATACACCTGGTCTTATTGACTCTGGCTATCGTGATGAAATTGGAGTAATAATTGAAAATATAGAGCCACCTTTTAAGGATATAGAATATGAATTCGATGAAAATGGCGGAATTCAAATTAAATCAATTCTCCATGGAAATGCTTATACAATTTCCAAGGGAGATAAAATTGCACAGATGAGACTTGTTAAAGTACCGCAGGCACATTTAGTTGAAGTTCCTTCTGTAGAAAATATTGGAGTAAATCGCGGCGGTGGCTTCGGTTCTACTGGAAAGTAAGTGGCAAAAATTCGCATAGACGATATACGAAAGGCGGCGATAGAACATAATTGGAAACTAATATCAGAAGAATATAAGAATTTAGATACTGATTTGGTTTTTGAGTGTGAAGAAGGACATAGAGTTTATTTGCCTTATAAAAAGGTAAGAGATAAATGGGAATGTCCTCTTTGTAAGAAAAATAAATATTATAATTTTGATGAATGTTTACTAACAAAAAAGAAAGATGTTCAAAGAGTACTTGGATTAGACCAAGCAACACATATAACTGGATATTCAATTTTTGATGGAAAAGATTTAATCAGTGCAGGAACGTTTGAAGCAGATGCAGATGATGAAATTGAACGAGATGTTCAAATTAAAGATTGGCTTGTTCAATTTGTTTTAAAAGAAAAAATTGATATAGTTGGAATGGAAGATATTCAACTTCAACAATTCGATAATAAAATTGTTGGAGTTACAACTTATCGTACACTCGCGCGACTTCAAGGTGCGTTACTTGTTGCTTGTAAAGAGAATGGAATTGATGCAGTTGTGTGCGCGCCAGCAACATGGCGTTCACATTGTGGAGTCAAGGGCCGCACTCGCGCGGATAAAAAACGTTCAATGCAAAATTTAGTTAAAGATTGGTTTGATGTAACCGTTTCTGATGACATTGCAGATGCAATAGGATTAGGAAAATACGTTGCAGATAAATATAAGAAAAAGGTTGAAATATACAACTGGGAATAAACGGAGGAAAAGGTATATGATTACTGTAACAATGCAGCAAGCATTAGATTTTAGGAAGGCTTATAACTTCTTTAATGAGATTAAATTACCCCTTAAGGCAGCCTATAAGCTTACAAAGATTAAACAAGCAGTTGAAAAGGAAACTGAATATTATGGAGAAAAGTTCCAGGAAATCGTTGATACTTATGCAAAGAAAGATGAGAATGGAAATCTTATGTATAATGAAGATGGAAGTCAGATTCTTATCAAAGATGGAATGGTTATGGAGTGTAATCAGAAGTTAGAGGAACTTCATAATTTAGAAATTGGAATTGAAAACTATAATCTTACAATTGAAGACCTTGGTGAAGGTATTGAGGTTACAACTGAAGATTTAGATGCTCTTATGCCCTTCTTTTCTTGATTAAAACAAATTTAAAAGAGGACTCTTAATTGAGTCCTCTTTTTATTTTATTTAAATTTCCGAACTGAAGTTACATTTCTATAAGTTGCATCTTTTACAATATTACGTTTAATACGTTCAGTAAGTTTATCTACATCATAATCACTTGCAATCTTTTCTACGTTTACATTAATTTCAAAGTTTGTGGGTGAATTATATATATTAGATGTATCTGTATGTGAAATGGAACGCATAACTCCGGAAAGTATATCTTTTAATGCAATAAAGTTCTTTGTATCTTGAGCATTAAGTACAAGTTCAGGTTTTGTAGGAGTACCATCAAGCCAAGCAGGACCAGTCTTACTAGCAAGACCACCGCGCGCATATTTTGGATATTTTTTATGAGTGGCTCCTCCTGTTTGAGGTCCCCAAATACCATCTTGTGTTGTACCAACAAGTTTTTGAAGTGCTTTAATTGCCGCAGTAGTCTTTGGACCAATTATACCATCAATTGCTAAGTCTGCCCCAAAATCAATTAATCTAGACCATTTCATAGTATTTAAACCATGTTGCAAAGTTTTGACTTGAGCACTACTAAAATAATTTGAATTTGTTTCAGGTAAGGTTGCTAACCAACCAGATGAATAATCCCATTGTCCTTTTCCAGGAGTTACTGTCTTTGCTGGAGTTGTGTTCTTAGGAGTATCTTTTTTCGGCTCTGTATGCCCTGGTTGATCAGTTTTTCCAACACTGTCGATACCTTTATCATTCTTATTACTATTTGTGGTTCCTTTTTCATCAGGCTTCATCATACCTGCGTTCCAAGCAGATATTGAAGCAGCTAATGCATTACCACTACTTGTAATAACTTCTTTTAACGCCGGAATTGCATCTTCTGCAACCATAGCTTCAGTTACTTGCTTTTTAATTTCTCCATTTTTTACTTTTTGATTCCACTCTCCTAAAGTTTCGGTTTGTGTTGAATGAAGAATATCTTGAATTGCTTGTTGATTTCCTTGTACGTCTGCAAGCAATCTATCAGCTTCCGCGGCATAAAGACCAGTTTGTCTATTATAATCAATCTGTTGTTTTGCTAAATCAATTTGTTCTTGACGTTGTTTAGAAGCTTCATCTGCTTGAGATTGCATATTAGCCATTAATTGGTCTTCAAGTGTGCGACCATATGCGCTCTGCGCCTCATCAATTTCTTTTTCTAATTGAGCAATTTCAACTTGGTTTCCACCGCCAGTATTTGCACGTAATGTAGCAAGTCTTTGTTGTTTTTTAGCAATATCTCTTTCGGTTTTCGCATTATCTTCGGCTTGACGACGGGCTTGAATATTCTTTTTAGCTTGATCGAGAATTGCTTTAGAAGCATTAGTTAATGAGGTATTAAGTACTTCAAGTTTACTAACTTCTTGCTTAGCTGCAGCTTCAAAGGCATCAGTTAATTTAGATTCAAGGTCAGCCATTGTTTGCAGATGATCATTATAAGTTTCATAAACTTCTGCCATATCATCTGCAGCTTGTGCAATAGCTTCATTAAGCTCTTCATTTTTCTCAACCATCTTATCATAGCCTTCTTTAATGGCTTCATAAGTTTTTTGAGAAATTTTTCCTGCTTGTCTATCTTTTTCTAATTGTTCTTCATTGAAATCAAATGTAAAAGTTCCATCTTGGTTTTGAGTTTGCTTTACATAAGAATTCATTAAAGCAGAAGCAATATATTTTTCCCAAGCCGCTTTTTCACGAGCATCTCCTTGAACTTTTTTATCGCCAGTATATTTACCTTGATCAATTAATTTTTGATTTTCTGCATATATTCTATCATATTCATTTTTTTCATCACTAGAAGAAAGTAAAGCATTAAGTTCTTCACGTCTTGTTTTTATATTTTCTCTTGATAATTCAATTTGTTGGGTAAGTAATGCCGCGCCATCAGCTTGAACTCTTGCTAAATACTCTCCAGCCTTTCCAACACTTATAAAACCAGCTTCAACCCTTGCAAGCAGCATTGCAGTTTCAGAAGTTAAACGTGCACGTCGTCCATCAACCTCATTCATGCGATTAGTTAAGTCATAAAGTTTTGTAAGCTCGTTTTCCCAAGCATAAAAAGCATCTGCTACCTTTTGTACAAGTGCATCGTATTCATCTTGAGCATCTCTTATTGCTTTAGTCGCAGCAAGTAAGCCAGAACTTAAATTAGAAAGTTCACTTTGAATTGTATTAAAAATTGTTTCTGCGTTTACTTTTTGAGTTTCAGAATCTCCACCAAGACTTGCAGCGTAAGATATAACTTTATTTTTATCTACTTGATAAGAACCATCTTTATCTTTATACACAAATTGTCCTGTAGAAATAGATTTTTGACTAGATTCTCCAGCTGAGTCAATTATATCCATCCAAAGCGAACGACCACCATTGTCTAATAAATTAAGCTGTGCCTGGAAAGAATCACGAAGTTTCTTTTGATTTTCTATATTTTGCTGAATTAAATTAGCTTGTTCACCAACATCTTTTGCAATATCATTATATTTTGTACCAAGTTTGTCAAGAGATTTTTCAATTGATTTAGTTGTTCTTTCAATTTCAGCAGTTATTTTATTAATTGATTGATTTAAGTTATAGCGAGTAATTTCTTCTTTATACCAATTTGTACGTTTAGGGTCTTTTTCGGAAGAAGACGAGCTTGAGCCTGAACTTGAACTACTTCCAGAGCCAGATCCACCCGAAGAACTGGCCGAACCACCAGTACCTATAACCCAATAATCTGGTGTACCAGTAACCATTGAACCAATTGAAATACCTTTTTGTTTTACAATTTTTTTAGATTGCTCATGATTCCATACCACAGCATTTGAAGGTAAATCAACCATCTGTGGTCCCATCGCGCCAAGAATCATAGAACGATTTTCACTAGGAAGCCAAGCTACTTCAAAACCTTCTTCCCCCGTGAGAGTCATTCCTCCTTTACCATTAGGACCAAGAGTTCCTTTTGTTCCTTTTGCAGCAGAACCAGTATAAAAACCGGAAGGAGATATATAATTATTTTGTCCTTTTGCTAAACCTAATTTTTCTAAAACTGAACTTGCTATACCACTAATAGTTGCATGAATGGTTTTATATACTGGTTTTGAAGCTTTTGCATTAATATTTTCAATTTCTTCATCAGATTGATCATCAATTCCAACAGGCTTATCAACTTTTTGTTGTATCTGTGATACTAATTGACCATCCTTCGTAATTGCGTCTTTGGTATTTGCATCAACGGGCGTGGTAACTTTTTTCTCTGCTTCAGTTTTTACTTTTGATAATTTAAAATAGAAGTCAGATGGGTTCCCATCTAAGGCCGCTTCCAAATCAGTTTCATCTACTCGGCGTTTAATTCCTTCCCATTGCTCATTAAATTTATCTTCTTGCAAAGATAATTTGGCTTTTACTGATACTTCTTCGGGTGTAATAGTGCCGCGTCCTGAGGAACTTCCTCCACTGCCGTCTTCTATGTTACCATTTCTGCCTGCTTCTATCGCGGCGGCAATTAAATCTTTATTATTTTGATAAGACTGCTCTCCTATAGATACAGCCTTTTGCATATCTTTAATTAATTGATCTGTTTGTTTAATTTCTTCTTCATAAAGCGCCCGAGTGTCTGGATCTAATGTTTTATCTTTTCCTTCATTTAATTGCTTTAAATATTCTTGCTGCTGTTCAATATTACTATTTATAGCAGTTAGATATTGATCATATGTTTCTTGGTCAAGTTTGTTTCCATTAATATCTAAACCTTGTTGGAAGAAATCAATTAAAGTATCTGCTACTCCACTTTCACCGAAAGCAGTTTCTCTAGATTTTTCATATCTGGCAGTATCCTGAGTTAAATATCCATTTTGAACATCATCTGTACTTAAATACTGTCGAATTGCTTCTGTGATGCCTACTAATTGACTTAAATGCTGATTCCCCTCCATTAAAGCGGGGTCAGTAGCTTCAGTAGCTAAATAATCATCATATGCTACTTTAAATTGTTCGTCTGTAAAACTATTTTCACCTAATATAGATTTACCATATTCTAAAATGTCTTGTTTTCCAAAACCCATTTTAGCAAAAACTGGTACTATATCTTCTATATTACTAATTTTTAAATCACTTTTTAAAGTTTCTTGAAGCTCTTTATCAATTGCAAGTTCTTTTGCTGTGGGAATTGTCACAATACCTTCCGCAGCAATATCTTTTAATAAACCTTCCCATTCTTCAGGATTATTAACTGCACCAGAAGTGTAAGCATCATTTTTTAACTGTTCACGACTAACATAAATATTTTGTTGTTCATTTTCTCCAGCACTTTTTCCAAAAACAGTAGTATCGCTTGTAGCTAAAGCAGTTCGTAATTCTTTTACATTAGTAAATTGTATATTAGAAAATTGACGAGCTTTATTTAGTAAAGCAGTAAATGTATTTGCTGACATCCCAAGTTCTTCAGCAATTTGAGGAATATTAGAATCTTCAAAATTAAAATTAAAGCCTCCATCTTCATCAAATAGCATTTTACGAACATCAGGACTAATTTTATCTTTAAAACTATTTAAATAATCTAAAAAATTATTATATCCTTCTGCTCCATCTTCAAACAAAGGAGCAAGTGATTCTTGTAATTCTTTAACCTGTTCAGGAAGAGTAAAACCTTTAATAGCTTCTTCACCAAACAAATCCTCCGCAGCCATCCAAAAAGATTTATCGCCAAAACCCGCACTATGCTCTTCATCATCAAGCACATCGAAGAATTGTTTCATGTTCTTCGCGGCAGTTGAAAAATCACTTGAAGTTGCTTCTTGGAACTGACTAAAGGCGCCCTCCGCAGCAGCAATTTCATCTGAAAGAGGATTTAATGCTTGCATCATATCTACAGCTTCACTTTCTGTAAAGTTACGTAGACTATCGATTTCTTGTGCATAAGCATTAAATAAGGCTTCTCCTGCTGCGCCGCCTAATTTATCAGCTTGTTTTTGTAAACCTTCTAATTCTTTTATTAACGGTTCAATGTTAGCTTTATATTCGGCTTCATTTAATCCTTGTACAAAATCTTCCTTAACTTTAGAGGCTTTTTCCATTACTGAAGCATACTTAGAAGAAGGACCAAACTCTCTTTCGATCTGTCTAACAAGATTACGAGTCTGTTTTCTAATTGTTTTTGCATCAGTTTCAGAACTAATTATATCATAAATTCCTTCAGATAATAAACCACGATATTCACTAGGAATTTGTTCATATAATCCTTGAGTACCAGCCCAAGTACTAACTTGCTGAAATACTGGTTGATTTGCTTCTTTAAAATCTGCTGTAGCTGTAGATAATTCTTCAAAAGCACCTTCAACACTATCGCCTATTTTATCCCAACTATCACCTAATTGATATTCAGCCTCTTTAAGAATTTTTTGTTGATTTTTTACAAAAGCCTTTACAGCTTTCGCCTGACCTTCTTGTAAGGCCTTAAAGCTAGAGATTCCATATTTGGTTAGTAATGATTCACTAAAACCATTTTTTTCTAATTTTTCAACAACCGCACTAACTTCTTTGCTTAAAGCTACTTTAGAGCCAGTACCGGTAATTCTTTCAGTAACACCTGTACCAGATTTAGGACCTTCACCAACACCACCGGCATAAGCTGAAACATTTTGCTGAAAAGTATTATGCCCATAAAAACCTTTATTTAAATTACGTTCTTTAAGCAACTTATCTAAAGAATCAGTACTAACATAATCATTTAATGCTTCTTTTTGAATTTGCTCTTGTAATTTTAAAGTTTCTTGTAATGCTTCATTATTATTAATAATTGCATGTCCCTGAGCATTATAACCTTCTACTATATCAGGGTTAATTTCTGCGATTTTATCTACTATTTCAAGATATCTATCATACTCATCAGTTGATAAATTAACATTATATCCATTTTTATCTACACCCTGTGATAAAATTGCTAATTCATCTTTATATTGTTTTAAAGCGGCTATATTCTCTGAAGTAGATTTATTTATTGTATCATAATCATCTATAACTTTTTGAGCAGCCTCATGAATTCCTTCTATATATTTTTGATGTTGTGCTACTAATGCAGCAATACCAGCAATTGCTAAGAAAGCGACGCCTACAATTCCCGCTGCTGCACCAAAACCAATCTCCATGGCTGTAGCTAAACCATTAACTGCTCCAACTGCTCCAGTAAGAATCCCACCAAAGCTACTAACAAATCCACCTATCATTTGAATAGTATTGCCAAAGCCTTGTAAAGCAGGATTAATCTGACTAAGTGTTGCGCCAAAACTAGATAAAGCATAGCCAGCTTGTGTTACGGCAGAACCAATTCCGGCTAATTTATCCGCGGTTTTTTCTGCGCCTGTTTTTTCTATATTAATAGAAGATAATTTACTTTTAAGATAATTTTGTTTAAAAGTTTCTTCATCAAGACTTGAATCTTTATCTAAAGCTTTTATATATTCTGTATCTATTTCATCACTTAATTTATCAATTTCTTGTTGAAAAGCCTTACTAACTAATCCTGCACTATCTTCTCCATATTTAGTCGCCCATTGCTCAGGATGCTGTAATAATTGAATACCATCTTCTACTGAAATATCACCCTTTGACATTCCTTTTAAAATATTATTACTAATAAGTTTGCCTTGTTTTTGAGCTTCTTCATTAAAGCCCAAATCTTTAAACCAATTAGTTACAGCACGTTTAGTAGCACTTTTAGTACCAACTAAACTATTAAATAAATTTTGTTGTTGTTTTTTATCTAAACCCTCTACCGCAAAACCTATTTCAGAAATATCAAAAGAACCATTATCTCCAACTGTTTTTAAAGTTTGCCTACGCTCTTTAAAAGATTTATTTAAATAATCATTTTTAATAGAATTATCTTGATCTTTATTTAAATCATTTTTATTTGCAACTTTGTCAACCTTACCGGAAATTTCTCTTAAAATAGCAGTAATAGGGGTATATATTTTAGATGCAAATGCATCCGCGGATCCTGATTTTTCGCCAGTAGCACTTCCTGCTCCAAAAAATCCTTTTGTAAAAGAAGACCTAGGGTCAAGGAAACCTCCAATACCACTAATTGCCCTATTAGCTATTCGACCGGCCGCTTTTAAACCTACAAAAGCAGACGTAAGTGAAATTATTGATTTAGATACAGATTCATTAATACCTATTTTGCTTAAGCCACTACTTAAAGTATCAATTAATTTATTAACTTTACCTAAACCACTTGTCATTAAATCAATTGCTTTTTTAAGAATAGTATTATCAGTAATACCCATTAAATATTCTTGCCAAGCATTTTTTAATTTATTGACTTTTGCTTCAAAAGATTCTAATGTTTTACTAAATTGTTCTTGTGAAGCACCAGCACTATCATTAGCATATTCTACTAATTGAGTAACACGTTCATAATTACTCATCATAGCAATAAAACGTGATTGCTGTCTAGAACCTGCTGCAGTGGTTGCAATATATCTTTGTTGAGTTTGTGTCAAAGAATCCCATTTAGATGAAATTTCAAGAAACACTTCGTCTAAATTTCTAAATTGACCATTAGCATCTTTTAAACTTACTCCAATAGATTGTAACGCTTCATCAATTTTATTATAACTTACTTCTTCACCCTCAACATCAACAATTTCAAGTGGATTTTTCTTCATTTCTTGGAATCTAGCTATAATTGTTTTCATAGCAGTACCAAGATTTTCAGGTGCTTCTCGAGTAGTTTCAATCATCTGAGCTAAGAATGCGGTTGTTCCTTCAAAACTCATACCTGCAGAATGAGCAAGAGAAGCGGTTTTACTCATAGCAGTACTTAATTCTTCAGTATCAGATGCAGTTTTAGCAGCAATTTCAGAATAAACATCATTTATTCTTTGTGCAGACATTTCATTGATTTCCATATTGAAACCACGAAGAGCCGCAGTCATAGCATCAGTAGCTTCTGCTGCTCCTAAACCAGCAATACGAGCCATTTTTAAAGTCTCATTTGCTAAACCAATTGCTTGATTAGTATCTAAACCCTGTTGATAATAAAGAGTCGTAGCTTCATATACATCTTTAATGGTTGAGCCTAATTGATTAGCCTGATCTGTATATAAAGGTAATTTTGACCACATGTCACCAACACTAAAATCAGTAACTACTGCGGTCTCAGTCATAGCTTTATCTAATTCTCTAACAGTATCAATAGCTTGATGAATACCTCTTTTTAAGAGATTAAACATATTTCTCAAACCAAAGAAATATTCTGTAGAACTCTTTAATTGGTCCATTTGGCTTTTCATTCTGACTGTTGCATCAGCCATGTCGCCAATTTCACCAGTTGTCTTGTTCGCAGCGTCACCTAATTTATCAACATTATCACTTATGTCTCCGGTAACTTCACGAGCAGCGTCTAATCTATCTGTTTTAATATTATTTAAACTAGTTTCAGCTTTGTTTAATTTTTCAACAAAACCCTTAGTCGATTGTCCCGCAGCTGCACCCTTTGTTTTAATTTCTTCTAGTTGCTGAGTAACTTTGCTTAAAATTTCACCATCGGATAAATCTTTTATATCTTCTGGTGGAAATAAAAGTTTAGCAATTGATTTTACAGTTTGTGGCTTAAAACCATTAACCTTTGCAACCATTTTATCAAAGGCTGCACTATATGCTTCTATATCACCAGTTTGAAAAGCATTTTGTGCATCTTCAGCCAATGATTGTATTGACTTTGCACGACCAGTACCACTAAGAAGATTATTAAAAGCATTATTATTAGAAGAGCCAACTGCCTGTTTAAAAGCGTTTTCAAGTTGTTCTTTTATACGAGTTACAGCTTTTTCTGCTTTTTCTATATCTCCTATATCTGCTTTTAATACAACAGGAGAATTATTTATTTCCTTAACTTCATTCTTCAAATGAGTAAAAACCGTATCAATTTCTTTACCTAACTCATTTAAAGCTTTTGCATCTGCCTTATTATTAACGCCTTTTGCTAATTGTTTGCGATATTTATCAATTAAATCATTTATCTTCGTAATGTCATTTTCAAATTCTTTACCAATACCTTTAGGCATTTTAAGAGTTTGAAACTGATTACCTAATGCTTTAACTTTTGAAGATATTGCACTTAAATCAGCATCGGCTTTAATCGTTAGTGTATGTACACTATCGGCCATCCCTTCTTCCTCCTTATAATAAAAAATAGCGTCAATTAAAAATTAACGCCATTCATCATTCTCATCTATATCATCTTCTAAAAAGAAAATCTCTAACGCCTTCAAATCATGACTTCTTCCAATCGGTAAAGCCACTCCTTCAAAAACTCCCACAACTGGTTGTGCATTTTCTCCTAAAGTAAGATTCAAACTTGACGTTATTTTTAATTTCGGAATCTTAATAATTGCAGTGTGCGTTGCACCAGTTACGTCATCTTTGAATCTTGTACGACCTTCTAAACTCAAATATCCTTCCATAAATGGGTCGCCAATAATTGCTTGCGTAACTGTATTTTTATACTCATAGGTATAATCTACAATAACGTCTGTGTAAACTAAAGGAGTTTGAATATGTATCTCATCCAGCATCTGCGCGCCAGTTATTTTCTCACCAGTTTCTTTATTATAAATAAAAATCCATTTATCAACAGGAACTTGAGTTAATTCAATTATACCATCCTCATCTGTTTCTAATTCATCGCGTTGCGAAATTAAAACTGATTTAACATTAGTATCAATATTAAGAAGATGTGAATTATTCATAAGTCCAAACTGACTTTTTGAAAAAATTCCTTGCGTAAAGGCAAGGTTTACTCCTTCAGTCCTTGTAAAGACAACTAACTTTCGGTTAAAGTAACCACCTTGCGCGGCCACTTGACGATTTATCTCGTCAAACTTACTCATCATTATCTTATCAAATGCGGCAACTACCTCACCAGCCGCGATTTGTTTTCCATTTATCTCTATAGGATAAGTCGCTTTTAATTGCACTGAGTATAACTCTTGCATTCCGAATTGATTATCCATTATTTTGTCTCCTAATTAAAAGTGGGGAGACGATTGCCGCCTCCCCGCCATTAGTTTTAATTATTAAAATTAGTCGTCTAAATCTCCAGCTGCAGTAGCATCATTTAAGCTTGCATCAGCGATTGAAGCATTGTCTGCATAACCAGCATTCTCATCAAGACCATAGTCATTATATTCGTCAAGCACAGAAGCAACACCCTTATTCTTAATAGTAGCAGCTCCACCACTACCACCAAGATTATACTTAACTAATTTAACCATTGATCCATTATCTGCCTTTAAGCACTGAACTGTCATTGTGAATTCAGCGGGGTCACCATCAGCTTCCATTGTAATGCTTACATCTTCAGCAGAAACTTTTCCCTTAGGAATAATGAACTGAAGGAACTCATCTTTACCAGATTGATAATTTCTAGCATAAGTATCTCCAGTAATATAGTAAGTATTAGCATTAAATTCAGCACCAATATCAATTGTAATACCATCATGAACTACGCCATTTTCAGAACCTGAAGTAGTATTTCTAGCTACTGCAAGACCCTGTGAAGTAACTTCAGTGCAATCTAATAAATCAAATGTCATGAAGTCAAAATCACCTGTAGTTAAAGAACTAGCAGGAGCAACGGGAGTAGGTTCTGAATTATTATCTACATACTTAAAATATGTAGCTTGAGTCTTTAAAATAGCATAGGTTGTATCTTTAATTGTGAAGCCAAAATAAGTTTTGCTACCATTAGTAGTTGTAGAGTATTCTGTAAGTTGATTGTTCCTAAGAGTCTTTAAAACTTCTTGAGTATCTCCGTTAACTTTCATAGTACCACCAAACATGATACCAAGAGATTTAGCGCTAAACAGAGCATCAGTAAGTTCCATTGTCAGCTCTTTATTTGTATCCCAAGACATCAGCTTAACATTGCTCTTACCACCTCTAGCATCTACTGTTTCAGCAGACTGGCTGATAGTAGTAACCTTTGCAGTATCAATGTATAATACTGGAGCAGAAGGAGCGCCCTTTGAGTCTAATTCATAGAACATAACGTCTGCTACTTCTTTTATAGCATATTTATCAAGAATCGCTGCCATTTAAATAGCCTCCTATTATTCTTTTAAATCTAAATTTTTAATCCAATATTTTGGTTTTACTTTTTTGCTATCCGCGCCAGCAAGTAAAGCCCGTATATCTATATCATACGTTTCTTTTTGCTGTTCCATTGCAATTATCCAATGAATACACGCATAGCTAATCTCTCCGATATTAAGTGGAGTTAAACCTATTCCCATACAACAAATTGCTGCCAATAAAGTTCCAAATTTTGGTCCATCCTTTTGTTTTTTCTTAGCTCTCAATCTCTCCGCTGCACGCATTTTCGCTTTATAGGCTCTAATGCGCGGATGAAGATTTTCTTCTTCTGGGTCTGGTGGCTTAATAGGCTCGCTTCCCAATACCGTTCTTATCATATTTTGAAAATCAAAAAAATTTTCTTCGGTTATAAGGCGAGGACTTTCTAAATCTATATCAGGATTTAACTCATCCTCCGCCTTACCAACCAATAACATACTAATCTCTGGTACTATTGTGACGGGTTCATGTAAGAATAATTTAAACCCATCCAATATGTGTTGCTGTATTTCTCCACCTTGATAATAATTTAACATTAAATATTCAAAAGGAGTGGGAATTTTTTTAATCTTCGAATCCTTCGAATACTCATCTTCTAAATCTTCTTGTGAAATCGTAAATAAAGCATGATATATATTAAAATGTTCATTACTTACAACTTCATTTACCGTAGGCGGATAAATTTTACATATATCTTTAAACGGAATGGGAAATCCTAAAAACACCCTATCATCAATCATAACTTGTGAGTGTAAATGTCATTAAATAAGCAGAAATTTCTTCTGTTAAAAAGTCAAGGTCAAAATCACCACCAGTCATCTTTCCTAACCCTTCAATCTTTTTTCCATCTAATGACTTTTTAATTTCACCCATTATAGCAAATGGGCGCAAATTAGTATCTTTAATAATCCACTGAGTTAACGGTACAAATATTTCTAGACTTATTGTAACATGTTTATATTCAGAGTTATTCATATCCGTGCGGCCGCGCGCAATTCTAAGTGCGATAACTGAATGCGCCGTTTCTTTCGGACCTACTCTTGGAACTATTTTTACAAGTTTCTCAAACACTTCATTCTGAATTTGCTCTTGCGTTAAGTCTTCATGTGAAAGTGGGTCTTTATCAGTATAATATAAAAGTTTCATTAGGTTTTGGTTTGCAAAAAGACGTTTAATAATCTTCTGTGCATTTACACCCAAATCAATACAATTTCTAACTTTATATTCAGCCATTATCTCTTACCCCCTTATTAATCCAGAAGAAGTCATCTTTATCGTCCCCTTCTTGCTGTTCGGGCGCAGGAGTCAAATCTCTTATGTACTGCGGGTCAACAGATACAAATTCAACCCCAGGGGTTGATTGTATATCATAACCAGTAACTACATAAGCTTCTTTTAATGGCCCTTCACCAACTTCTATATAATCATCTTTACGCAAAAATTCATTTCGCGGCATTATGAAGAAACTTAATTTTAAATTTTCTG
>JAEEGF011366329.1_pt1 | contig 20329 bp, 13 predicted proteins | sample 9134171 | NCBI WGS metagenome assembly JAEEGF01 (sample SAMN16246542, study PRJNA631951) | gut metagenome | biome: gut microbiome; feature: rumen; material: AP-attached | host: Bos | place: Iran: Karaj | collected 2018-10
CAACGGACCATATGTCGACGAACCGCGGGTGCTGCTCGCCCGGAATCGGGGTGCTGGAACGCCGTTCCTGCTGACAGCCGATTCCCGACGCCCGGCCGCCGACGAACGGGCGGTTCTGGAGGCGATGTCGTGGGAGGCGGCGCCAGACGCCGTCGGGTTCGGACCTGCCGCCGGAGCGCCCGAGAACGCCTTGCTCGTCGTGCCGTCCGATTGCCGGACGGCTTCAACGAGGGCCTCGTTGGTCCGGGACGGATGGATGCTCGCGGACCGGGAAGGCGGAACGGAGGCCTGGATGAAGCAGGCGTCCGGGGACGGATTCTATTGGGAACCGGACGAACTGGCCGCCGCCGTCGAGACGGAACGCGCCTCTTCCGCCCCCGCACCGTTCCTTGGCGGCACGGTGCGGAACGCCTTGGCCGAGGCGTTTGCGCTGCTCTGTCTCCTGTTGCCGCTCGCCGTTGGCTGGCGTCGAGCCGGCGAAGCCGGAATCGTCGTGGCGTTGGCCGCGGAAACGGCGGTTCCCGCGGCATTTCTCGCGTTCGGGCTCGGAAACGCCGCATGTGCGTTTGCGGTGCCGTTCGCGGCCCTTGCCGCGGCGATGTCCGTCCGGGGGCCGACTCGGCCACGGGAACAGTTTTCGATGGTTGCCGCTGGGCTTCTCTTCGCGACATGTGCCGCGTGCGTCCTCACCCACACGCTGTTTGCGACCAACGGGTTGGGAACCATTGGCGGCAAAGCGAAGATCCTGCATCTGTGCGCCGGTGTGCCGGAGGGTTTCTTCCGAGACCCGAACCGAGCCGTCCTTCAACCTGCCTATCCGCCCGGCTTCCCGCTTCTGGCATATGCGTTCTTCTGTCTGGAAGGCGGCGCGTCGCAATGGCTCGTGCAACTCGTTCCATGCGCAGCCCAGGCATTCTGTCTCCTGTTGCTGTGCCGCTCGGCACCGTCGCGGATCTGGATTCCGTTCCTTGCGGCCGTCTTTCTGTCTGATCCGGCGTTGTGTCTGACGACAATGTTCTACGCCGAACCGTTGGCGTGCGTCTTTTTGCTTTGCGGATGGAACCTGCTTGAAGAAGGTCGCACGCGACAAGGGTGGCTTGCGCTCGGGATGACAGCCTGGATCAAAAACGAATTCGTGTTGTTTCCGGTGCTCGTGTGGTTCGTCCGACGCGTTCTTTTGCGGGACTGCCGCTGCCGGATCGAACACGCCATCGCAGCCCTGGTTCCTTTTGTGGCGTGGTTCATTGTCTCCCGCGCGCTCGGAGCGGAGCTCTACGACTATGCTCCTCCGTGGTCCCCCGATCCAACGCGTATGCGTGTGGCGATGGCGGAAATCCTACGACTCGCTTTCGCTGAGCCGTGGAGATATGGTTGGGCGTGGCCGGTCGGCGCCGCTGCGCTGGTTGTCTGGACCGGTGCCTGTTTCGCGAAACGCCGGCTTCCGGACGCCATCCGCCGCTTCGCCGTCGCCGGAGTGGTTCTGCTCGCATGTGCGTTCGCCTTTTCGTATTTTCTGGGGCTCAGCCGTGCCCCCGACTTCCGTTGGCACTGCCGAAGTCTCTATCGGTTGTTGTTTCCACCGGCTCTGCTCGCGATTCGGATTGCCTTTGGCTTTCGGGAAAAGGTACAATTGTCGTGGTGGCAACGTTATGTTGGAACAATCATTCCGCTTGGCTATACGCCTTTGGACCGACCAAGGCGGTTGACCGCGTTGCACTAGTCGAAGACGAGAAGAGCATCGCTGCCGCCGGATTTCACGGCGCCATTTCCCAGTCCCCTGCAACCCGCCGTCGAAAGGCCGCCCGCCCGCCCGATTCCGCCCCCGAACCCCCTCTCGGGCAAAAAAGTGGTCCGCTGACGAATTTCTGACGATTCAAAGGCACTTTTGCGCTTGAACGCGGTACTTGTCCCGTTTAGACTACACACCTGCAAGGAGGCACTTCGCCTTTGACTTCTTCCCACCGGAAAACACCCCATGAAATCCCAATTCCAGACCCGTCTGCTCCACCCCGCGATTCCGCTACTCGGTTTCGGCGCGATCTTTTTGTCTGGACGATCAAAACTTCGCAAAACTTCATCAGAAACGATAAGCTATTCCAGTAATACTGCTATCCGCGATAAAGAAATCGCTTGCTTTTCTCGTTGTTGTGTGCATACTCAAAGCCCGTTGAGCGGACAAGTTGCCTTGCTTTCGATGAAAGCAGTCAAAACATTCTTGCTCGTCCAACTTGTCGGCAGTTTTGCGATTTCCGGTATCGCAGCCCAACCTTGTTCAGCCCAGAATGAGTTCATCCAAGTGTCCAGCCAAACTCCAGGAGTAATCAACATCGTGACGCTTGATCCCGACAAAGTTGACTTCGAAGTGTGGGGCGTGAACATCGACGAGGCGCTCGTCAACATCTCGGCGTTCTATCCATGGGAGTTGAGAAGCGCGTCTATGGCGGTCATATCACCAAGCCAACCCGAGCCCTACACGGTCTACAACGTAAACACGCTTGAATATCTTATGCCGGGAGACATTCGGTTCAAAAGATTGTATTTGGCCATTCAAGAATCGGAGATCAATATGTTCAAAGATTCTGGTGTTGCGACTTTTCATGTAGGTAGCAGTTCGGAGCTCGGCGAACTGGAATGGTCAAGTTCTCCTGCAGGAATCTTCGGAACCGGAAATGAATTGTCTGTTGATACCAGTAGTGTTTCCGCAGGCGAGTATTTGGTTTCCGTTCATCCGACACAATATCCCGACATTGAAGTTTCCGCTACGATGCGTATTATTGATGTGTCTGTAGGCGATGAAGACATTGAATTGCTTCGTGGTTCGCAGATCTCATTTCCTGTTTCCGTTTTCCCAGAGTCGGCCAATGACCTCATTACATTGAATCTGTCTGGATTTGACAATAAGCATTGGTTGGCACTGTATGATACTTCCAGACAAAATATTGATGTCAAGAACCTCATTCAAGACAGCGATTTGTACTCTTGGGTGAGATCAGGATATCTGGATATTTGTGCTTCTCTGGGTGATTCAACTAAAATATTGGGCAAGACGATCAATTTCAAAAAGTATCTCCCTGATTTCGACAAGAAAACCGATGCGCTCTTGTCGAAATTGAATTTTGCGGATTTTCTTCAAGGGTATCTGGTCAATGGTCTTTCTCGGGCTCTCAATGAAGCTTACTACGGAACAGAACGCGCGGAGGATTGGAAGCCAGATGAATGGGAAATATCGACAACCCCATTTGAAACAATGAACATTCTCTATGACAGAGTCGACAATGAAAAACTTGATTTAGTATTTGTTAGCAATTTTGATTCAAACTTGTCCAGTTATTCAAGAGAATTGAACAGAAGTCTTTATGTCGTGAACGAAGACTGGGATTACGATCTTTCCGCGGCTCTTACCGCAGATTTCAAGGGGGGCAGTTTGGTCCTGAAGTTCAACGATAGCGGGATCAGTTTCAGTAGCAAGACGGGAATAAGCGATTTTGTTGATAAAGTTTCGACATATGGCTTTTCTTCACAGTTAGTGGATTTTGAGAAAGTCACATTGAGTTCCAATATTCATGCGGACGGGCAAACGGCATGGGGGGACATCTCTTTTTCAGGAGAACTTCGTTTGCAGTTCTCCCAAGATGTTGACAGCGCTCATACGGTTCTCGACGCCTTTGGAGGGCACTTTGACCTTGTTTTCGGCGTTGGTGTCCTCATCTCGTTTCCTGTCCCTGAAACCCCAATGCTTTCTCCGAAAAGGAAAAACGAACAAAAACAAGCAGTTCCTGCTACCAGATAATACGTCAAGAGGAATCAATCAATGAAAATCAGATGCATTTTACTCATTGTCGTGGTGTGGACTTTGGGCTATGGTCAAGTAATTGTTTCCACTGGAGGTGATTCCGATGTGCTATCTGGAAAGCATGGATTCAAACCGATGTTTTCTCCAACCTCTTTGAAACTTATCCAAGAGCAAGCAGCAGAAGTCGAAGATTGTTTCAAACTGGATCCGCCGAATAGCTCTTCCGTTTTTTTGTTGTCTACGCTTTTGGAACGAGTTCATGTGGATGAATCTCAGACTAGGGGCGAAGCCGTTAAAGTATTGTTGGGTACAGAGGTGTTTCAATCTCTTGAACTACATGCAACGGCGGCTTTTCGGAATAGCACGAATGAAGAGGTCCGATTGTCTACCATGAGATTGATTAAATGCGGATTGGGCTCTTCCGCCATTGACGAGGATCTTCGTCAGATTGTATCAAGGGGCTTAATCTGTATGCAAAATAAAAGCCCCTTGCCGAGTTCCTTCACTTTTCTTTTTTCCGCTGCTGAAACGCTCGCGCTTTCAGGTGATGACTGTGGATTCCCCATCCTCTCTTTCTCACTTCGTTCAAATCGCTTGTCGGATGCTTTGAAACAACGGGCTTTGAAAGTTTATTTCCAAACACGTAATCTCCCTGATGATAATGTTATTCGTACACTATTAATGTCAGAGAATGTTGAAACAGCCTTCTATTCTTCAAAACTTTTGGAACGAATGTCCCGTGAAAAAGCTTATATGTATCTTGATGATGTCGTGTCTAAATTCAATAGTTTCTTCCCTGAAAGCGGACCACAGTCCGGTAATTCTTTGCCCCGAAATGCCTTATTGTCGGAATTGACCACTTTCCTTTGCGACGCTTGCCGCCACAATGCTCTTTCCGAGTCCGCTGAAAATGGGCTGAAGAAAGCGGTGTTGAGGGGACTTATGACGGACGACGAAGCGACGCAAGAAATCTTGATGTCCTTGTTCGCTTTGATTGCTGGAGATGATACCGTCGAAATCTCCAGAAAGATGCTGGAATCTGGCAATTCCATGATTCGAGCGCGTGCTGCGCTTGCATTGTCGAACTGTTCTCCGAAAGTCATTTCTTCTTTTTCGGATCGGTTGATTGCAATGCTTTCAGCCGAGCAATCATCCGAGGCTCTTTCGTTTGAACAGATGTTTTCGTTATACACCCTTCGAAGAGGCCTTGGGGAAACGAGAATACGGCCTATCGTGTCGATTGATGAGTTTTCGGCTTTGAAAGAACATATTGCCCGTCAATACATTGAAAAGTGAGTTGAACAGGTTGTCCCCTTTTCGTTCAAGAACACTTATGACTCTCACATGTCAAGGCAAGCCGTTTTTTTCTAAACGTCTTTTCATTTGTGGCTTGATTGGAATCTTTGTTTCAACAAGTACATCTTTGCGTGCGAGTTCTCCGCCACAATCAACGGGTTTGGTTTTGAAACACCCAGGATTTGGGTATCCAGGCACATTGAAACGAATTGATTCGGGCGCTTCTCTTTCTAGAGAGCTATCCAGTTTTCATTTGTTTCCGTATTCTTTTGCGTGGGATTCCATCGATCCGTCTGCATACCGGATCAATCCGAAGAGATGCCCTTCCACAGAATTGAAGTTCGCTCTGTTCGTTCCTTCCAAAAGATCAACACCGCTTCCTCTCGTGATTTATTTCGGCGGTCTTGGAGAGACAGGCAATCGGTTTGAACAACTGTTCCATCAACAAGGTTTTTTCAAGAAATTCACGTCGGAAGAATTCCAAAAGCGGCACCCTTGCTACATTTTGGCTCCTTTGATTCCTGACGGCGGGCAATTGTGCAGCGGCGCGCCAGAATCCCCATCCAACCTTTCCGCATTAGTTTGCGATGCGATGTATGCCGTAATTCGGCAGATGAAACCATCTTCCGTCAATACGAATAGACTTTATGCCACGGGCCTTTCTGCCGGAGGCAACTGGGCATACGCCCTTCTTTCGGCGTATCCTGGACGATTCGCTGCGGCAGTTCCCATTGTCGGATACCAATCGCCGTCGATGATTCCTTCGTCAAAACCCGGAAACTATTGGGCCCTTTTTAATGAACGCATTCCTCGCTATGAAGAGTACAAACTGGGCGTCGAGGCGGTTGCTTCGAGGGTTCGCGACCAAGGTGGAGATTTTCGGTATTCCGTTTTTCCCGCCGATGGGCATAATGCTTGGGACGCAGCTTGGACGGAGGATGGAGTCTGGGATTGGATGTTTTCGAAAACAGCCAACGGGAAACCCGTATCAAGCGCCATGACATCGCAGTCGGTTCAAACAGGGGTTCTGAAAGATGAGCAGAATAATGTTCCGATCTGCAGCTCGTCCTTGACAAGTCGGGATGGCGACCATGGTTTGGAACGATTGATCGACGGTCTCGAATCAACAGCGTTCGTCTCTGCCGAAAATGCAAACAAAGGCGATTGGATTCTTGTGGAGTTTCCGACTCCAGTCTCTGGGACTATTGATGTCGAAACAGGCTTTCAAGACGGAAAGTCACGACTCTCGAAAGGACGTGTCGAAGTTTCTGGTACGGGACAATTATGGACCAGAACCGGAACAATTTCGCAGAAAACTGGGAAATGCCGCTTTCAGCAAAGGACGCCTGTTCGGTTTCTTCGCATTATTGCCGAGCCGACGATGCAACAGCCACTGGTGATTCGGGAAGTCTTGGTGAATCCTTGAAGGACAAGCAGTTCAGGACTCTTTGGCTTCGTCCATGCCTGTTCTGTGTTTTGACGTTGGTCTGCGCAGGCTGGTCAACAAACAGTATTTTAGAAGAGGTTGGCTATGCCGTTCAAAGAGCAACATCATGGAACGGGCGTAGTTATTTCAGCGAGGGGAACCATGTTGACGGAATCCGTGACGTTCTTGAGCGTGAAGTTCAGGAGAGTTCGTCGGTATTGATTGTCAGCTCTTCTGATAAACGACTTCATAGTTTGGATCGATGCATTGCACAAGCCGTTCTTTGGTGTCGAATGCCGGCTTCCGTCATTCTCGGTCCGATGGTGATCAGTGACGATTATGATGCCTATGTCATTCCAAGTTCCATTAATATACTTGAACTGACGCGGCTCCACGAAACCGGATGCCAATTTGTGGAGAAAGTCGGTTCCAGGAGCATTTGGACGAAAGAACGAGACGGTAACATTTCTCATGCGGAAGCCCCTTCGCGGGAAAAAGAATGTGTTGGAGTCCTTTTTGTTCTTTTGGCTGCGACCATTGCCTTTATGACGCTTGGCTTTTCCGGCTTCGTTTTCTTCCTTGTTTTGTTTTCCGCTCTTTTGACGCTTCTTTGTATGACAGGGATCCCACTAAATCGTGTTTCCGTGGTATTGCTAGTAGTCGGTTCAATGTCGGGTTCCGTGTGGTGTTTTCCCCAGAAAAAACAAAGGTCTCAAAGAGGGCATTTGTTTCTGGAATTATCATTTTGGGTATTGCCGATTTGCATTTTTGCATTTCTTTCGTTTCTGGCCTTGACGCATACATTTACGACTCCCAATGGTCTCGCGGTCATCGGCGGCAAGGCGAAGCTCTGGTATTTGTCGGGTGGATTCCCTTCCGGTTTTTTCACCGATTCGGCCTGGCGTCTCACGGAGCCAGCCTATCCGCCGGGAATGGCTTCGCTCGTTCTGGGGTGCTATGCCATGGCCGGCGGTTGCGGAGAATGGCTGACGCAGCTTGTTGGATGCGCCGCGATGGCGGTTTTGCTTGGAGCGGTACTGGACGGATGTTGCCGAAATGGGGAATACGGACGATTTGCCCGTGTTGTCGCCGCGATTTGGATTCTCTCGCTGTTTCTCGATCCCGTTCCGCTGAAAATGGGTTCGCTCCTATACCCGGAACCCTTGATGGCGTTGTGCGTGGTGATCGGTTGGCGACGGGTCTGGCGAGACGGTCGCCGCGAGGACTGGATGGGATGGTTCCTTCTCGGAACGTCCGGATGGTTCAAAAACGAAGGAGTGGTATTTGCAATCGCGGCTTGGCTCGTCAGGCTGGCGTTCGTCGTGTTTTTCGACCGTTTGCCAAATCGCTCCAAGTTCCAGGCCGCGGCCCGCCTCGTTTCGGCCTTGGCGATTGCCTTGGCGCTTCCCGTTGCGTGGCACGCCGGCGTTCGTATGGCTGGTGGTGGCTTGAACGATTTCGCTCCATTGTGGCAACCCGAAATCATGCGCGGAATGAAAGTTCTTTCCTATTCTTTCCGCCTCGCCTTTCTAGCCCCCTGGCACTACGCATTCGCCTATCCGGCGATTGCCATCGCGACAGGATGGTCGATTGCCGGCATCGCGAACAAGATGCGTCGGCGGCGCACAGGTTCGTCTACGGGTCTTGTTGTGTCAGACGAGAATCGGTTGCATCTCGATCGGAATGATTGCCGTGTTCTTCGTGCGTTGTTCTTCGCACTGTTTTGTATGGTGGCATTTGTATGGATCCTTGCGTGCAGTCGCGCACCGGATTTCGAATGGCATGCGACCACGAGCATTCCTCGTCTGTTATGGACGCCGGCTTTGATTATCGTGCTCGAGTTAGCGAGTCTCGACCCGCCCGGAAATACGGAAGAGACATAGCGCATCTCTCCCTCTCGACAATCGGGTTCGACATTGGTCGAACTCGCCGATTCGCACGGAGGAAAATGACCTCGTTTCTCAAGTGACGCAAGAGGCAGGGCCAGCTGTCTGTTATAGATGATGGCGGAACAAAAAGCGGCGGGACATTGCTGTCCCGCCGCTTTGACCTATCGACCGTAGGTTCGTGTCTCCTTGTGGCAGTCAAGGCAGAGCGCCTCGCCATTCGAAGGAGCATCGCTGCCACCGGATTTCACGGCGGTTTTGTGATGCGCTTCCCACGCTCCCCACTGGCCTTCGAAGTGGTTGTTGCGGGCAAGCTGCTTGCCGCAACGCTCGCACTTTCCACCGGCACGCTGGAAGATGAGGTCTTTTGCTTCTTCGGAAAAAGCCATTTTGTAGCCTCCATTTGTTTTGGGTTGTTATCGGCCTGCCATTTAGGGGACGAACCCTGGCCAGGCACTACACGAAGGTAGTTCACAAATTGACTTTAGCACGCCGCATGCCATGCTCCGAGCCAGTCCGTTTTCCGAGAAAGTGAGACATGTCGGCTCAAAGGCCAATTTCCACCCATGCAACGCTCTACGCTGTGTCCCACTTTGTTTCAATTCACTGGAATAATCGGAGTAATCGCCCTTGCCGCGATCCCATAACGTCAATCTCATCGTCGAACTTACGTCCGCAACACTCCTCTCTTCTGGAAAAAAGTGACTCGCTGACGAAAAACTGACGAATGAGGCACCGACGGCATCCGCCCATCACCGAACCGGAACGCGAACTCGTCTCGGGATGTCCCAGTTCATCCGAATGCGTGTCTCACTTGACCGAAATATCCTTCGCGAGTTTCGCCGATCGTTTCGATCGCGCGGCAGGGGGCGAAAGGATCTGGGCCGGTCCTTGCGCTATTGCGCCGCGATGCACGTGATGTGGTCGCGTTGGGCGGCCATTGCGAAGGGGTCGGCGTGCTGGCCTCTTCGGCGGCCTTTCTGGTTGTCGCAGGAGGATCGCCTCCGCCGTTCATGGCGACGAAGGCGTTCGCCTTTCTCGCCGCGCTCTGCTCGTGCCTGTCGATCGTCCGGCGCGCTTAGGACCGCGAATGCAAACGCGAACTGACTTGGATGCAATTTCGCGTCTGGCGCCATTTCCCGGTCCCCTGCAACCCACCGACGAAAGGCCGCCCGCCCGCCCGATTCCGTCCACAAACCCCCACTCGGCCAAAAAAAGTGGCCCGCTGACGAATTTCTGACGAAATCCGGCTTGACAACCCCTTCCATTCACCGGGGCAGAGTCGTATACTGTCGCCCTGTCGCCGGGCAGTCGTAAGACCTCCCAGAAACAAACACCCGAACAATGGTCACAACAACAAACATGAGTCGAATCGTCCAACTCCACATTAAGAATTTTCGTCGTTTTGCTGATGCAACCTTTTCATTCGGAAACGACCGGATTGTCTGTCTCGTCGGCAGAGGCGACTCAGGGAAGAGCACCATTCTTGACGCGCTATACTGTGTCTTGGCGCCTTCGCGCTCATTGTCGTTCTGCGATGCCGACTTCCATTTTGGGAAGACATCGGAGCCGATCGTCATCGAGTGTGTTGTCGTTGATCCTCCCGAAACGCTTCTGTCGTTGAACAAGTTCGGCACCTATTTGAGTGGATTCAACCAGACAACCGGAGAACTCTCGGACGCAACGGACGACCAGTCAACCAACGCGATCTGTGTTCGATTGACAGTTGGGTCCGATCTGGAGCCGATCTGGGAGGTCGTGAACCAGACTTCAAAGGAGTCCATCCGGTTTGGTTACGGGGATCGGAGCAAACTAAATGTAGTCCATATCGCTGATTTCGTGAATCGTCATTTTGGATTCAGCGAAGGGACTCCACTGGCTCGAATGATGCGGTCTTCCGACACCCAGGTTGATACCTCTTCCGTTGTGTCCGCTCTTCGCGAAGCCAAGGACAGAATTGACAGTCATCCGTTTTCCGAAATGTCCTCAACGCTTCAGAGCATTGTCTCAAGCGCGAAGGAACTCGGCATTGATGTCGATGGACTGAAGCCATCCATTGATGCCAAGGCCCTGCTTGTCCGTGATGGAGGATTGTGTCTTCACGACGGAACGAAGGTTCCGTTGCGAATGCGGGGAAAAGGCAGCCGCCGGATTTTGTCGTTTGCCATCCAGACCGCATTGTCCGGCAATTCGACAATTACTCTCATCGATGAAATCGAGCAGGGACTGGAGCCTGATCGCGCGGCCTGGCTGGCGCATATGATCAAGGCAAACGATTGGGGACAGGTTTTCATGACGACGCATTCGGCAAGTGTCGTCAAGGAACTGGCAGCCGCCGACATCTTCCTGCTTTCCGATTCCGGAGAACTTCGACATCTTTCCGACATCGTCCAGGGCCTGATTCGAAAAGCTCCCGAGTTTTTGTTCGGGAAACGCATCATTCTCTGCGAAGGCGCAACGGAGGTTGGCGTCGTTCGTGGAATCGGTGAAGCTGCCCGCAAGGCCGGCCGCTGTCCGTTTTCACTGTCCGGAACGGTCGTCATTGACGGAGGGGGCAGTTCTTTTGTCGATTATGCAAAACAACTGTTTTCGTTGGGTTTTCCTCTTCGAGTGTTTTGCGATTCCGACCGTAAAGACTGCGACATCAAGGTGCAGGAATTGGAATCCCAAGGCATAACTGTTTTCAATTGGGAGGATAGAGACGCTCTTGAAGACGCGGTGTTCCGCAATGTATCCAATGAAGCGGTCTCGAGGATTATCCGCTTGTATGACGAACTGAACAAACACGATTCAGACTGCGAACGGAATCAAATCGTCTCGGAAGAAACAATTCAAGAAGTGCGACTGGCCATCTCCTCGTTTGATGCCAGCTGGCTTGATGGTCAGCATGAATGGACGATCGAAGAAAGACGTTCATTGGGAAAATGTGCGAAGGCGAAGAATAACAGCTGGTTCAAACGAATCGACAAGGGCGAACGATTGGGAATGTTGCTTGCAGAAATCCTCCCAACCCTTCCGGAAGGCAACATCCTTCGGCGCCATTTCACCGCAATCGAAGCGTGGGGTTGCCATGCCTGACATTCAGGCGTTTCTGAATTGTTCTCGTGCGTGTCTCATAGCCCCTGCTGGCTATGGGAAAACGCACTTCATTGTGGACTGCATGCGTGAGGCGCCGCAAAAACAGTTGATCCTTACGCACACGCATGCTGGCGTCGCCTCACTGCGCGAGAAGCTTTCAAAAGAAAGGATTTCCCCGTCACAATACACTCTGCGCACCATCAGCAGTCTTGCCAAGGATTTCTTTTTGGCCTATGCAGACACGCAAGATCGTGAAATTCAAGAAGACAGTCCCGACTTTTTTGACCATGCCGTCAGGGTGGCGACAAAAATCGTCTCGTCCCAAAACATCCAAACCGTGCTCCGCGTCTCGTTCGCCGGCATCTTCGTTGATGAGTATCAGGACTGCAACATTGAGCAGCACGAGTTCATAACGGCCTTGTCGAAAGATCTCCCGCTCCGCGTTCTTGGCGATCCTATGCAGGGCATTTTTGCTCTCAACAAGCGTTCTGCCTTGGTTTCCTTCGACCGGGATCTAGAAGGGTTTTCCCCATTCAGATTGGAGTCTCCAAAGCGATGGGAAAACGTCAATCGACAGTTGGGGGAGGAGATTCGCCTCGTCCGTGAACATCTTGAATCGAATTCTGGCACGCCAATTGATTACTCCCAGTTGTCCGAGATCAAACATAGAACGGATAACATTGTATCAGCACTACAAACCATCCATTATGAGGCATCCCGACACCCAACTACAGACAGCTGCCTCATCATTCCTTCATGCAGTTTTCCTAAAGCGCGCATCAAGTTGGCCCAAAAGTTGGGAAAGCGATTTCGACTCCTTGAAGCCATCGACGAACAATGCTTTTACAACGCTGCTGGAAAGGTGGACGAGTTCATCGCGCGCGGCGCTATCTCCATTGTTTATGAATTGGGATGTATGCTCTTTTTGAAAACGCCACTAGGCATATGGTTCACATCAAAAGGTCCGAAAAAGAAGCGCGGGGAGAATGACAAACGACGGATGAACCAAATCAACGCGGATATTCAGGCATTCCGCGCCTCCCCGTCATTCCAGACAGCCTTGTCGATCTTTACCGACTTGGGAGAACTACCGGATATGGTATGCTATCGATTTGAAATCTGGGAATCGCTTCGGCGTGCAATCGAGGAATCAGAACGGACCGGCTTGTCCGTTCTTGAATCGATGAAAGCAATACGAAACCGTGTCCGTCTTCTGGGAAGAAAGAACTACCGCTGGTCCATTGGTTCAACGCTGTTGACGAAGGGGCAGGAATTTGATCACGTCATAATCGTCAACAAAAACCCGAAATTCAATTTTGCCGATGAACTTGGGCGAAAGCACTACTATGTCGCCATTAGTCGCGCTCGAAAATCGGTGCTTGTGATTGACGTCACAGACTGACCATTTGGATGATTCGCCGGTCTTTCTCATCGGCCATTCAATTCTCGTCTAAGCGACTCGCGACGATGCTTTGTTGGCCGAGCCCAATTGCCCAAACCTTTCGGCTCCAGTGGTCAGCACCAATCCTTTTCTTCCTCATCGCTTCGTGCGCGCGCTCATCTCTCGTCATAAAAATCACGCATTCTGACGAATTTCTGACGTTTGCCCCCTTCAATTCGCCGGGGCAAAATGCTACTCTACATCTATCGACGGCGGGAACGCGCGAGCGATCGTTCTCTCCTCCCGACTGGCGACAACCACACGATCACGCACAGCAACAACCAACGCCGACGGACATGACCATCCTTCCCGCATTCTACATCATCGCCTACGATCTTCACGAACCCGACAAGAACTACCAAGGGGTCGAAGCCCAGATCGAATCCCTCCCGGATCGGTTTCGGATTCTGGAGTCGACCTGGCTCGTGAAGACGAAGCTCGATTCCACGGACATCCTGAAGCGCCTCAGCACGGCGCTGGATGACAACGACCGCGTCTTCATCGCGAAGATCGATCTCCCCTCCTGCGCTGGCTGGCTTCCCTCGGACGCACGCGCCTGGCTCGAGAAAAAGACGGCAGGATTCTGATTCGCCGAACAACACACGAGGTTCTTCATGTCGGCAAAGCCATCTCAACCGCAACGGACAACGCCCATCGCACTACCGGGGGCGGCCATACACAAAGCGCAAGCCTCTACGAACTGCGTCCCGTCAATCGGAACGGGAAAAGGATCTTCCGGCGGCTCGGCCGGAAGCGGCAACAAGGACGGAAAGTAGCTAGAGCCTCAAGGGCCGACTATGGACGCTCAAACCCTTTCCAGCAAATTCCTCCAGCTCAAAACAGATCTGGATCGCTCGCTGCGGTACTACGCCGCGATGCGTGCGCGGTGCGCCCTTTGGGCGTTCGCCGTGCAGGCGCTTTGCGTACTGACCGCCTCCTCTGCTTTTGCGGCCGTTGTGGGCGGCTCGTCGCCTCGGCTGATGAAGGTTCTCGCCTTTCTGGCCGCGGTATGTTCAAGTCTGTCGCTCGCGGAGCGGGCTTCGAACCGAGCCAACTGGTATCTGGAGAAGCGGAGATCTTTTTCGGAACTGCTGGGGCGAATGCCATTGGACGAGGAACAATACTCGGTTGCATCCTTGGAGACTTTGACGCGGGAACGTCTGGCTCTCGAGGCCGACGAAACGCCCGTCTACGGCTGCCTGTCCGTTCTCTGCCACAATGAAGTGTGCGAAGCTGTCGGGATGCCGGAATACAAATGCGAACTCACTTGGATGCAACGCCATGTCTGGCGCTTCTTTCCGGTCTCCTACAAATCACCCACGAAAGGGAAAGACCATGAACGAAACGAATCCTCCGGCGACTGACCGTCCGGTACTCAACGTGAACACCCAACGAATTGGGATGGCGAACTCCGCCAACGTCGTCGCCTCCATCGGCTCCCGCCCCGCTCCCGCCATCGGCCCGTCCCTCCCCATCTTCGGGAAGCCAACCTCAGCCCCCTCCGGATCCGACAGCAAAAGCGACAAGTAAAGTCGACTCCACAACCCGATTCTCGTTTCTGTGTATTATGTTGCAACGCTTGGAATAGGATTCTTTATAAGAGATGACCATTTGCGAGTCTCCAACTAAACGTCATCAATACAGCAAATGAAACTGATCTACCTCTATGTCAACAAGTTCAAGATGTTTTCCAACAAAGAATTCAATTTGGACTCCGAGTATTCAATCCGCTATGACACAGACTCACACCAGTTAAAGATTTCAAAACAACATGGGCTCAAAGCCAATTTTTGGCATATTGAAACTCTCCCCCCCGAACCTATGGTTGTCGAATCTGTCTCTGCAGTTGTAGGCGAAAACGGGTCGGGGAAAACCACCTTTGCACAAGTGCTGCTTGAACTATTTCGGGGCGCGGACACTCGCGACTTTGAGTACATCCTCGTCGTGAAAACCGGCGACAAGCTTACCGTTCACCATCCCCCTGAACTGCAAGTCATTGTCCGATCGAATCCACTGGTTTCTGACATTCCCGCATCTAGGAAACTGGTTTCCATCATTCCAAATGTCAAGTACTGTTACTATTCCCCAATTTATACAACATCACGGGATCGGGGTCGGGATATTTGGAATGATGGAGACACATGCTGCGACTTGTCGACAACAGGACTTCTTCAGTCATTGGTCCGCGAAATGAATGTGCGGGAAAAAGATGTATTCACAGCCTTTGATATCGATGAGAAACGACGCGTGTTGGAATTTCTTGCAGCGGTTGCTGACAAGAGGAAGAATCTTTCTCCTCCGTTTCCAGATATCTTCCCAGTCGCAATCTGGCTGGAAATAGATCAACTGTCATATCGTCAAGCACTGGAAGAAATGGAGCAAAAACTTGAGGCGCTCCATTCTTCGGACGAGAATACTCACAAGATCGTTATGGACGCGGAGGGCAACGTTCTTCAAGTTCTACAACGTGTACTGAATCTGGCGAAGAACGACCACGGCTCTGATTTTTTCATCCGAGCATTCATGGCATATGGAATTCTTCATCTGTATGATTTGAATCTTACACAGCTCATTTCCGTAGGGCCGCCGCAAGATCTACAGTTGCTGGATTTTTTGGAGGATGTATCCAGATCCAGCGACCATCCCGTAGAGACACGCAAGCGAATCCTTGGGTTCCTCGAAACAACGCCCCCCAGTCGAACCAAAAACGGTATGGTCATCGATGACAAACTGGGAAAAACGGTTTTTGAGACTTTTCAGTGTCTAATGAGTATACTTGAGTGTCGCAAAATCAAGGCATTACCTGACGGAATTGGCCTGCCGACAAATTCTCGGAAGGTTGTTCGAAAAGTACTACTCCTGAGCCAATTGCATGCCAAATCATCCATCATTTCCAACTTTCTCCGTTTCTCCTTTCCAAGTTCCATTTCTTCGGGAGAAATGGCATTCCTCTCCATGTTCGGTCGGTTGTATGAACGATTCTCGAAGATTGATTTCATGCTCGGCCCAAAAGCCGGAAAAGCTGAGGCGATCGTGTTTCTCGACGAGGCGGAAACGGCACTCCATCCAAGTTTCCAACAACAGCTTGTCTACAATGCCATTTGGTTCTTTGAATCATTTTTCCATCGTTTGAGAGTTCATTTAATCTTTGCGTCACACTCACCAATTCTCCTATCGGATATTCCCAAGAACAACTGCGTGTTTCTAGTTCGACCAAATGAAGAAGGAACCGAATGTATAAAGGAATCCGAGTTGAACCAACTCTCAAATACTTTCGGCGCGAACATCTTCGATCTCTACCGTCTTTCATTTTATATGGAGACGGGGACCGTTGGCCGTTTTGCCGCAGCAAAAATTAATGGCATTTTGAAAAAACTGGACGAAATCCTTCCCAGTGCAAACAAGAGTGGTCAAGCAAACCTACCGCAGTTATCTCAATCGGATCGGGAATCAATCGAAGAAATCAAGATGTTGATCGGCGATGAGTTTCTTGTGCGGTACATTCAAGAAAGCATTCGGGTGTCCGAACTTAAATGGCCTCGCGAACAACCTTCGCGTCTCAGAAGAACATGAAAAAACTTTCCGAAATTCCCAACTCAATCACGGACAGGCACGAAAACGCATGCTTTGCTCCGATAAAAGGCGCACTTGACCTTCTCTGTAATAATCAGCGTCCTGTTTTTGGCAAGGCCGGTTCTTCCAACAACCAAAGTAATGGTTCGATTTCTGCCGCCGCTGCGTTGTATTTCAAATATGCGCGGAAGCAATTTGTCGTGCATCATTTTTTGACGGCAACAGCTAGAAAGCTTCGTAACATCGTGAACCACTGGCAACCGCCGCCTCTCAATTCCGCCGACAAGGAACAGGCAGACATGTTGTTGAAACGGATTTTCGATTATGACGCGTTTCGACAAGGCAAAACTCCGTGTTTCCAGAACGGGCATTTTTACTGGACGAAAAATAGAACGGGAGTTGGCGGATACGAGTATCTTGCGTATCACTACAAAAATGTTAAGTATTGCCCATATTGCAATGCGGATGCGATCTATGTGTTTCGAACCGCCGACGGACGAGAAATCTTCTCTGCATTTGATCACTTCTTTTTACGAGACGAGTATCCATTCCTCGCTCTTTCCCTTTATAATCTGATCCCAACTTGTTACCGGTGTAATTCGCAACTGAAAACTGTTGCGGACATGCGCACGATTGCGAATCCTTTCATTGAAGACATGCATAGCAACGTGTTCTTCTTCCCTGTCCTCCACAGAATTGGATTACAATCGAATGTACCGTGTCGCATCATTCTTTGCCCTCATGAAAGGTGCTCTCCCAAAGCACATGCATTCGTTCAATTGTTTGAATTGGAACGACTGTATTCCACATCATTTGCCAAGGACGCTTGGATGTGCATAGAAAAAGTGCGTCAATATACTCCAGAGTTTAGGCGTCATATGGCATCGGTCATTGGTCATAAAGATCCGCGGCTAGTTGAGACACTGTTTTTTGGCATGCCGCTTGACGAGTCTGAAATCAACAAAACCCGATTAGGTAAAATGACGCTAGACATCGTAGAGCGATTCCATGTCTGAAACGTGATGCTCAAGACAACTATCATCCAGGGGACAATCCCGTTTCGACGCCATCTCTACTCCGATGACAACCGTAGCGGGAGATTCGTTTACAGGCGAATGAAAACTGACGAAAAACTGACAATTTTCTGTGCGTAGCCTCTTCTCGCCGAGCAGTTCTCGTGGTAGTCTGATGTCGTTGCCGGCGATTGGCCGCAATGACCCCAGAACTGCCCATTCCAATGAAACGAACCCTTCCGATCCTGGCCTTGCTGTTCCTTGGAGCTTCCACGCCCGCAGCACCTTCGAGACCAGACTTCTGCGTAATTCTCGTGGACAGCATGCGGGCGGACCACCTCGGCTGCTACGGCTACGAGCGCGACATGTCGCCTACGGTCGACGTATTCGCCGTGCGCCACGCGGCGGCGACGGTCGCGGGAAGATGAGCGCGGGGCGAATCGCCGCCGCTACAGGCACGAGGCCATATAGAGCGGAAGCCGGGTAATGCCGTCCTTCTGCGCCACGTCCTTGGTGCAGAGGATGAACGATTCGCCAAGGCGGTCGCCGAACTTCGCGCGAAACTTGTCGAGCGAGGCGTGGCGGGCGTAGTTGCGGCCGCTTTTCACCTCGACGGGGCAAATCCGGTCGCCGCGGCGGATCAGAAAGTCGATCTCCATCCGGTTGGCCGCGGTCTGCAGATCGTACCGGGAGTAGAAGAACAGCCGCCGGCCGGCCGCGGTCAGCGCCTGCGCCACGCTGTTCTCGATCACCATTCCCTCGTTGATCCCCAGATCGCCGGAATAGACCTCCTCGTAGAGCGCCCCCTCCGTGAACGGCCTGTCGCCCAGGGTCTGCGAGATCATCAACCCCGTGTCGGCCGAATAGACCTTCATCGTCGTATCGTCCTCGGTGAGCGCCAGGGCGACGCCGGGATCGGTCGCGTTGTAGGCGATGTTGGCGACCTTCGCGTCGGCAAGCCACAGGAAGGACGCCTCGTAGGAGCGTCGCCGCGCGCCGCTGTCCAGCGACGCGAGCGAAAAGCGCTTCTCCTTCTTCGAGAGCTGTCCGGGGATGCCGTCGAAGATGCGCCGGACCTTGGGGGCGGACGCGCCGGCGAACTTGGCGATGTCGTCGCGGTAGAGCTTGAGGATCGACCGCTTCACGGCGTCCACCTCCCCGAAATTCCGAGTCTCCCCGTATTTGGCGACGGCCTGCGGCATTCCGCCCACGAGCAGGTATTCGCGGAACCGGCGCATGGTGGTCTCGTGAAAGCTCTCTCCCATCGGGCGAAGCCCGGAATACGCCTCGGCGACCATGGGCCAGGTGACCGTGTCGCCCATGGCATCGAGAAATTCCTCGAAGTCCATGGGATACATCCCGACGGCCTCCTCCTCGGACGGAATCGTGATGTTCCTGACGTTCCTGCGGAGCGAAATCAGGGATCCCGTCTCGATGTAGTCATAGCGGCCGTCCGCGACAAGCGACTTCACGAGCTGGCGCGCCTGGGGGCAGCGCTGCACCTCGTCGAACACGATGAGCGAATTCCGGTCGTAAAGACGAACGTTGTATGCGAAGCTCAACTCCGCGAACAGCACATTCAGATCATCGGGATGGTTGCGGATCGCCGACACCACCCTTCGGTTCGGCTTCGTGAAATCGACCAGGACGGCCGATTTGTATTCGCGCCTGCCGAACTCGCCGATGACCGTGGTCTTGCCGACCCGGCGCGCGCCCTCGACGAGAAGCGCCGTTCGGCCGCGCGAACGGCGCTTCCATTCCAGCATCGTGTCGTAGATCTTTCGCCTGAACATCCTGTTGATCCCCTTTGTCGTCCGACGAAGGGGATTCTCGCACAATCGGCGGAGGAAAGTCAAGTGGTTTGCACGTTTTTAGCGGTCGTCAATTTTCAAAGATTGCACGTTTTTAAGCATCGTCAATCCGCAAAATGTTCACATTTTTAGGCATATGCATCCAACCTTTCAGCGTTACGGCCTCCTCCGCGTCCGCTCCGCGCTTCCCGCCCTACGCTCCCTCTCCTTCGACCCCGCCGCGCCGACGCCCCTCCGCCTCGCCGCGCGCTACGCGGCGGGCAAGGCCGGCCGACCGCCCGATTCCGTCCTCGATCCCCCTCTCGCGCAAAAAAAGTGGCCTGCTGACGAATTTCTGACGAAATCGGGCTTGACAACCCCTTCCATTCACCGGGGCGAAATGCTACTTTACCTTCGTTGCCGGCGGAACACGCGAACGGTGGTTCGGTCCCCTGTTGCACCAAGACAACCCAAAGAAACAGCAGAATGGCTTTACACGCACACGATTCCAATCAAACATGCAGACTGCAACATGGAGCAGTTCGCGATGGACAAAACAAGGAAACACGATGAATATCACTGTCAGAAAACAGATTGTCCGAAGAGGTCTCAAATTGCGTCGCGAACGCAATGCAATCAAGTCTTCGGACATTCGGGTAACGAAGAACACCTTTCCGCGGTTTTTGCCTAGTCGAATCTCTGGAGAACAGATCCAAGCGCTCTTGGAAGAAAACAGTCTCTTCAAAGTCGCAGGCAAAGCCAAGGAATTGATCGTAAAGCAGGGAAGGCAAAAGCGCGCGCCGAAAGGTTCTGAAATCATCCGCCAAGGGGAGCCAGGAGAATCAATGTTTCTGATTCTTCGCGGAACGGTATCAATTTGGATTGAGAATCGCCCCGTGGCAGAACGACGGGAAGGCACGTTTGTTGGGGAACCATGTGTCTTAAGCCCCCACAGAAGTCGAAACGCAACGGTCAAAGCGGAATCGGATTGTATCTTGTACGAATTGGGATATGAAACGATGACGGACGTCTT
>JAEEGF010914378.1_pt1 | contig 20318 bp, 13 predicted proteins | sample 9134171 | NCBI WGS metagenome assembly JAEEGF01 (sample SAMN16246542, study PRJNA631951) | gut metagenome | biome: gut microbiome; feature: rumen; material: AP-attached | host: Bos | place: Iran: Karaj | collected 2018-10
ATGAATGCTGCTTGGTAAAGAGAACCGAGATGCATATCATAAGACTCCAGGCAGTTATAAACAGCTTTTTAATGTGTGAGGTTTCCCTGCTGAAGACCCAGGCTGAGAGTACCGCCAGGGTATAGCCCACATGAAGTGAGGGGCATACGCCGGTGGGGGTGTCGATCCCGTAGATCTTTCCCAAAAGAAACGTGCAGAAATTTTCATGCACAAAATGGTCCGGGCGCATGAGCTACACCGATGGCCAGACAATATATGTGATAACTGAAATGATCTGCATTCCCACGATGAGCTTCTGGGCCCTAACAAAGCTCTTTATATCATACAGCATGAAGTGCAGCAGCGACCACACCATAAAAATGTACCAGGATGCATAGAACAGAACGAAGTATTCGTTGAAGGGCACAAGGTCGTCTATGGGGCTGTGTACCACGTGGCAGCTCTCCACAGGGATGAGGCGCTCTGTCACAACGTACATGATAAGGTAGAAAACCCACCCCAAAAGCAGCAGTAAATGACGATATTCTTTTGTAGCGATATTGCTTGGTCTAAGCTTTGTATAATCTCTTACAGGTTTTTTCATTGTAATCTCTCGTTGTATGGATAATATCTTTTGGAAATATTGGGATATGGAACTACGCGATGCCTTGGCATTTTGTAGGCTGTTTCGGAAATGGTTTCCTGCAGGTAGGTGCAGATCCGCTCTGCTTCATCGCCGCTTTTGGCGCCGGGATCAAAGTAGATGGGTTTTCCAAACACCAGCTTTTTAAGGGAGGGGCAAACGTACATCGGCACAAAGGGAACAGAATTATTTGTGGTCCTGTAATAATATTTACCCAGATGTACAAAGCCCCGCTGAAATTTGTGGACGATGTTGTTGTATTCCGTGTAGTCTTCAGGAAAGATGACTACACGGGCCCCTTCAGAGAGCTTGTCGCAGGAGAGCTGAAAGGTCTTCATCACACGCTTGTCACGGTACACCGGCAGTGTATTGGCATTGGTAAATATAAGCTCAGCCAGATGCGGAAGCAAATATGAAAAGAGCCTGAAAAAGGGCCTTATGAGAAGGGGCTTTTTGGACCAGAAATCCTTGTAGGCATAGTCTGCCACACATTCCTTTTCCATCATATCTGAAATGCACCAGGTATAGTGTCTGCCCGGAATGTAGAGCTCTGCTGCGATTGGACCGTAGATCTGTGAGTGGTTCCCCACAATAACAGCAGGGCCATCCGGCAGGTTCTCTGCGCCTTCCACCTTAAATACAGGCATTACAAGTGCCACTATTTTTTTTATCAAAAGGTAAATCTGACGTTTCACCGGTTACCTCCATGTCAAATCGCGGGTAAAGCCCCCGTGACTTGCTGCCTTCTCCCAAGAAAGTAGTATAACTCATTTTTCGCTGATATCCAACATGACTAAATTCCGACCAAAAGTTACTAGAAATGCACGAATACATGATAAAATATAATGGTAATCAGATTAACATGAAAAGAAGACCTAATGATAATAAAAACATGGCTTCTGGACTCTGTCCGGAACATTAAAAAGAGAATAGTATCCTGGTTCTCCATAGTGACAATAGTTCTCATAGGAACAACGCTTATACTGGGGCTTTTCTTTGCATCGTCAACGGTAAAGAAGGCCTGTGTTTCCTACATCTACGCCCGGAATTTCAAGGACTTTGATATTACAGGAAGCATCGGTATCACTGAAGAGTATGTAACAAGGATAAAGAACCTGCCGCCCATAAACGATGCTGAGGGGCAGATCTCATTTACCGGCGTCGCAGCTCTTGGGGAGAACAGTGCGGGAGTAACTGTCATTTCGAAGACCGAGAGGATAAGCGTTCCGACGGTTATTGATGGCGCCATGCCCGTTTCTCCTGATGAGTGCATCGTTTCTCCTGGAACCTTGGATGAACTTGGTGCCGCAATAGGGGATGAGATAGAGATCAGTATTTCCACGGCCCGTTTTTCGGATGTCCTTGCCGGGAAAACCTTCAGGATAACCGGCCTTGCTTCCCATCCGGACTACATGGTCAAGGACAAGACCAACTACGTGGTCCTGCCGGAGTCTTGCTTTGACACCTCTGAGCTTTCTTTTGACTACTCCAATATCCTTGTGGACGCCGATATCCCTGAGGATACCTTCAAGAGCATTTATCGGGACAAGAGCTCTGAGATCAAGAGCATCATTGAAAAAGAAACTGATGAAATTGCAGTCTACAGAGTAAAAAGCTTAAACGAGGAGCTGGATAAGGAATACGACAGCGCCAAAAAGAAGGCTTCTGATGAGCTGGCAAAGGGTAAGGCCGAGCTTGATGATGCAACAAACCTCTTTAACGACACCATCGCAGAGGCTGGGGATAAGCTATCCCAGGGAGAAGCTGAGCTTCAAAACCTTAAGGCACAGGCAGAAAAAGAGCTCTCGGAGGCTCAAAAAAAGATAAAAGAGGGCGAAGAGGAATACAAAAAAGGCATTGCCGACGGGCTAAAACAGCTTGAAGGCGCCGAAAGGGACATGGAAAAAGAGCTGGATAATGCCAGATGGCAGATATTTGACGGGTACCTCAAGATCGACGAGGCCGAAAAGCTCCTTAACCAGAAGGAGGAAGAGTACAAAAAGGGCAAGGAGACCTATGAGAAAGGCAAAGAGAAGCTGAAGGAGGGACAAAAGGCCATCGAAGAGGGCGAGGAGATGTTTGACGAAGCCATTGAGGTGCTTGCTGATGAGATCAGTCCCGCTTCTATAGATGAGCTGGCAGACAAGGTAAAAAAATACTCCAGGGAGGGCCACGACAGGGCTGACACACTAAGTGAAGAGATCAGGAAATTAAAGGACCTGGAGCCTCTTGATAGAGCCGTCAGGCTGATAGATCTTTATGATGAATATAAAGATGATGAGTTCTTTCTGGACATCAGGAAAGAGATCGGGGACTATATTGAAGAGCTTCGGACCGAGGTATCCGCCCTGATAGAAGCAAGGAAAGAGCTTGACAGGCGAAGGCATCAGTACGAGGAAGGTAAAGAGCAGCTGAAGGACGGCGAAGAGGCCATTAAGGAAGCCAGACAGATGCTGGATGAGGGCTGGTATGAGCTGAAAAAATCCAAAGAAAAGCTCGCTGAGGGTGAAGCTGAGCTTGCAAAAAGAGAGCCTGAAGTCAGAAAGCAGCTGGAAGATGCAAAGCTTGAATTTGAGCAGAAAAAGGCGGAAGGAGCCAAACAGCTTGAAGATGCCAAAAAGACCCTGAGCGAAAAGACAAAGGAAGCGGAAGAGACCATAAAGAAGTTTGAAGATGAGTATTCCAAAGCTCTTTCCGAGTATAACACCCAGAAAGCTGATGGGGAAAAACAGCTTAAGGACGGGAATGCCAAGTATAAAGAGGCGGAGCAGGAGGCCCATGACAAGCTTGAAGAAATAGGCCGGCAGATTCAGGAGGCCAAGGAAACGCCCTGCAGCTTCATGATAAGTACAAGGGACGTCAACTTCCCCTTCGTGCAGACCAAGTCCTACATCAAGGCCATTGACGGGTTCTTTAGTTCCTTCAGCCCGTTCTACGCGGGTATTATAGCAATTGTGTGCTTCTTCACCATGACCATCATCGTGGAGGAGCAGACCAGCCAGATAGGAACCAGCAAGGCCTTTGGAATGTATGAGTCAGAGATCATGAGAAAGTATATAGTCTTTGGCACGTCCGGAGCCATAGTTGGCGCGCTTTTAGGAGTTGTGGGAGCCTTTGCCATAGAGAAGCTCCTCATAAATACCATGAAGAGCAACCTGGCGTTTTCTTTGGAGCACGTGGGACACAACGTTTTTGTGATAGTTCTTTTGCCTGTGCTTGAAGTCCTGATAACGGTTGTGGCTGTTATCTGGTCTTGCCACAGATATATCAGATGCTCAGCTGTGGGACTCATAAACGGAAGCGAGCCGGTAGCCAGATTCAGGAAAAAGTCGGGACTTTCTTTTTCAAAAAGGATTTATACGAATCTTATCATCAACAACCTGATGACGGACATCGGCAGGGAAGTGGTCTCTGTGGTAACCATTGTCCTGTGCGTGTTCATAGTGGGATTTGGAATTGACATAAAGATGGCCTATGAGGGCGCTCTGGACCGACAGATGAACAACATCTGGAAATATGATATCACCCTCACTGTCTCGGGAACCGCCACAGAAGAGGAAAAGGAAGCTATTAAGGCTGCTCTTTCCGGGTACGAGACCCTTAACCTCCCTGTCACCGCAGGTGTGATCACAGACGGAGATGCCCAGATCCTAACAAGCATAATCTGCGTGGATGACAAAGAGGCCTTTGACGGGTTCTACGAGCTGAAGGATGAAAGCGGGAATAAGATAAGCGTTCCGGATGAGGGAGTTCTGGTCACTCAGGAGATGCACGACAAAAACAGCCTTTCTCCCGGCAGCAGGGTCAGCCTCATAAGCGGGAACCTTAAGGTTTCGCAGGTGGATGTGGAGGGGCTTTTCCTCCTTTACGCAGGTAAGACCATGATAATGACCTGTGATTACTACGAAGACCATATCGGGGCAGTGCCGGAAGTAAATACCTACTACATTAAGACAGGAAAAGAAAATGCTGATGCACTTAAAAACAGCCTTTCTGAGCTGGAAGGCATCGGAAAAGCAGAGCTGACCAGGAACCTAAGGGACGGAAACATAAGCGTTGTCTACCTGTACAATACCGTGGTGGCCATCGTCATTATCTTTTCCATCATGCTGTCCTTCATGATCCTGCTTAACCTCAGTAATATCCTTGTGGCCCACAGGATGAGGGAGATCCTCACCATGCGTGTCAACGGTTTCTCCAAGGGCGAGGTCATCGGATACCTGGTGCGGGAAGTAATGGTGACGGTCCTTGTGTCGGTTGTAATAGCCGTTGCGATTGGAATGCCCTCCACCGGAATCATCATGAAAAACATGGAGACCGATGCATTTATGTTTGTGAGAACGCCCTATGTGCTTGCCTGGGCCGCGTCGGTCCTCATAAATATCCTGTTCTCGGTGGTGATAAATTCCATTGCATTCAGGAAGATAAATAAGGTGCAGCTGACGGATATCAACAAATATTAGTTTTACCGATTAATGTTATACTGTTAATAACTGTAAAGTGATTAAGAATAAACGGTTATGGATATAATTCTGAAAAGAGCTGAGAAAAACGAAATATATGATCTTGGAGATCTTGCAGATGAGGCTGTGCTGGAGAAGGCGTTGGAGCCTGACACTGCTACGGTGGTGGCTTATGCTCACGAAGACGGCACAGATCTCCACGCCGGGATGCTTCAGTATTCTCATGAGGAAGGCAGTGCGGTCCTTAACTGGCTGTATGTTGCGCCTGAATTAAGAGGACATGGGATAGGAGCAAAGCTTGTGGAATACCTACTAAGCAGCAGCCTCTCCTATGAAGGGGCCTGTGTAAGCGCAAGGCTGTATGACTTTTCCATGGCGGATCTTTACCCTGAGGAGATGGCGACTTTTCTCGAGCACTTCGGCTTTGAGAGAGCCGTAATTGACCGGGATATTTATTGCATCAAGGGAAAAGATCTTTTTGTAAGGAATCTGAGACTGTCATCCAAAATGCAGGAAGAGCTGGAAAGGTCAGTGATCTCTTTTGGTGACTGTACTCCTGACATGCTTATGAATGCGGCTTCCTCATTAAAGCTCGATGATGTGGGAAGGATTCTTTCTGCAGACAGAAAGCACAGCTTTCTTCTGGGCAAAGGAAGCAGTGTCAGGGGAATGCTGCGCTGTACAAAATCCGGCGGGACGGTGTACCTCAAAGAGATAATGACAACAGATAAGAATCCCGAGAGCATGGAAAAACTGGTCATGGCTTTTTTTACCAGTTTCAGGGGGAATATGAGACTGATAGACCGGATCATAGTCTGTGAAGACATTCTTAAGGGTGACGTTATCTTCAGAATATTTCCGGGATTTACAAGGATTGAATCTATACTTCTGACAAAAAGAAACTGATGATCTTTTCGCTGCATGGATAGGAGAGATACAGTATGGATGCCAAAATACCAGAAACCATGAACGCCGATCAGAAGCAAAAAAATCTTGAGCTCAATGCTTCTGCACTTAAAGAAGAGCAAAAGAAAGGTGAAGTACCCGGATCAGCGCCTATACAGAAGACTGATACAGCCAAGAGACAGATCATGGGATCTTCGACTGTATTCAGGAGAAATGTGAGACTCTCACAGAGGATGATGGATGCTAAAGCCTTTGAACAGCGCCAGGGGGGACCGGTCAGGGCGGACACCTTTTTGCCCTCAAAATATGAGATGCAGCCTCCCGGCTCCAACAACTGCTTTGCCTGTACTGCGGCGGCTCTGTACAATCAGCACCTTTTCAACACGAAGGGGAGAGGCGTGCCGGATGGCGAGCTCCTGTCACAGTATCAGGTCAGGGCGTTTATGCCTGATTATGTAAGCTTTGATGAGTACAAGGAGCTTCAAGGTGAAGCTAATCTTGAAGAGACCTTTCATAGCTATCTTGAAAATATAGATAAAATAGATCTCTTTGCACATCCGGAATCTCATGAAATGGGCAATATTTATGAGATGGCAGATCTGTTCCTTAAGCTTGATCCATCTTTGTGTACCAACAAGCTTACCTTTATGTACAAAAGGTTCAGCGGCGATAAGGATGAGGATAAGGAAAAAAGAGAAGAAGAAAATACAAAACTTACAAGTTATTTTCTCAAAAAGGTAAGTGAGGTTCTGGCAACAGGCGAAGCTGTAGGAATGTATCTTGATAATGAGCATCACTATGTCACCATCATTGATGTCAAGGATAACATGGTGCGTTTACTTGATTCTACAGACAAGACCTCAACTCTCGGCAAGGGTAAGTGGGTACCGGCCGATAAGATCGTAAAAGAAAATGGAAGACTGGAACTGACCTGGCTTTCCCAAATGGATGATTCTTTACAGACAAAGTTCTCAGGGCTGTCACTGGGTGAAGATGAGAACAGCTCTTCTTCACTTCAGGGTGAAGCGCATGTGGCACATAAGCTGGGAGTTGCCGCAGCACTGACAGATGAGGAAAAACATAGGGACGGAGCAGATGCTGATATTTTGGGGCAGGTGTCCTGTGAAGTATATGTCGCTAAAAAGCCAAAAGAAATTGCGCCTGAGGCTGCGGATGAAATACGAATGAATGAACATGCGCTTCTTGCAAAGTCCAAAGCAGGAGAGTCCTATAAGTATACCTCTTCAGAGGATGCTTTCTATGAATATTTGAGAAAAGAAATAGAGCCTTTTTTTCCCGAACAGCAGCTGTCGACTTATTCTTTAAAACAGTATACAGACGATTTTATTAAAGCCTATGAGGAAAAGCATGGCAAAGTCAAGTTTTATGCGGGGGGGCGATCCTGGAAACGCCAGTGCGATAGGGAGGAGCTGCAGCAGGCATTTGACAGGATCTCATCAGGACAGCCTATTGATGATTTCATCAGGGATTATTTAAAGCGCCCATTTATAAATGAGAGTGATCCCAACGCAACAAAGCTGCAGAGAGAGCATTTCAAGCAGGATAAGGCGCAAAAGAAAGAAGCTCCTGTACCTTCAGAACAACCGGTAGAACCGGTACAGGAAAGTAAATCTGCTAAGTCTGAGTCAACAATACCGGAGAAGCCGGTAGAACCGGTACAGGAAAGTAAATCTGCCAAGCCTGAATCAAAGATACCGGAGAAGCCTGCAGAACCTATACAGGAAAAGAAATCAGTCGAGGAAGGACCGAAACAGTCTAAGGAACCAGCAGAACCACTGCAGGACAGCAATTCCGCCAAGCCTGAAGCGCCGATAACTGAGAAAAAGGTAGAACCGCCCCTTGATATGACTGACGAGGCGGTCTATAACTCTGCCTTCAGTTATATGCTCAAAAAGGAAGTAGAGCGTGTGGGGCATTTCCTCAGTGGTGAGGAGCACAAAGCGTTTTCTGAGACCTTCAAAGCTGAGTATGAAAAGAAATACGGCAAAGTAGTTTTTGATGAGTCCGATAAGACCAGGGCTAAGAAATTCTTCAAAAAGACCCTGGGACAGGATGAAGCAGAAATCCTTATAGATTACCTTGAAGGGAAGGATGTATCCAAGAAGCTCAAGGAGCAGAAAGATAAAAAGAAGGACCAGCAGGAAGACGGCAGTGACAGCACAGCCATTTCCGTGGCTCAGACTTATGCCATAGATCAGGCCGAAGTACTTACCAAGTCCATGGTTAAAGAGGATGCGCCTGTCCGGCAGATAGAGACCGATGTTGCGTATACTCCTGCAGATCTTTTTGCGAACCTGGAAAGAGATTTTGGTGAACAGACGGATCAGCGATCCCAACTCTTTAGCGACCTGTTTAAGGCCATAAAGGAATCAACCGTTGCAGTCCCTGCCTTTAAGACCGGGCGCTTTTCTTTGACCGAAAAAGGCTATGAAGAGTTTTTGCGGATCTATAATGCGGCAGCTGCCTATGCCATAACTCATAAGTCTGCCATACTCAAAGACGGAAAGCGCAGATTCAAAACGGCCTGTCTTATAAAAAAGCACCTGGATACTGTGGCTGAAGAGCTGCTTAGTAAGAACGGGATAGTGGTTTCTGACTACAGCACAATACAGTGCGGTGATCCGGAGCGTAAGGAAGCAATAAAAAATGTCGAGCGCCTGCTTAAAGGCTACAAGGAGTACAGCAAGCGCATTGACGAAGATCCACTTGCCTCTGATGAAGAAAAAATACGCAGGAAGTGGGATGCGCTTAAGTGCAGTGAGAGAGATATTCAGATATATCTAAACTATAACCGGAAGAAAAATAAGATATCCGATACCGATTTTTCACAGGATGCAGCATACCTGGAGCTTGAATACAATTCCATTCGCAGGCAGGTAATGTTAAGGGACCTGGCCAAAAGTGGCGGCATCAGGTCTGTCTTCAAAAATGAGGTCGACGATCAGATAATCACATCTGCTCAGGAAAACTACGGTGAAGTTTTAAAGACTGCAACAGGAGACAGTTCGCAAAACAAAGAGGAGGGCCTTAGCCGCAAACAGATAAGTGCACTTTCAAAAATAGACACCTGGATCGTCAGGAATTTCCGAAACGGAGGATACCTTAGCGTTTTTGGAGTGGCTTCGGACAGAACCGATATTGCTTCAAGGCTTTTCTCAATGAGTCGCAGAAAGAGAATGTACGTGTACTATCTGATTGAGAAAAAGGAGAGAGGTAATCCTACTTTTGAGGGCTTTATATCATCCCAGACGGATTATGAACCTGACCTTGGCAAGTTCAAGGATGAGATGATCGCCAATAAGCTCAAGTTCTACAGCCGGTTCTCAGGCGGATATGTCCACTGGGAAAAGCTGACCCAGGCCATTGGCATTGCAGAGCGCAATAATGGAATGATACGCAGCTTTGAGCAGGCTTACGATGAGAATCCTCCTCTTGTAAGAGATGATCTTTTAGATGGAAAGGATGAGAACTCACTCAGAGAGGTTCACTACATCACTCTCAAGGAGATGCTTCAAAATGTCACTCAGGCAATAAAGCTTCTTAATGAAAACAACAGGAAGGATACGCCTGATGCGGTGATCGCCAACAACAAGCAAAAGCTTGATGCACTTAAGATAAACGGGCTTGCGCTTCTTGGCCGCATAAGTAAAATTGAGAATCAGCTTCGGGCGGGGAAGGCGGAGGCATCCTCCTCAAGGCCGGAGGTCAAGACGTATACCAGCACTGCTCCCGGGGACTTCTCCAAGGTCAGCAGTGTCGCGGGAAAGATAGTCAAGGATCCGGGAATCTACACGGGTCTTGGGAGTAAGAGTCAGCTTGCGGTGGATGGCTACAATGCCGCAGCAGGGGGAATTGGTATTCTGGCATCCCTGGCAGGTGCAGTGTTTGATGCAATAGCACTCCATGAGAACAAGTACTCCATGACATATCTTGATCTGGCAGCCAAAACTGCTGATATTACCATGGCCGGAGTAAAGACAGCTACGGGTGTTTCCACGATTGTCGCATCCTTTGGAGTTGCAACTAAGGGTGTTAAGGTACTTACTGCAACACCTCTTGTTGTCACGGTGGGCGCACTGGATACCGCTGTTGCCGTGGTTAAGACAGCGTCATATATCCACGATTCAGGCCACAGGATGAAAGCAGTTGACATGGCCAGTAAAAAGAGGTCGCCTGATAAATACAGGGATGGCATGATAAGGCTTCAGAAGAAGCTTGAGTCGCGCCAGATGGTCAGCGCCACGGGAAGTGTTCTTACCGCCGGATTCTCAGCTACTGCATCTATACTTATGGCCACATCTGTTTTTACGGCAGGAATCGGAGCAGCAGTGGGAGCATTAATGTTTACAGGTGCTATGATTCTGAAGAGCTATGACAAGAAGAAAGCCCGTGAGATGAAGATGGAGCTCTTTGATACATACTTCGGAGTTGGTCCTATCTGTAAAAAAGCAGAGGAGGATTGGGTCAGGAAACATGAAGGCCGGACCTTGGACGAAAAGATAAAAAAGGACATACGGGAGCATGTCAGAAGAAGACTTGCCTCACAGCTTGGATTTGCGACCCCGGTTCATGCAGTTAAGCCGGTAGCAGCCTTCTATGCCAAAAATATACTGACAAGGGCCAATGACAGCAAGGATCCCGATCATGAAATGTTTATCGAGATAATTAAGGGAATGGGGCTTAGATATGCGTACTACGAGGGTCACCCTGAAATATCGGTTCCTACTGAATCAGACATAATTAAAAAGATACTGGCTTAGCATTTCTTTTGACGTGAAAGGAGCAGGGGATGAACACAAAAGACATTGAAGATATGAGACATGAGATACTAAAAGACATCGAAGAGAAATTCACACAGGAACTTGTTCCGGCCCTCCTTACAGAAAAGGATGACTATGGAGTTGAGGTTCTTGGTGTAGTGCTTGAGGGAGGCGCTGCAGACGGATATGACGCCAGTGGGGAGTTTTTCTTTCTGCCGGGCAGTGAAGATGATGAGGTACAGTATTTCGTAAACCTTATCACACTTGCCGAAAAGCTCCCGGAGGAGAATCTTCCGGAACTTGAGGCAGCTGTGGCCTGCATTAACACCTATGTGCTCACCGGGGCATTTGCCATAGATGTGGGAGCCGGGAGCCTGGTGTATAAGCATACCTACGAGATGCCTGCAGGCATTTCAAAAGAAACTGTTGAAGACAATGTGGACCTGTCCATGGGAACTGCACTTAATGTTGTAGATAACTTCGGGTATCTTCTTATCGAAGTTAATGAGGGAAAGAGAAAAGCTGAAAGTGTAGTTAACTTCTTTTTAGGCGGAGACAATTGATGAAAGCCACGGAGTGAACATATGACTGATATCAATAATGAAAAAACACAGCTGCAAACAGTTGAGGAACTCAGGGAAGAGAACAATAAGCTATGTGCCAGGATAGATGAGCTGATGGAAGAGCGTGAGCATCTTGAGAGTGAGCTTTCAATGGCTGCTAAGCTCAAGTATCACCTGATGCCCAATATTTATCCTGCCTTTCCTGACCTTTCGGAGGTGGATATCTTTGCGGACTCGATAAATATTGAGGAGATAGGAGGAGATTTTTATGACTTTGTCAGGATCGACTCTGATCACATAGGTATAGTTCTGGCGGACATCTTTGACGGCGGAACTGCAGCAGCTCTTTATATGGTTGCCTTTAAGATATATCTAAACAGTCAGCTGAGTATGGACATTACACTGGAGAGCAAGATTGAGACTGTCAACGATCTGCTGTGCTGGAAAAATGCTGATAACCTGTGTCTGTCTGCCTGGTTCGGACTGTATGAAATCTCAACGGGAACTTTAAAAGCTGTAAATGCCGGACATGAAAGCGTGGTGATCTTTGACGGAGAAAAGGCAGATATATGTGAAAAAGAGGTGGTCTCTTATCTGCTGGGTATCATTGACGGCATGAAGTATCAGAGCTATGAGATAAAGCTCAATCCCGGAGACAAGCTCCTTATTTACACAGACGGCGTCACGGATTCAGTAAACAGTGACGGGGTACCCTATGGCATTGAGAGGTTAAAGAGCTGTCTTGAAACAACCTCCGGAAAGAACTGTGAGGAAACCGTCGGTATCCTTGAAAGAGACTTTTCTGAGTTTGCAAAGGGCAGCAGGCTTACTGAGGATGCATCATTTCTATGCCTTCAGAGGATAGGAGGTGATAAGAGATGACATATTCAAAAGCTGTGCTTAATGATGGCACTGTCATTTTTGAAGATGAGAATAAAGAACTGTTGGGACTTTCCATCAGGAATGAAGCAAGGATCCTTTACGCTGATCCAAGCCCGGCACTGGTTAAGCTTTCTGAAAAAGAAGCAGAGCTTGCCGGAAAGAACCTCATCACTTTTGATTTTTCCAACAGATATATGGATACAGCTTCTTTTTTTACTGACCTTGGATTTGATATTTCAGAGACCAACAATATCCTGTCCGTGAATGCCAAAGAGCTCTTTGCCTCCACAGGTGTTCAAAAATCCATAAGGATCAAATTCCCGGGGACAAGCTTTATCCCCATTCGTGAGATGCTTTTTTTCCAGCTGGAAGAACTCTTGTCAGCGGCCAATAACACCGGAATGCAGCTGACAAGAGAGGATATAGTGAGGTTTGATGAGGACCTGAGCGGCACTGCCTATGATGAGCATGGACGAATCATGTCATTTATCCTGGTGTGCGATCAGGGGAAAGAGCTTGTTATAGAGTGCCTGTACGGTGTAAAAAAGAACGATTCAAAGTATATACTGACATCGCTGTGTGGTTTTGCATTAGAACTCCTTCGCTGTGATCTTCTGGATGTATACGACAGGATTACCATGCTGGAGATGAGAAAAAGTGTAGGACCTCTGCTTAGAGGTTTACTGGACAACAGGTTTATGGTTGACGATTCCGGAAAGATAATTCACGCAGAAAAGAATGTCCGGTCGCTTCCTAATGATGAGCTTCCACAGGTAAGGCAGGCGACAGCTTCCGAGGCACTGGATATGCGAAAAGCTCTGGAGGAAAAGCTCCATTTCAGATACTATCAGGACAATATCAACTGGAAAACCGGGTGGAGTAACAATCATGAAGGTTAAACACAAACCAAGACTATTACTGATATACAGAATAGGCATCATCTTCATCCTGGCCTTTTTCGTAGCAGTATCCTGTGTATATACCATAGGCAAGAACATACTGATTGTGGATACAATAGATGATCGAAGCGATGTGGCAAGGTCTGCCCTGATGGGAGCCTGGGAGGTCATCTGGAATATGGACAAGGACCTGACCCTGTTTGAGGATCAGGCTATGGCCGGGAACATCCGTAAGGAATTCAGGGAAATATGCAGGGAGACCGGACTCAGATATCTGTACTTATATACAGTGGATGATGAGGGAGTACTGCACTATTATATTGCGGCAGCCAGAACAAACGATGACGATGAGATTGTAAAAAAAGCTTTCGGCTACGGAGCCACTCAGGAAAGAGACCTCTATGAAGCCGAAAAGATTGCCCTTACAGGGAATCCGGATTGCCAGCTGAACATAGTCAAAAACAGGTACGGTTATGTCTGTTCGTGGATAACACCACTGCTTAAACGAGACGGTGAAGTTGTGGGACTTCTTGCGGCTGACTACGATATGACCCTGATTTCCAAGATAGCAGGAAGGACCTTGAAACTCTTTGCTGTCGTAGGATTTGCTGCTTTCTGCATAACCTTTTTTCTGGCAATAAGCTTTATCAGGATCAGTTCAGTAAAACCCCTCAAGAACCTGGCGGCAAGGATGGCTCTTTTTGCAAAAGAGAAAAAGATAGAGAAAAGCACCAGAAGGACCCTGTTCAGGGATGAGATAACGGACATTGAAAACTCTTTTAACTCCATGGCTGCTGAAATGGAGCAGTACATTGGACATATTGAGGAACTGACCAAGGAGCGGATTCAGAACCAGACCCAGATGGAGGTGGCAAGGAGGATACAGTACGGCGTAGTTCCGGAAACCCTCCAAAAGACCACGGACAGGTTTGAGATCTTTGGATCCTCCAGGCCCGCCAAGGAGGTGGGAGGCGACTTCTACGACTTCTTTGAGCTCTCCGATGGAAGGATAGCTTTTGTTGAGGGAGATGTCTCCGGCAAGGGAATTTCTGCAGCTCTTTTCATGATGATGATGAAGAGTTCCATAAGGGAGAAGATAAGATCCGGCATGGATCCTGCAACTGCCCTCAATGAGGTCAATGACCAGGTGTGTGCCTCCAACCCGGAGAGCATGTTTGCTACAGTATTTGCGGGAGTGTTCGACTTTGGCACCTGCAGGCTCACCTTTGCCAACGCCGGCCACAATCCCCCCATCATCATCGGGGAGCAGATAAAAGAGCTTTCGGTGGATTCAGGAATAGCACTGGGACTGTTTGAGGACTCAGGTATAATTTCGGACTCTGTCTATATTGGCAGGGACAACGGAATCGTGGTCTATACCGATGGTGTCACCGAGGCAATCAATGGCAGTGATGAGCAGTTTGGTATAGACCGCACCCTGAAAGCCATAGAAAAGGGGAAAAACGCTGCTGATGTGGTTCAGGCTCTTACGGGGAGTGTCAACTCTTTTGCCCAGGGGCTTGAGCAGTTTGACGATATGACCGCCATTGCTTTCATTAACAGGCTTGACCCTGATGGGACCATAAATCTTTTGCCCATACAGAAGGAATTTGATAAGATAAAGAACGTGATCCTTGAGAAAGTGAAGGACACAGACCTTGCAAAGAGGATAGCCCTGTGCTGCGAGGAGATCTTTACCAATATAGTAAATTACTCAGGCGCTGATAAGGCTTCATTCAAGCTGACTGTAGCTGAGGGCATAACAGAGGCGGTCCTTAAGGACAACGGCGTGGCCTTTGATCCTCTTGACAGGGAAAAGAAGGACCTTGAATTTGATGAGCTTGACAGTGGCGGAATGGGCATCATCCTTGTGCGGGAGAACTGCAGAGAGATGCTCTACGAAAGGAAAGATGATCTTAACATACTTACCATGAGATTCTGAGTTTGAACATACGGAGGGTGGATATGACAATAGAAAAGACAGTTAACGGCAATGAAATCACTCTGGCCCTGAAGGGATGGCTTGATACCCAGGCATCATCAGACCTGGTGGAGGCTCTTGGAGCACTGGGGGATCAGTGCGAAAAGCTGGTCTTTGACCTTTCGGAGCTTGAGTACATCTCATCCTCGGGAGTGAGGCAGATCGTTGCGGCCCACAAGCAGATGGGAGGGGAGCTGTACCTTAGAAATACCCCGGACAATGTGATGAGTGTCTTCAAGGCTATCGGCATCGACAGGAAGCTGAAATTCCAGTAAAATATACTCTTTTGTAATTTCTACTCCGTCAGGAATTAGAAAAAAGCATTCCTCTTCTTGGGACGTTTGCACTCCATTGAGTCTGGCAACGGTACTAGGCTCGAAAATACCTCGCCGAGTACCGGCCGCCTCAAAGGCCCTGCGAAAGAGGAACTGCTTTTGTCTAATTCCTGACTCATTCAAAAAAAGTATGCATTCTTGGATTCTTTATCCAAGAATGTATAGGAAGATTATTGAATTTCTTCAAAGTGATTTTATGATTTTTATATCAAACTCGTTAAGACGCAAATGCCTCATTTCGACGTGTCGCAGAGAACTCGGCATTTGCGTCTTTCCTCGTTTTGATAATCATCGTCCTTGTCCGGGAAATGCTCATATCTAGTTGGAGGCTAGCGGCCTCATGTAAAAACACCATATTTCATATGGACAATGGTGGTATTATTTAAGAGCTGGTTGTGATACAAACTGATAAGTAAATTGAAATAAGGAAACGTGTATTATGTCGAATCTTCCAATAGAATTTACGGAGAGGATGAAAGCTCTCCTGGGAAATGAATATCCTGAGTTTGAAGCTGCCTTTGATAATGACGAGGAGAGGTATCATGCGCTGAGGGTCAATATGTGTAAGTGCAGGGATACTGAGAAGCTGATGGAGACCTTAAGGAATGCATCATCGGAGGCACAGGAAGAAAAATTTACGCAGGTTCCCTGGGAGGAGAAGGGCATCTACTACGACGCTTATCTTTCTCCGGGCAAGCACCCCTACCATGAGGCGGGACTCTACTATATACAGGAGCCCAGTGCCATGGCGCCTGTCCACTACCTTGACCCGCAGCCGGGAGAGAGGATACTGGATCTGTGCGCGGCTCCGGGAGGCAAGTCCACCCAGATTGCAGACTGCATGAGGGGAGAGGGACTATTGGTGTCTAATGAGATAAACAGGGACAGGGCCAGGATACTGTCTCTTAACATGGAGAGGATGGGCATAAGAAATGCCATGGTCCTCAATGAGGACCCGGAGCATCTTTCGGAGGTCTTTGAGTGTTACTTTGACCGCATACTGGTGGATGCCCCATGCTCCGGAGAGGGAATGTTCAGAAAAAACGACGTGGCCGGCGAGGAATGGAGCCCTGAAAACGTAAGGCTCTGCGCTGAGAGGCAGGCGACGATCCTTGATGCAGCTGCCAGGATGCTTCTTCCCGGAGGGCGGCTGGTTTATTCCACCTGCACCTTTTCTCCTGATGAAAATGAGCAGACTATTGCAGGCTTTCTTTTTAGGCACAGGGACTTCAGAACAGAGAGTATCGACCTTGTGGGAGGCATTGAAAATGGCCGTCCCAACTGGGCAGAAAGCGTCTGCGATGACAAGGAGATTTTAGGGGAGCTTAGTAATACCGCAAGGCTATGGCCCCACAGGGTCCGCGGCGAAGGGCATTTTCTGTGCGTCCTTAAAAGGGAGGGTACATCTGACAAAGGGGCCCTTAAGAGCTACATTCCCGGAGGCCGTTTTGTGAGGGCAAAGGGGGATGTCACCAAGCCCCTAATGGAATTTTTAGAGGAGGCCCTGGAGATAACGTCTAAAGAACTTAAGGCAGGAGAGCTGGATATTACCTTAAATGGCGGGGATCACTTAAAGGGTGGACTCTTTCCCTTTGGAGATCAGATATATCTGGCGCCCTCCGACATGCCAAATCCCCATGGCCTTAAGATATTAAGATGCGGACTTCACCTGGGGACTGTCAAGAAGGACAGGTTTGAGCCTTCCCATGCACTGGCTCTGGCCATTGACCCGGAAGCAGTAAGGCTCTCCTATGATCTTTCTTCCGACTCATCGGATATTAAGGCTTATCTTAACGGCCAGACTCTGAGGCTATCGGGAGATGATCCCGATACTGAAAGCCTTAAAAAGAAAAAAGGGTGGTGCCTTATCACCACCGATGGCTACAGCTGCGGCTGGGCCAAGCTTGCGGGAGGAATGCTCAAGAACCATTATCCCAAGGGCCTTAGAATAAATTATTGATTGGCAGATATTATGAGAAAACTACTGATTTACTTGAAGGATTATAAAAAGGAGACTATCCTTGGACCGCTGTTTAAACTGCTGGAGGCCTCCTTTGAACTGCTGGTGCCTCTGGTCATCGCATCCATGATAGACAGAGGTATTGCACAGGCGGACAGAGGGTACGTCATTAAGATGTGCCTAATTCTGGTGCTCCTTTGCCTTGTGGGCTTTGGCAATGCGGTTACGGCGCAGTTCTTTGCAGCCAGGGCTGCAGCAGGCTTTGCCAAGAAGGTCAGAAGAGCGCTGTTTGAGAATATACAAAAGCTGTCCTATTCAGACATTGACAGCATCGGCACAGGAGCCATGATAACCAGGATGACCTCTGACATCAATCAGGTGCAGCAGGGAGTGAACCTTACCATAAGGCTTCTGCTTCGGTCTCCCTTTGTGGTCTTCGGAGCCATGGTCATGGCCTTTACCATTGACGCAGGCCAGGCTCTTATTTTTCTGGTTACGATAATTCTTTTGTTTCTGGTGGTGGGGCTTATCATGCGCTGGAGCATTCCCGGCTATGGCAGGATACAGGCAACTCTTGACGGGCTGTTATCCCTTACAAGACAGAACCACACAGGCGTCAGGGTCATCAGGGCCTTTTCGCTGGAAGAGAAGCAGGTTGAGCGCTTTAATGACAAAAACAACGCCCTTATGAAGCTGCAGAGCTTTGTGGGAGCCGTGACAGCACTGATGAATCCTGTGACCTACGTGATCCTTAATCTGGCTGTGGCCTTCCTTATATACAGGGGAGCTATACTGGTGGATACAGGGGACCTGACTAGAGGACAGGTGGTGGCTCTTTACAACTATATGTCACAGATCCTGGTGGAGCTCATCAAGTTTGCCAACCTTATCCTCACCGTGACCAAGGCCATAGCATCAGGAAACAGGATAAGTGATATGCTGGAGACCACATCCTCCATGGAGGATGGCACAGAAAGTACCTTTGAGCAGACCGGAGACATTCTTGCCTTCAGAAATGTATCCATGAGATATAAGGGGGACAGCGAGGACTCGTTGGAGGGACTTAATTTCACCATCAAAAGAGGTGAGTGCATTGGCGTCATAGGCGGCACCGGCAGCGGCAAGACGAGTCTCATAAATCTCATCCCCAGGTTTTATGATGTCAGGGAGGGGGAGGTCATATTTGACGGACGAAATGTCAAAGAGTATCGGCTGGATGCCCTCAGAGAGCGGATAGGTATCGTTCCCCAGAAAGCAGTTCTTTTCCATGGCACCATCAGGGACAATATCAGATGGGGCAAGAATGACGCCACGGATCAGGAAATCAACGAGGCACTTAAGATTGCCCAGGCCTATGAGATCGTTGAGGGCAAGGACAAAAAGCTTGACCATATGGTGGCCCAGGGAGGAAAGAACTTTTCCGGAGGCCAGAAGCAGAGACTTACCATTGCAAGGGCTCTGGTAAGGCATCCTGAAATACTGATCCTGGATGACAGCGCCTCGGCTCTTGACTACCTTACCGACAAAAAGCTAAGGGAAGCCATAACTTCCATGGACAATGCTCCCACCACCTTTATCGTGTCCCAGAGAGCCTCCTCAGTCCTTATGTGCGACAGGATAATTGTCCTTGATGAGGGCAGAGTTGCGGGCATCGGAACAAACAGTGAACTCCTTGAAAGCTGTGAGGTCTACAGAGAGATCTATGACTCCCAGTATAAAAAGGAGGGCGCGGTATGAAGAAGAATACGTTATTTAAGGTCCTTAAATATGCCGCCAGGTACAGGGGGCTTATTTTTGCATCAATGCTTTTGTCTGTGCTGACAGCTCTTTTGACGCTGTACGTACCTATACTGGCAGGAAGAGCCATAGACCTGCTGCTGGGAAAAGGAGCTGTTGACTTTGGCGGCGTCACCGGGATCCTCCTTGAGATGACCGTGATCATCATCATCATAGCCCTTGCCCAGTGGATCATGAACATGATCAACAACAGGATCACCTTCAGGGTTGTGAGGGATGTAAGGAAGGACGCCTTTGGGCATATGCAGCACCTTCCGCTGTCATTTCTTGACACCAGGCAGACCGGCGAGATCGTATCCAGGATGATATCCGATGTGGATATGTTCGCGGACGGCCTGCTTATGGGCTTTTCACAGCTCTTTACAGGGATAGTGACTATTGTCGGAACGCTGCTGTTTATGTTCTATCTCAATTTCAGGATAGCACTGGTGGTGGTACTGCTTACGCCGCTGTCTCTTTTCCTGGCAAGATTTATTGCCACAAAGAGCTTTTCTCTTTTCAAGAAGCAGAGTGAAGCCAGGTCAGAGCAGACGGCCTTTGTGGATGAGATGATCGGTTCTCTTTCTGTGGTAAAGGCCTTTGCCCACGAGGATGAGAACCTTGAGATCTTCGATGAGATCGGGGACAGGCTGGAGGAGACCAGCGTAAAGGCCACCTTCATATCCTCCCTTACAAACCCGGGAACCAGATTCATCAACAACCTTGTCTATGCGGCGGTGGCTCTTTTCGGTGCCTTTGCCTGCATCGCAGGGGGCATGACTGTGGGAGGACTGACTATTTTCCTGAGCTATGCCAACCAGTACACCAAGCCCTTCAACGAGATATCCGGCGTCATCACTGAGCTTCAGAATGCCCTGGCCTGTGCGGAGAGGGTATTTGAGCTGATGGAGGAAAAGAGTGAGACACCTGATCCGGTGGAGGATATATCTTTTGAGCCTTCGGGAAATGTGGATATAAGAGATATCTCTTTTTCCTATGACAAGAACACCTCCCTTATTGAGGACCTTGATCTTGCCATCAGACAGGGGCAGAGAGTTGCCATCGTGGGACCAACGGGCAGCGGCAAGACCACCCTTATCAACCTGCTTATGAGGTTCTAGGATGTGGATAAAGGGGCCATAAGCATAGA
>JAEEGF011922325.1_pt1 | contig 20318 bp, 18 predicted proteins | sample 9134171 | NCBI WGS metagenome assembly JAEEGF01 (sample SAMN16246542, study PRJNA631951) | gut metagenome | biome: gut microbiome; feature: rumen; material: AP-attached | host: Bos | place: Iran: Karaj | collected 2018-10
GAATCGGCTGCCCCTTTACAAGGGGACTTGGAAAAATGTTCTACTTCCAGCCAGGACATGAAGAAGCACCAGTCTATGAACAGGCGGAAATACAGAAAATCATAACCAATGCGGTACGCTGGGCAAAACCACAGAAAAGGCTAAAACAGGCACCGGACAACATTGCATTATAGAAAAATAAAATATATCGGTACTTTACATTTGACTATAAGACGAATTTGTAATAAAATTATGAAGGTATAATTGCATTAAAAAAGAAAAATGTAATCAGGGAAAACTAATGATGGATAAGAATATATCAGAATATAAAGTAAAAACAGTGCAAAGCGCAAAGCCTATAGAGGTAACTGTGCCAGGCTCAAAAAGCATCACCAATAGAGCCTTAATGCTTGCAGCCATATCCAGAGGAAAATGCGTGCTTGAAAATGTACTGTTTTCAGATGATTCAAGAGCCTTCCTGGAATGTCTTGAAAAGCTAGGATTTGAGCTGAAAATAGAAGAAGAGGCAAGAAGAGTAAGCGTAAAGGGCTGTGCAGGAAAAGTGCCGGATATGGGAGCCTCCATAAATGTAAGAAGTGCAGGAACGGCAGCAAGGTTCATTACAGTAATGCTGGCAATGGCAGGCGGAAGCTACAAGCTTGATTCCTCAGAGCAGATGAAAAAGCGTCCTATGCAGCCACTGCTTGATGAGCTCGCAACGCATGGAGTAAGATTTACATATAAAGAAGAAAAGGGACATTTTCCGTTTATCCTAGAAAGTGAAAATGAAGAGAAAGCAGAAAAGGAAAGCGGTATAGAAAAAAGAAATAATTATAGCATCGATACAGCAGTAAGCTCACAGTTTGCCTCAGCGCTCATAATGGCAGCGCCTATGGTAAAGGGAGGGCTTTACATCACCCTTACAGGCGAAAGAATAAAGGGCTCATATATCCAGATGACACTGGAAATGATGAAACAGTTCGGCTTTGAGGTACAGGAAATATCCTGCACGGAAGGCCTGAGAGAACTTTACATACCGGAAAATCATGAAGCAAGCACAGAAAAATACTATATAGAGCCTGATATGTCAGCGGCAGCATATTTTTATGCAGGAGCAGCAATACTTGGTACTACAGGTGTAGTAAAAGGCGTGAAAAAGCCATCGCTCCAGGGAGACATAAGATTCTTAGATGTCCTAAGTAAAATGGGAGCAAAAATAACTGAAGCCGAAAATGGCATTAAAGTGGAGGCAGGAGCAGAAGATCTAGATGGAATTACCATAAATATGAAGGATTTCTCAGACCAGGTACTGACTCTTGCGGCAATAGCACCATTTGCCAAAGGAACAGTAAAAATCACAAATATCGGACATATAAAGAAGCAGGAATGTGACAGAGTAAATGCGGTAATCGAAAATCTTACAAGATTAGGAATAAAAGCTGTAGAAGATAAGGAAAATGATGGCATAATCATCGAGCCATGCACGAAAAAGGAAGAAGCAAAAGAAATCCACATCGAAACCTATAATGATCATAGAGTAGCAATGGCATTTGCACTAACTGGCTTAAAGATAAAAGGCGTAATAATAGACAATCCGATGTGCTGCAAAAAGACCTTTGAAAATTACTTCGAAGTATTTGAAAAAGCATATTATGATTGAGCCGGGGAGCTGTCCCGGTTGTTTAAATGCCAGTAAATTCTAATAAAAGAGTAGATAAAAAGGCTAAAGCCAAAGAATGCTAAAGCCAAGGAAGGCTAAAGTCAAAGAATGCTAAAGCCAAAGAAGGCTAAAGCCGAAGAATGCTAAAGCCAAAGAAGGTTTCTGGTGGAAAAAGTGGCATAGGAAATTGATAGGGGAATAAATGAATTTGACAAAAAGCGCAGTAAAATCACAAAAAAGTGAAGATGAAAAAAAGGCTGGCATAGACAGCGGGGCGAAGATTGCAGGAAGCGGGACACGCAAAGAAATCATGCAAAGACTGCAAAATCATTATGGAAGCCCGGAATGTTCTCTTGACTATAACGAGCCATGGCAGCTTCTATTTGCCACCATCCTCAGTGCGCAGTGCACAGATGCAAGGGTAAATATGATAACCGAAAAGCTGTATAAAAAATATCCAAAGCTAGAGGATGTAGCAGCAGCAAGCGTAGAAGAATTTGAACAGGATATAAAATCAGCCGGCTTTTATCACATGAAAGCGGTGCACATAATAGAATGTGCCAATCAGCTGATAAGGGAATATAAAGGAGAGCTCCCATCAGACATAGACGAACTGACAAGCCTATCCGGCGTAGGAAGAAAAACGGCAAATGTAGTAAGAACGCATATCTTCCACATACCAAGCGTAGTAGTAGACACTCATGTAAAAAGGATATCAGGAAGACTTGGCTTTACCAATGAAACAGAGCCTGAAAAGATAGAGCAGGATCTAATGAAGAGAGTACCAAAAGCGCAGTGGTCAGACATAAATCTGCAGTTTATAACCCTAGGAAGAGAAATTTGCAAATCGCAGCATCCAGCATGTGAAATGTGCTTTTTAGCTGATATCTGCAGATATAAAAAAGCAGCGGATAAAGGGAAAGAGAAGCAGAGCAAAAAGAAAAATAATGCTTAAAAGATAGAGCAAGATAGTAAAGAAAACGAAAGTAGAAAAGAAAATGGAATACGTAGCATTTGACTTAGAAACAACTGGAATAGCTTATGAAGAAAGCAGAATAATAGAAATAGGTGCGGCAAGATATGTAGATGACAAAATAGTAGACCGATTCGACACCTTCTGCAGTGTGGCTGAGCCATTAAATCCATTTATAGTAAAGCTGACACATATAACAGATGAAATGTTAAAGGATGCACCCTCAGAGGAGGAAGCAATAAAAAAATTCATAGATTTTGTAGGAGACTGCAGAATATTTATGGGACATAATATAGCGGCCTTTGACTACTCCTTCTTAAGATATGCAGTAGAAAGAAATGGATTAGAAAAAACAACACATGCCTTTGATAATTTCCTAGGAATAGACACCTTAAAAATCTCGAAGGCAATAATATCAAATGAACATAGCCATAAGCTGCCAGATTTATGTGAGCAGCTAGGAATAGACCCGGGAATGAGCCATAGGGCCATAGATGACGCCATAGCCTCAGCAAATGTATATAAAAAGTTAAAGGAAATGTATAAAGAAGAGGCAGGCACAGATGAGCTTCCAGAATTCTTTTTTGCAAAAGGACTAAATTATAGAAAACCAAAACCAAAGAAGAATCAGCCATTAACACCAAAGCAGGCGGCATATCTAGAAGCATTATCCATAATGTATGGAGAAACGCTAGAAAAGCCTATAGAGGAATTTACAAAAAGTGAAGCCTCAAGGGAAATAGACAGAATCCGCACAAAATACGGAGCGGTGCAGTGGAAGATGCAGGTAAGAAAATAGAAAAGAAAAGTCAGTTGAGTATCAAATAGTAGTTGCAAAATAAGGCTTGTAGGATTAAAATATAAGTTAATTTTGCAAAGAATGGAGAGAAAAATATGTTCGATCGTAAAAAGCAGAGATTAGTATCAACAGTCATAATAGCGATATTAGTAGCATCAATGGTATTAGGCGTAGTAGCCTATGCAGTAAGATAACTATGTATGGAAAAAAGCTAGAAGAAATAAAAAGAAAAAGAGCGGCTCTTTTATTAAAGCATGAAATAGAAGGGGAAGAAAATACCATATCAGGAAAAAAAGAGCCTGAGAGGGAAGAAAAGAAAATCATAGCAGAGGAAAGACATATAGTTGTCCTAGGAACTGCAGCAGCAGGCTATGCCCTAAAGAAGATAGAAGAAGATGGAGAAGTGCTTCAGGGCTTAAATAGCCAGTTCGTAAAAATAGAAGCAGAAAAAATAAAGCTGATAAGCGGTGAAAATTTTGGAAAAATGAAGGAAATCGCGCTAGAGAATGCGGAAGACGTGCGCATAGGAGGCGAAGGAGGAATATTCGCAAGCCTGTGGGATGTATGCACAGAATATGGAACAGGGCTTAAATGCCAGCTTCCCAAAATACCGATTAGCTCCTTAGTGATAGAGCTGTGTGAGGATGGAGACACAAATCCATATCTAGCAGATTACAGCGGCAGCATAATAGCAGTCACAACAAAGCCGGAAAAGCTTCTAGAAGCAGTAAAAGAGTACTTAAAAGAAAAAATGGAAGAAAAAGGCGGTGAAACAAACCGCAATAATGAAATATATGAAAATCTGCTGATAGCAGAAATAGGCCATTTAATCAGCGGCCCGGAAAAAATGATAATAAATGGTGATGAGGTCAGAAGCCTCTCACCTGATTATTAAAAGGAGGAAGACATATGCTTAAGGACGAAATCTTAAAGGAAATCGACAAGAATTCTAAGGTAACAGCGGCGGATCTAGCGTCAATGACAGGAACAACAGAAGCGGAAGTAGTAAAGGCGATAGCGGAGATGGAAGCGGATGGAATCATCTGTGGATATCCAACACTTATAAATTGGGACAAGACAGACAACGAGAAGGTAACAGCGCTTATAGAGGTAAAGGTAACTCCACAGCTTGGCCTCGGCTTTGATAAAATAGCAGAGAGCATTTACAAGTTTGATGAAGTAGACACAGTATATCTTATGAGCGGCGGCTTCGACCTTACAGTAATAATAGAAGGAAAGAGCATGAGAGAAGTAGCAAACTTCGTAGCCTTAAAGCTGTCTCCAATGGAAGCAGTACTTTCAACAGGAACACATTTCGTATTAAAGAAATACAAGGAGCATGGACTGCCACTTGTTTATGAATCAGGTGACAATAGAATGGCAGTATCACCTTGATAAAAAATCTGGAGGAAATCAAATTGAAAGATCCGTTAAATATGAAGGTAAAGGAAATACAGCCTTCTGGAATAAGAAAGTTTTTTGACATAGTAAGTGAGATGAAGGATGCAATCTCTCTTGGTGTAGGTGAGCCGGATTTTGAAACACCATGGCACATAAGAAAGGTCGGCATCGAATCATTAGAAAAAGGAAAAACCTTTTATACAAGTAACTCAGGACTAAAGGAATTAAAGGAAGAGCTCTGTGAATATCTCGACAGAAGATTTAAATTAAAATACCATCCAAAGGATGAAATCTTCATCACAGTAGGAGGAAGTGAAGCAATCGATTTAGCACTTCGCGCAATGATAGATGCCGGGGATGAAGTAATAATACCTCAGCCAAGCTATGTATCATATCTTCCATGTACGGTACTAGCAGACGGAGTACCAGTAATAATCAACCTAAAGGCAGAAAATGAATTCAGACTGACACCAGAGGAGCTTTTAGAGGCAGTAACAGACAAGACAAAGCTTCTTATAATGCCATTCCCTAACAATCCAACAGGATCAATCATGACAAGGGAAGAGCTTGAGAAAATAGCAAAAATATGCATAGAAAAGGACATCTATGTAATATCAGATGAAATCTACTGTGAGCTTACTTACGGGGGAAAGAACCATGTATCCATAGCAGAGCTTCCAGGAATGAAGGAAAGAACCATAGTAATAAACGGTTTCTCCAAATCCTATGCAATGACCGGATGGAGACTAGGCTATGCCTGTGGACCAAAGGAAATAATAAGTCAGATGTTAAAAATACATCAGTTCGCAATCATGTGCGCACCAACAACAAGCCAGTATGCAGCAGTAGAAGCAGTAAAGCTTGGAGATGAGGATGTAGCAAGAATGCGTGAATCCTATGATAAACGTAGACGCTTTGTAGTATCAAGACTTCGTGAAATGGGCCTTGACTGCTTCGAGCCACTTGGAGCCTTCTATGTATTCCCATCAATTCAGAGTACAGGAATGACAAGTGATGAATTTGCCAATAATCTCTTAAAGGAGCAGAAGGTAGCAGTAGTACCGGGAACAGCATTCGGAGATTGTGGAGAAGGTTTCCTTAGAATATCTTATGCATATTCACTTGAAAACTTAAAGGAAGCACTCGGAAGAATGGAAGTATTTGTAAAGGCACATAAGAAAAACTAAAAGAAACTGAGGAAAATAGAAAGAATATGTTTAATATAGTTCTACTCGAACCAGAAATACCATTTAATACGGGAAATATCGGAAGAACCTGTGTAGCAACAGGAACAAGGTTGCATCTAATAAGACCTTTAGGTTTTGAGCTTGATGACAAGCACATAAAAAGGTCAGGCCTGGATTACTGGCAGAAAGTAGACCTTAATATATATGATGACCTCTCAGATTTTCTTAGTAAGAATCCAGAAATAAGAAATGGAAAGCTCTTAAATGGAGTAAATTATCATGAAAATCTCCAGGAAAAAGCAGGAGCAGCAGGACATATAGAAATAGCTTCGCCAGCAGAGGAAAAAGCGGTAAAGGCAGCAAAGGCAGATCTTTATTACGCAACCACCAAGTGTGAAAAGTGCTATAGCGAAGCGAGCTTTAAAGACGGAGACTATATAATGTTCGGCAAAGAAAGCGCAGGAATTCCAGAAGAAATTCTAGAAGCAGATAAAGAGCATTGTATAAGAATACCAATGCTGAAGGAAGAGAGATCCCTAAATCTCAGCAATTCAGCAGCAATAATTCTATATGAAGCCTTAAGACAGATAAATTTTGCAGGCCTAGAGACACAGGGCCATATGCATAGAATCTTTGCAGACCTAGAGACACAGGAGCATATGCATAGAATCTGACCGAAAAGCTGGAATTAGTAAATGCAAAAAGCTGTAGGAGCGAAAAACTCCTGCAGCTTTTTTATGTGAATCTTATGCACTAACAAAAGCCTCGCCTAAAAAGGCCTCACCTAAAAAGGCCTCACCTAAAAAAAAGCCTCACCTAAAAAAAGCCTCACCAAACAAAAGCCTCGCCTAAAAAAAGCCTCACCAAACAAAAGCCTCACCAAACAAAAGCCTCACCTAACAAAGGCCTTACCTAACAAAAGCCTTGCCTGATAGAAACATTACCCAAAATAAAACTGAAATATATCCTTGACAATTACGAAAAAAGTGATTTAATATAATATTATATTCTAATAAAATGTAATACAGTAATTTATATTGTATTACAATATAAATGGAGCGCTTTAGAAAGAGAATGCAATTCTAGAAACTAAGAACAGATAAAGCATGTAATCGCGGAAAACTAAGAGCAGATAAGAGCAGATAAGAGCAGATAAGAATGTACTGTGGAAAACTAAGAGTAGATAAGAATGTACTGCGGAAAACTAAGAGCAGATAAGAACGTACTGTGGGAAACTAAGAACAGATAAGAATGTAATCGCGGAAAATTAAGAGCCGAAAAGTAACTATTGAAAAATACCTGCAAAAAGAGAAAAGTGAAAGGGGGCGCGTATGGCAAAAGTATATGTAGAAGTAATAGCAAGATTCACCAAAGAAGGCTATCTGCGTCCATGCAGCATAGTTTGGGAAGATGGAAGAAAATTTGAAATAAATAGCATAATAGAAACAAGAAGGGCAGCCTGTCTTAGCGCGGGAGGAACCGGAATAAGATACGCCTGCAGGATATCAGGGCATACGCACTATCTTTATTACGAGGGAGCAAATATGTGGTTCGTGGATTCGAAATAAGAAACAAAGCTATCATTTTATTTGACATTTTTTGAGAAAAATATTATTATGTATGAAAATATCAAAGTATGGATGTATTGTATGTAAAAAAGCAAAATTAAAAAGCAAAAGTAAAAAAGCAAAATTAAAAAACAAAAGTAAAAATGCAAAAGCAGAAATATATCCTAGAGTAAACATAGTAATAGGGAGATTAGGGCATCAGCAATCAGTTGGTAAACAATCAAAGGAGAAAAATGGAAAATAAAGCAGTTTCATCAGAATCAAAAATAGCAGCATTCATAAAAAAGCCATATGTAGAGCTTTTTATAAATGCATTAATAATAGATCTTATACTAGAACTCCTTTCAAGATTCTCATTGATAGGGCTTTTTAAGCACGTATTCACCAATCCGCTGTGCTTTATCTATAACACATTACTGATCTACGTTACCTTTATACCAGCTCTTGCCATAAAGAAAAGAGACGGTTATATGACGCTTATGAGGATGCTATGGATAGCAATAGGAGTAATAGACTTCATAACGCTCAGAGTAAGGGTGACGCCTTTTTCGTTTGTAGACATTTTAATAATAGGAAATGTACTTCCGATATGGCATCATTACATCAGCATCCCGGTAGCAATATTAATAGTAATAGGAATAATAGCTGTAATAGCATTCATAGTATATATGTTCCTTCACTCAAAGAGTTATGAAAGAAGAAAGCCGTTTAATGTATTTGCAAATTTCATAGTAGCAATAGCAACCTGCATAGTGCTAGAAACTGCTCTGGTTAATACCAAGATCCTAGCAAAGAATTTTGGAAATCTGGTAGAAGCCTATCAACAGTATGGATTAGCCTTCTGCTTCACAAATAGTGTTCTGAACATGGGAATAAGCAAGCCAAAGGATTACTCAGATGATAAGGTAGAAAATCTTGTGAATGCAGTTCAAGAGGACGTGAACTCGGGAGAGAACCCTAGAAGTACGCTAGCAGCAGAAAAGACAGAAAAAGTAGCATCAGACGAAAAGCAAGGCGCAGATGAGCAAAATAAGGAACAAGCAGGAACGGAAGGTCAAAAGGGAACCACGGAAATAGGCGGTGAAGATAAAACCGGTGAAAATGCTAAAGAGCCTAAGACCACGGTAGCTACTAGCACTGATAAGAATACAGATGGCTCAGAAACTCAGAATCAAAAGAATGAGGAAGAATTTACAGAAGGAAAAGCTGAAGTAGATAGCCAGACAACTGAAACAACAAAAAATGTAATAGAAAATGGCAAGCTAGACGGAGAAGACATAAATATAATCTTTCTGCAGTTAGAATCATTTTTTGATCCAACAACCATAAAAGGAAGCACATATACAGAGGATCCATTGCCAAATTATCATAAGCTTATGGAAGAATATACCTCAGGAAAGGTAAATGTGCCGGTAGTAGGGGCAGGAACATGTAACACTGAATTTGAAATGATAACGGGAATGAGTCTTGATTTCTTTGGACCGGGAGAATATCCATACAAAACACTTCTGTTAGATAATACCTGTGAAAGTGCAGCATATATATTAAAGGACAGAGGTTATAAGACACATGTAGTACACAATAACTCAGCGACCTTCTACGCAAGAAATCAGGTATTTGCAAATCTGGGCTTTGACACCTTCACGTCCATAGAATACATGAAGAATGTAGAATATACACCGCTAGGCTGGGCGAAGGACTACTGTCTTACAGATGAAATAAAAAAGACCTTATCCTCAACCGAAGAAGCAGACTATATATACGCCATATCTGTACAAGGTCATGGTGCCTATCCGACAGAGGCACTGCTTGAAGAACCAAAAATCGGATTAACACTTCCGGAGGGCTTTACTGAAGAGCGGTACTACGGTTTGCTGTACTATGTAAATGAAATAAATGAGATGGATGAATTTGTAGGACAGCTTACACAGATGCTGGAACAATATGAAGAGCCTGTAGCACTTGTAATGTACGGTGACCATTTGCCATCCTTCCAGTTAACAGCAGAGCAGCTTACAAATGGAAATTTATATCAGACAGATTATGTGATCTGGACGAACTTTAAGCAGGAAGTAGAGCATAAGGAACTAGAGGCATATCAGTTATACTCATATCTGTTTGGAAGAATAGGCATAAAAAATGGAATAATAAACGCTTACCATCAGATCAAGTCAGGAGAGGAAGATTATCAGGAAAATCTAGAGCTTCTTGAATACGATCTGCTATATGGAGAAAAAAAGGCATATAACGGAGAAACACCATACAAGCCGACAAAGCTTAAGCTTGGAATAGATAAAATAAGCGCCTCGTATATAAAATGCTTTGGTGAAATGGTAGATGTAAATAAACAGACTTACATGCTATTTGTATATGGAACAAATTTCAACACCTTCAGTAAGATAAAAATTAATGGTGAAGAATATGAAACCATGTTCGTAAGTGAAAATGTACTTTCAACTACCTGCGAGCTGCCAAAGCATAACGACATGATAACGGTAGTACAAAAGGCAGAAACGGGAGAGCTCTTATCTGAATCAGACGGAATTGTAGTTACGGAAAAGGCTCTTGAAAATCTATTCCCAAAGGATAATCCGGTAATGAATGAAGAGGCGGCAGATAAAAAATAAATAGGTTGATTTTTATAACAAAATATGTTATTCTATAATTTAGTGTGTGAAAAAAATATCAATCTTAGATTCAAAAAATGGAGGATTTGTCATGACAAAGTCATTTGATGAGCTTATCGCAAAGACAGGAGCAACTAAGAAGCTCTCTATCGCAGTTGCACAGGATTCAGCAGTTATCGAAGCAGCAGTAGAGGCAAAGAAGCGCAATATCGCAATCCCTGTACTTTTTGGTGATGCAGACAAAATAAATGCAGTAGCAAAGGAAATAAATGCCGACATTTCAGATCTTGAAATCGTAGACATAAAGGATGACCTTGAAGCAGCACATGAGGCTGTAAAGTATGTACATGAAGGACATGCAGAAATGTACATGAAGGGAATCATCGATACAAAGAATTTCTTAAAGAGCGTACTTGATAAGGAAGTAGGCCTTCGTACAGGAAAGGCACTTTCACATGTAGCAGTATTCCAGGTACCAGGAATCGATCATCTTCTTTTCCTTACAGACGTTGCATTCATTCCATATCCAACACTTGAAGATAAGAAGGCAATGATTGAATATACAGTAAATGTAGCAAGAGCATGCGGCGTAGAAATGCCAAAGGTAGCACCTCTTGCAGCAGTAGAGGTAGTAAATCCAAAGATGCCAGTTACCGTTGAAGCAGCAGAGCTTACAAAGCTCAACGAAGAAGGCGAAATCAAGAACTGCATCGTAGATGGACCACTTTCAATGGACCTTGCAATCGATCCAGAGGCAGCAAAGCACAAGAACGCAGGCGGACGTAAGATCGTTGGTGATGCAGATATACTTGTATTCCCAGACATCCATGCAGGAAACCTTGTATACAAGACACTTGTACATACAACAAACAGCGAGAACGGATGCATCCTTACAGGAACAAAGGCACCAGTTATCCTTACAAGCCGTTCAGACACATTTGAAACAAAGGTAAATTCTATTGCACTTGCAGCAGTAGTAGCAGAGAACTTAAAGAAGCTTCAGTAAAAATAAGCGAATCTATTTTGGGCTTTACAGGAACATATCACCTGAAATAGAGCTGATATGAAGTAAATACTAGAAAAGACTAGAAAGCCTGATCATAAAATGGTCAGGCTTTTTACATGTGAGGGCAAAAATGGCGACAAAAAAATTATTTGATGCAGACGCATATCTGTGTGAATTCGATGCAGAAGTAGTAGCATGCGAAAAAGCAGAGGGAAAAGAAGGTATATATAAGCTGGTATTAGAAGAGACTGCATTCTTTCCGGAAGCAGGCGGACAGAGCCCGGATAAAGGCATAATACATCTAGCAGAAGATAAAGAAAAAGCGGCAGAAGTAGTAGATGTGCAGATAGATAAGGAAAATATCATCTATCACTATGTAGATAAAGAATTTGAAAAAGGAAGCAAAGTCCATGGAATACTTGACTTTGAACACCGCTACAGCCATATGCAGCAGCATACCGGAGAGCATATATACTCAGGACTGGTAAATAAGCTCAAGGGCTATAATAATGTGGGCTTCCATCTAAGTGACTCCATAGTAACAATGGACTATGACGGAGTGCTTACCATGGATGAAGTAAGAAGCATAGAGAAAATGGCAAATGACTGCATCTATAAGAACTTAGATGTGCTGTGTGAATTTCCTTCCGAAGAAGAATTAAAGAATATAAAATATAGAAGTAAAAAAGAGCTCAGCGGAGACATAAGAATAGTGACCATACCGGGCTATGACATATGCGCCTGCTGTGCACCTCATGTGCATAAAACAGGCGAGGTAGGAATTCTTAAAGTGATGAGCTGTGAAAATTATAAAGGCGGAGTAAGACTATCAATATTATGCGGCAGCAGAGCTTTAGAAGCCTTCAGCAACAAGCAGGACTCCTTATCAGAGGTAGCGCATATCCTCGAATGCAGTCAGGAGAGCGCAGCAGAAAATACCAGAAGAATAATGAATGAAGTAAGCAGATTAAAGGGAGAGCTTGCAGCAGCACGCACCGAGCTTATGAACGTAAAGCTGGAGGCAGTAGAAAAAAGCCTTGAAAATGTAATAATGTTTACCGAAGCAGTACCGGCTAATATCATAAGAAATGCAGTAAATAAGCTGACAGCAGAGCATGCAGGAATCTGTGCCATATTTAACGGAAATGATGAAGAGGGCTATCAATATATCATCGGAAGCGCCCAAAAGGATGTAAGAGAAGCAGGAAATCTGTTAAAGGAAAAATTCAATGCAAGGGGCGGCGGATCACCAAAAATGGTGCAGGGCTCAGTGCAGGCGGGCAGCAGTCAGATAAAGGAAGCACTGGGAATGTAGCCTTTTATCCCAAAATTAGTTAATAGCTGGCGGCGAAAAGTTTGCAGTAAAACAATGGGTTAATAGCTAGCGGCGAAAAGTTTGAAGTAAAACAACAAATAAAAAGCAAAGCTAAGGATGTAAAAACGGAGAAAAAGATGAAACTGATATTTTTTGACATAGATGGAACCATAATCACAGAGCCGGAGCCACGTTACATACCAGAGAGTACAAAGCGTGCCATTACAGAACTGAAGGCAAATGGGCACCTTGTATATGTGAACTCAGGAAGAACCATGAGCGAAATAGAAAAAAGAATCAGAGTGGTGCCTTTTGACGGCTGGGTATGCGGCTGCGGAACCTACATAGAGGACCAGGGAGAAGAAATATACCATTCAAAACTGTCTCCTGAGGTCAGGGATGAATTTGTAACAGCGCTGAACGAGGCTAAAGTAGACTATGTTCTTGAAGGAAAGGATGACATCTATTATTTTGATGATGAATATAGATCATTAATAGGCGACTTTAGAAAATCTCATACAGGTCTTGTAAAGGAAAATGTAAGAATATTCAAAAGAGAAGATAGGGGAATGAATTACGATAAGGTATGTCTTAGCGTAAGAACCCCGGGAGCAAAGCCTATAGAATTTTTAAAGGACTATGTAAGCAAGGTAGAAGGAAAGAAGTATTCGGAAATCTTTGAATTTATAGACAGAGGAGAAGGTTTCTTTGAATTAGTTCCGATGGGAAACTCAAAAGCCGAAGGCATCAGAAAGCTTATGAAAAAGTATAACGTGCCAGTAGAAGATACCATAAGCATAGGAGATAGCACAAACGATCTTCCAATGCTCACCTTCACAGGACTCAGCATCTGCATGGGAAATGGCTCAGAAAAGGTGAAGCCACAGGTAGACTATGTAACGGATTCGATAGAAAAGGATGGCCTATATAACGCATTTAAGCATTACGGCTTGATCTAATAATTTTATAGTTAAAAAAAACTTGAGCCCTAACGAATTATCTTCGTTAGGGCTCAGCCTTTTTATGTGAAAGAATTGGATTTAGCTAAATTATTCTACATCCTGTAGAGCATCGAAATCTTCTTCACCGGTACGGATCTTAACAACCTTATTAACGTTGTAAACGAAAATCTTACCATCACCTATGTGACCAGTGTAAAGAGCCTTCTTAGCACTTTCGATAACCTTAGCAACAGGAATCTTGCTTACTACAACCTCAACCTTAACCTTAGGAAGAAGAGTAGCATCGACTTCAATACCACGATACTTTTCGCCGGCACCCTTTTCAATACCGCAGCCCATAACCTGAGTAACAGTCATACCAGTAACACCGAGCTCATTCATAGCCTTCTTTAAAGTATCATATCTAGAAAGCCTTGCAATAATAGCAACCTTGTAAATACCTGTAGCAGGAGTAGGATCCTGAACGACTGGAACAGCAGCATTCTTTTTAGCTTCACTAGCAGTGTCGTATTCATTAGAACCAAGACTTGTATTTTCATTAACGCTCATTGTCATTGTGTTAGAAACATCCATGATAGCGAAACCAGAATAAGCAGATGTAAGACCATGTTCCTTAATATCAAGACCTTCAATTTCCTCTTCCTCAGTAACTCTAAGTCCAACAGTCTTCTTAATAGCAAAGAAAGTAATAGAAATCATGACAACTGTCCATAAAGCAGTAGCTCCCATACCAAGAAGCTGTAAACCGAGCTGGTCGAAACCGCCGCCGTAGAAGAGACCTTCCTTAATACCCGCAACTGCAAAGCCAGGAGCAGTTTCAGTAGAGAAAAGACCAACAGCTATAGTGCCCCAGATACCGTTAAGCATATGAACGGCAACAGCACCAACAGGATCATCAACGTGAGTAACGTTATCATTGAACCAGACACCAAAAACAACAAGAAGACCAGAAACAGCACCGATAATAGCAGCGCCGGCACAGTCAGTTACATCACAAGGAGCAGTGATAGCAACAAGACCTGCAAGTGAAGCGTTGAGACACATTGAAACATCAGGCTTGCCATACTTAACCCAAGTAAAGATAAGAGTTACAACAGTAGCAACAGAAGGAGCAACTGTAGTAGTAAGGAAAACAGAACCAAGAGTATCAATATCTGTAGCGGCGGCGCCGTTGAAACCATACCAGCCCATCCAGAGAATGAAAACACCAAGACAGGCAATAACAAGGTTGTGACCAGGGAAGGCATTTACCTTAGTGATCTTGCCCTTCTTGTCCTTTTCGAACTTACCGATACGAGGACCGAGCATCCAGGCACCGATGAAAGCACAGATACCGCCGACCATGTGAATGCAGTTAGAACCGGCATAATCATGGAAGCCCATTTCAGCAAGGAAACCGCCGCCCCATGTCCAGTGAGCCTCGATAGGATAAATGATAGCTGAAATAATAGCGGAATAAATACAATAAGATGAGAACTTTGTACGTTCAGCCATTGAACCGGAAACGATGGTAGCTGTAGTAGCACAAAAAACCAGATTGAAAACAAAAGATGAATAATTAAAATCACCGTATTTAGTAAAAACATCGAAATTTAAAACACCGATAATAGAACCGGTATCACCAGCGGCATTAGTACCGAGCATCAAGGAAGCACCGATAAGGAACCACATAACACAACCGATACAGAAGTCCATAAGGTTCTTCATTATAATGTTACCGGCATTCTTAGCTCTGGTAAAACCAGCCTCACACATTGCAAAACCGGCCTGCATCCAGAAAACAAAAGCAACACCTATAAGGAACCAGACCCCGAATATTTCTTGATCCATGGCTTTTAAAGCTTGTAAAATTTCATCTGTCATAAAAATCTCCTCCTTTTTTCCTAAAAACATACACCTGAAAATGCATGAATAAAGGTTTTATATGCGAAAAGGTGCCACTCATCTAAAAACCGTTATGATTGAAATTACACCGAGTGCACTTCAGCAAAAAAACAATCATAAGACCCTTAGATCAGCAGCACCTTTGCAGCCAAAAAAGAATAAAAACTATTAAGAATAAAAAAAGCGCTTGGAAATCTATCCAAGCGCCTTTGCTTTTATGGTGAGCATAATAACACATTGATAAAAAATTGTCAAGATACTTTTTTAAAAAAATTGAAGAAAAATTTCAATTCAGCAAAAAGCCATAGTGATTATACTTATGATTGTCATAACAGTACGTACGATAGAGCAAGGTGTAAGATATTAGAACATCTATATATGATTTAAAGAGCAACGATTTAAGATTTGAATAATAAAAATAGTAATAATTGGAAAAGTCTCCTTATCGAATGGTGAAAATCGGTAAGGGGACTGTTTCTATGTAAATTTAACATTTAATAAATAAAATAAACATGAACCTGAAACAGGCAGAAAAAAAGAAACAAAAAAATAATGGAAAAAAACGTTATATGTCACAAAACATATGGTTTTGAAAGGGATTCACGAAAGGAAATTTCGTGAAAAACTAAAATGTTTTCGGAAATGCTTGCGGAAATTCTTGCATAAAATGTAAAATCGAAAATAAAAATATGGTAAAAAGGATAAATCCGCATAAAAAGGGATATATATGGAAATAGGACAAAAATGATAAATTAAAAAAATATAAAGATGAAGCTTGAAATCATTGAGATATTGTGATAGAATAAACTTGTAGCCAGGATATTTACATTTTATTTATCCTTTTTAGATTGAGTGATTAAAATATTACAGAAAGGCTCGTCGTAAACATAGAAGTAATTAACTACGGGGTTGATGAATTTAAAAAAATGCGAATGAATACGACGATGGTTAAGGTGAAAGGTATGGGAATGTTCGATTTTGTTGACAGCTTTAAAAGGTACACAGCGGTTCCATTGAACCAGATTACAAAAGCACAGTTTGAAGCGTACAAGAAATCACTTGATATTGTAACAACAGCAGACACAATATCAAAGGGGGCAAAGCAGGCAGGACTTGATAAGAATGTTTATTACACGATAAGAACAAATTATCGCGATCTCCTCGATGTATTTAGATAATAAAACGTGACTCCGTCATTATTAGTAATGGCGGAGTTTTTTTTCTATAAAAAAGAACATTGTAATTGCAGGTAAAAAATGCTATTGTATTAAGAAAGTGCCGGGAAATTACTGAGAAAAGCCTAAAGAGGCATAAAAAGATGGCAGGAAAGAAAAAGGGCTGGAAAAGAGCAGAAAAAAAGCAGAAAAGAGCAGGAAAAGTGCTGAAAAAGAGCTGAAAAAGAGCAGGAAAAAGGGCTGAAAAAGAGCTGAAAAAGAGCAGGAAAAGAGCAGAAAAAATAAAAGTGAAGAGCAATAAAGAAAAAGCATAAAAAGGTGGCGGGAAATGGAAAATTATAAGATAGTAGTGCAGTATGATGGAAGCAGATATAAAGGCTGGCAGGTACAAAAAAGCACAGGGGATACCATACAAGGAAAATTGCAGGAAATATTAAGCACTCTTTCGGGAGAAGACGTAGAAGTAATAGGCTCAGGAAGGACGGATGCCGGAGTACATGCAAAGGGGCAGGTAGCGAACTTTCACATAAATCTGAAAAAGAGCATGACAGAAAAAGAACTGCTTATTTACATAAATGAAAAGCTGCCGGATGACATAGCGGTAATATCTCTTGAAAAGGCTAATGAGCGATTCCATGCAAGATTTAATGCAGTGGAAAAGACCTATAGGTATAGGCTGTATGTAAGTCCGATAGCAGATGTATTTGAAAAGAAATTTGTATATACCTTCCTAGAAGCAAAGTTAGATATTGAGGCAATGAAAAAAGCAGCAGAGCTTATGTGTGGAAAGCAGGATTTTAAGGCTTTTTGCGGGAATAAGCATATGAAGAAATCAACAGTTAGAGAAGTAAAGGAAATAAAAATTACCGAGATAAAGGATGAAAATGGCCTAAAGGAAATAGACATAGATTATACAGGTGATGGCTTTCTTCAGAATATGATAAGAATAATGACGGGAACCCTGCTTGAGGTAGGAATGGGAAAAAGAAAGCCGGAGAGCGTAAAGGAAATAATAGAATCTGGAAATAGAGAAAATGCAGGTTATACAGCACCGCCGCAGGGGCTGTGCCTCATGAATGTAAACTACTAAAAGTACGAAAGCATTATTCTCATCAATAGGCGAGTGAGCAAGGAAGGTGCAAAGAGATAATCATTAAGGCGGCGAATGAGCTGAGAAGGTGCAAAGAGATAATCATTAAGGCGGCGAATGAGCAAGGAAGGCGCAAAGAGATAATCATTGAGGCGGCGAATGAGCAAGAAGGAAGGAGATAATATGAGAGTAATTACGGAAAATGATAGACTTGTGGTAAAGGATGGCGTTTCTACACTTGTAGTAGAAGCCTGGGGAAGAGACTCCCTTAGAGTGCGTTATACCAAAGAGCCGGAAATGGATAAGCATGACTGGGCGCTTACAGAACCGGTAGAAAAAACAGCAGTAACCATAGAAAAAGAAGAAATAGATGTAACAGATCCATGGTATAAGGGGGAAGAATATAAGCAGTATCATATGACAGGATATGTCTATAGCCTGACAAACGGAAAAATAACAGCAAAGCTAAATCATGAAGGCTGGCTATCCTTTTACAATCAAAATGGAGAACTTCTCACACAGGAATACTGGAGAAACCGTAACAGAATAAACAGATACTGCGTACCACTTAGAGTGGATGCAAGAGAATTAAAGCCGTATAAGGGTGGAAGTGACTATGAACTCTATGCGCGTTTTGAAGCCTTTAAGGATGAAAAAATATACGGAATGGGCCAGTATCAGGATGGACTATTAAATAAAAAGGGAGCGATGCTAGAACTCTGTCACAGAAACTCACAGGCTTCGGTACCGTTCTTCGTATCAAGCAGAGGTTATGGCTTCTTCTGGAATAACCCGGCAATAGGAGAGGTGGCCTTTGCAAATAACGTAACGCAGTGGCATGCCGTATCCACAAAGAAAATGGATTACTTCATAACTGCAGGAGACACACCGGCAGACATAGAAAGAAATTACTCAGCAGCAACAGGGCGCACACCTATGATGCCAGAATACGGAATGGGCTACTGGCAGTGCAAGCTCCGCTACCGTAATCAGAAGGAGCTATTAGATGTAGCAAGAGAACACAAAAAGCGCGGACTGCCAATGGATGCAATAGTAATAGACTTCTTCCACTGGACAAGGCAGGGAGACTTCAAATTTGAGCCAAGAGACTGGCCAGATCCAAAAGCCATGGTAGAAGAGTTAAAGAGCATGGGAATAGAGCTGGTAGTATCAGTCTGGCCGACCATAGACCAGAAAAGCGAAAATTATGGAGAAATGGCAGAAAACGGCTACCTTGTAAATGCAGACAGATCAAATGCAATCCATATGGACTGGATGGGAAACACCACCTTCTATGACGCAACAAATCCAGGAGCCCAGAAATTTGTATGGGAAAAGTGCAAAGAAAATTATTATAAATATGGAATAAGGACCTTCTGGCTAGATGAAGCAGAACCGGAATATGGCCCATATGACTTCGATAACTACAGATACTATGAAGGAACAGCACTCTCTTGTACCAATAGATATCCAGTAGGCTATGCAAAGGGCTTTTATGATGGATTAAAAAAGGAAGGGGAAAAGGATGTAATGTCCTTGGTACGCTGCGCCTGGGCAGGAAGCCAGAAATATGCGGTACTGACCTGGTCAGGAGACATTTACTCTTCTTTCCGCTCAATGAAAGAGCAGCTAACAGCAGGCTTATCCATGAGCATGGCAGGAATACCATGGTGGACAAGTGACATAGGCGGGTTCCTAGGAGGAAACATCAAGGATAAGGCCTTCCAGGAGCTACTAGTAAGATGGTTTGCCTGGGGATGTTTTTGCCCGGTATTCCGTATGCACGGAGAAAGAAGTCCATGGTATGAAAGAGAAGAGGAATTCATAAACGGAGTAAGACAGCTTACAAGTGGACAGGATAATGAAGTGTGGTCTTTCGGAGAGGATAACTATAAGATATTATCAAACTATCTGTTTATCAGAGAAAAAATAAGACCGTATGTAAGAAGCTGCATGCAGGAAGCAGCAGATAGTGGAGCACCGGTAATGAGACCGCTCTATTATGATTTCCCAAAGGATGCGTTGGCAGCAGAAATTGATGATGCATATATGTTCGGCAAAGACCTGTTAGTAGCACCTGTAATGGAAGCAGGAGTAAGCGAGAGAAAGGTATATCTCCCGGCAGGAGTAAGATGGACTGAAAGCTACACAGGAAAGGTATATGAAGGAGGAAGTGAAGTAACAGCACAGGCACCGCTTGAAATAATACCAGTATTCGTAAGAGAAGGAAGCGACTTAAAGATATACTAAAAACATGATGCTAATAGTAATACTAAAACGTAATGCTAACAGTAATGCGAAAAAGGTAATATTAAAAAAGAAGTATAAAAAAAGATACGCAAATATTGCAAATAATAATACACAAAATGATTCTATAATCTAGATAATAAAGCCCCCTGAAAGTACGTAATAAGTGCTTTTTGGGGGTTTCCTGTTAAAAGAAAAAAATGTTGCTATAGAAAACAGAATTTGTTATAATAAAAGAGTTTAAAAAACTCCGAAAATAAACTAAGGGGGAAATTATGAAAATAAATATAAAAAAGCTGACAAGGGCCAAAGCCAGCATAGATAAGCTGGAAATTGATACTCCTTCAGGGGTGAAAAATGTAAGAGAGTTAATAGAATATGTCACAGGATATTGTGTAAATGAATATGAAAAGAGAAGGGAAGCCGGAGAGCTTCTGAAAATGCT
>JAEEGF010103133.1_pt1 | contig 20317 bp, 14 predicted proteins | sample 9134171 | NCBI WGS metagenome assembly JAEEGF01 (sample SAMN16246542, study PRJNA631951) | gut metagenome | biome: gut microbiome; feature: rumen; material: AP-attached | host: Bos | place: Iran: Karaj | collected 2018-10
GTATCTACTACACCCACCCCGACGACCTGCCCCTCATTCAATATGTCATGTCGGTCGAGGCCGGTAAGTATGGACTGCCTCTGCAGGTCGAAGTGTTACCCCTTGCCAACTTCTATCGGGCTGAAGACTACCACCAAGACTACCTAGTCAATAATCCCGACGGCTATTGCCATCTTCCTGTCGAGCTTTTTGCCTATGCCCGCAACAATCGCGACACAGCCACTCTGCAGAAATGCGACACCTATAGTCTCCTCCTACGGCAGGCTAAGGCACTCGCCGAAGGGGAGGCAGACCTCATTGCCCTTATGGCCAACATGTCTTCTTGGCTGCATGAGAGCCTGCATTTCTGGTGGACGGGTTTCTATCGTGTGGTGGGCGAGGAGTTGTTGCTGGGGCCATTCCAAGGCCCTGTGGCATGCATGCACATAGCCTACGGACGTGGGGTTTGTGGTACGGCATGGAAAGAGGGTCGCACATTGGTTGTGCCCGATGTGGAAGCTTTCCCTGGTCATATAGCCTGTAGCGCTGCCTCGCGTAGCGAAATAGTTGTCCCTGTCCGTAGTCAGGAAAAGATTGTTGCTGTGTTGGATATCGATAGCAAAGAGCATGCCACCTTCGACGATTGTGACCGTTTCTACCTCGAGCAGCTTGTAACCTTGCTTTGCTCAGCGCAATAATCCCAATTAGCTTATAGGTCGTTAATAAAATACCCTAACGTCTGCTAAAGCCTATCTTTTAGTGCCTTGGCAGACGTTTTCTTTGCCTAAGAGGCGAGGTGAGAAAAGAGGGCTATTTCTTGCCCATTAACCCTGAGGTCATGTTTTTGAGCTGTTTGGTCAGCTCGGCTTTCTCGGCATCAGACAGTTTCTTGTCCTTCAAGGCATCAACGGCTGTGGAGATTAGATGTTGCAGCTCGTTTTCGTCCTTGGCATTGGCCAGTTTGGTCATAAACTCCTTGTTGCCAGTCAGCGACTTTAGGATTTCCATGATGTTGGCGTTGCCTAGCAAAGCTTCAGCCTGTTTGATAATGTTCTTGTTACCAAGTAATTTGTCTAAAAGTCCCATGATTAAACATATTATTAATTGTGCTGCAAAGTTACGTAAAAAAGGTTGATTTTTATATTTTTTTCGCTCTTATGCTATATCTGACTGATATTTCAACAGCCTCGAAGGCTGAATTTCAATAACCCCATACAAGAAACCTAGGGTCGCGACCAAAGGGAGCAACCCCCTTTTTCGGATAGGTTTCGTAGTGTGGGGTCAGGGATAACCTAACTACACAGCGTACTGAAGATGAAGAAGAGTGAGTGGCTCTTCGATAACGGAGTAAAACGAAGTGGAGAATTAAACGACATTGAGATAGTTTGGCAAAATTCAGTCATTTGTTATATTCGAGCGAATTTTTTTTTGAGAGAATATTGCGAATGACAAAGAGTGTCGGAGGTAGAAATACTACTAAAAAATACTTTTTTCTATAAAGTTATTTTGCCATGAATCAATGCTTTAGTTATTGATGTAATGGCATTTCTTCGCTCTTTCCTTTTGGCTGGATACGATGATGGATAGAAAAAGGATTGAAGAAAAAATGTAGAAGGGGTATAGGCAGGTATAGGCAAGGGAGTAAATGGTGGATGCTATGGTGGAATGAAGGGTGGAGTTATGAGAATTTGGGTGATGGACTATTTTTCTATGCATTTAAGTGTAAATTAAATAATTTTATGTATATTTGCATCGTGGACGTAAGGGCGACTGTTTTAGGGGATTCGGTGTTAACTTCTTGATAACAAGTCGTTGGTGAGAATTATTAAATGAATAAAGAAAAAAGAAATGAGGATGAAAAAAGTTGTATGGCCGATATTTTTGATTGTGGCGGTGCTTCTGTCTTCGTGCAATAAGCAGGATACAGAGAGTGCTTGGCAACAAAGAATAAGGCAAGTGTCCGAATTGGGAACTGTGCAGTACACGGTGCAGAAAGTAGTGAGTAATAGCGATGAGACGTGGCAGGTGTTCGGCAACAGGAAGATATTGTTCTCGTTCAAGGCAGTTATCAAGGCCGGTATAGACATGGATAAGTTCGATGCCGAGTCGGTGCGTATCAATGTTGACAAGAAACATAAGACTAAGAGTATCTCGCTGGTGCTACCTCAGCCAGAAGTCTTGAGCTACAATATTTCACCCGATGATGTGAAGATGATTTACAATCAGGTTTCTTTTCTCCGTACGGAGTATAGCAATGAGGAACGCAACGCCATAGAGAGGAAAGGTGAGGTGGAATTGAAGGCGGACAAGGAGTTGACGGACATGATATTGAAAGATGCACGGCAGAATGCAGCCATGTTTATGGAGTTGCTGCTGCGTGAGAACGGATTCACGAATGTGAAAGTTACTTTTCAGCAAAAGGGTCAGCAGCGCGCCACAGCTGGCAATAAAAACGCAAAAACTATTGTATGATGGAAGAAATACAGAATATAGGCCAGCCAGTGGATAATCCAGAGGTGGAAGTAAAGGAATTAGTGTCAGAGACAGAAACCGCAGAGGAACAACCTGAACAGGAACCGAAAGATGCTCCTGAGGAGGAGTCTGTGGGGAAAGATAAGGGGAGGCTCAGCGTGTTGTGGAAGGCCCTAAAAGAATTCCTGATAAAGAAGAAAAGCATAGTATTGTATGTAGCATTGGCACTTGTGGCAGTAGGGGTGGTATTATTTATCATTCATAGGAATGAGGTGGGAAAGAACCGCTATGAGTCGTTGGTACAGACCATCACCGAGATGAAGCGAATATCAGAGTTTTGCACGGCCAACTACATCGGTGAGGTGATGATTCAGGATGAGGAGAAGCATTTTTTGAACCATAAGAGTATAGTCTTGATTGTGCGGGGAAAGGTAAGAATGGGCTTTGACCTCTCTAAGATGGAGACCAAGGTGGTGAACGACTCTACTATCAACCTCACACTGCCACAGGCACAGATACTTGACATTATTACTAACCCATCAGATATACGCACATTCAGTGAGAAAGGAAGTTGGTCGCACGAGAGGGTCACGATTACTAAGAATGCCGCACGAGCCAAGCTATTGGAATTGGTGATGGAGGAGAATTTGCTGGCTATTGCTGAGGATAATGGGAAACGACAGCTGGAGGCCATCTTCTCGTCGTTTGGCTTTAAGCGTGTGAACATAGACTTTGTGGTCGACTCGACAGGTGCTGAGAACCTAGCGATAGTGGGCGATTCGGTGTCTGAAAATGCTACAACACTCTTCTCTCATTGAGGACTTTTTTTGAATGTGTTAACGTGTGAATGCGTTAATGTGTGAGTCTTTGACTAACGAATTAACACATTAGCGAATTGACACATTCAAATAATTCTCAATTATCAATTTATTTTGAGTATCTTTGCAGATTAAATAAATTGAACAGACTTTATTATGGCTGAAGATAACAATAGTATAATTCAAGAGGTTACAAACGAAGAATATAAATGGGGTTTTGTAACCGATATTGACACAGATACCATTGGCAAGGGACTTAACGAGGATGTGGTACGCCTCATCTCGAAGAAAAAGAATGAGCCCGACTGGCTGCTGGAGTTTCGCTTGAAGGCCTTCCGTAAATGGCAGACGATGAAGGAGCCCGATTGGGCGCACCTGCAGTACGACAAGGTGGATTATCAAGATATTATTTACTATGCCGCACCAAAGCAGAAGGAGTTGAAGAAGAGCATGGACGAGGTGGACCCAGAGTTGTTGGCCACCTTCGATAAATTGGGTATTCCCCTGCGTGAACAGAAACAGCTGGCAGGCGTGGCATACGATGCTATTATGGACTCGGTGTCGGTGAAGACCACTTCGCAGAAGATGCTGGAGGAGAAGGGTATTCTGTTCTGCCCCATCAGTGAGGCGGTGCAAAAGTATCCTGACCTTGTGAAGCAATATTTGGGGTCGGTGGTGCCAATAGGCGACAACTTTTTTGCAGCGTTGAATTCGGCAGTGTTTAGCGACGGGTCGTTCTGCTATATTCCCAAAGGAGTGCGCTGCCCCGTGGAGCTCTCGAGCTATTTCCGCATCAACGCTCGAGGCACAGGCCAATTTGAGCGTACGTTGATAGTGGCCGATGAGGAGGCCTACGTGAGCTATATGGAGGGCTGCACAGCCCCCCAGCGCGATGAGAACCAGCTGCATGCCGCCATTGTGGAGATTGTGGCGTTGAAGGATGCCGAGGTGAAGTACAGCACAGTGCAGAACTGGTACCCTGGCGACAAGGACGGCAAGGGGGGAATCTATAATTTTGTCACCAAGCGCGGCATCTGCAAGGGGTCGCATAGCAAGATCTCATGGACCCAGGTGGAGACGGGCAGCGCGGTGACGTGGAAGTACCCCAGTTGCATCCTGCAGGGCGACGACAGCACGGCAGAGTTCTACAGCGTGGCTGTGACCAATAACTACCAGCAGGCCGACACGGGTACCAAGATGATTCACATAGGCAAGAACACGCACAGCACTATCATGTCGAAGGGCATCAGCGCGGGACACAGCCACAACAGCTATCGCGGCTTGGTGCAGATAAACAAGAGTGCGGAGAATGCCCGCAATTTCTCGCAATGCGACTCCTTGTTGCTGGGCGACACCTGTGGTGCACATACATGGCCCTATATCAAGGCGAACAACAGCACCGCCATATTGGAACATGAGGCTACAACGTCGAAGATTTCTGAAGACCAGCTGTTTTATTGCCAGCAGCGTGGCATCTCGCCCGAGAGTGCCGTGGGCCTGATAGTGAACGGTTATGCTAAGGACGTCTTGAGGAAACTGCCTATGGAGTTTGCCGTTGAGGCGCAGAAACTGCTGAGCATCTCGCTGGAAGGCAGCGTGGGATGATGCTTTTGAAGTAAGAAGTATGAACTAAGAACTAAGAAGTTGTGCGGCAGCCAACTTTCAACATTCAACTTTTAAGAAGATGGGGCGCAAACTATCAATGGAGGAATTGCACCGCATTTCGGTGCAGGAGTTCAAAGAGGCGGAAAAACTGCCACTGACAGTTGTGCTCGACAATGTGCGCAGCCAGAACAATATCGGCTCGGTGTTTCGCACGGGCGATGCCTTTCGTGTGGAACGTATCTGTCTGTGTGGTATCTGTTCTACTCCGCCACATCGCGATATACACAAGACCGCCCTCGGTGCAGAGGATAGCGTGGATTGGACTTATTATGAGGAGACCGCCGATTGTATCCGCGAACTGAAGACGCAAGGCTATAAAGTCTATGCCATAGAGCAGGTAGATGACAGCATAAAGTTGGACAACCTTTCAACTCTCAATGGCTCAACTTTCAACTCAAAAATTGCCATAGTTTTCGGCAATGAGGTGGAGGGAGTGCAGGATGAGTTGCTGCCCCTATGCGACGGCAGCATCGAAATCCCCCAGCAAGGCACCAAGCATTCGCTGAATGTGAGTTGTGCCGCAGCTATCGTGATGTGGGAACTGTTTAAAGAACTAAGAAAATTGAAAGTTGAAAATTGAAAATTGAAAGTTGTCAGCCGCAGCCATTCGAATTTTAGTTTTTAGTTTTTACTTTTTAGTTTGGCTCTTATGATATATCTGACTGATTTTTCAACAGCCCCGAAGAGGCTGAATCTCAATAACCCCATACAAGGAACCGTTGGGCTCCGCAGTGTGGGGTATTGAAACACCCTCTTTTCCAGCGTCTCGAAGAGACGCGACATGGATACTATTTGGCAAAAATCAGTCATACGTTGCATAAGAGCGTTTAGTTTAAAACAGTTCTTACTTCTTAATCATATCAAAAAGGTTTAATCTCACTCCTAAGGCAAAATTGTGGGGTGAAATGTTGTTGCCTAGGAAGCTAAGATCGCGGCTAAGTGGCACAAGGCCTATTTCGGCGTATGCACCTAGCATCCCATAGTTAAGGCTGAGGCGTGTAGTGACGTTGAACAGGCTAAAGGGGAGGTCTCTTGTGTAGTTGGCATTGGTCGAGACACCGTCCTGTTCATAAGTGTAGTTTTGGTTGATGATTTGTATGATAGATATTTGCGGAATCAGTTCCCACCTCATGTTGATCGAATGCTTCGATTTATCGGGATAGAAAATGAAGTGCAGGGGCACGCCAAGCGACATGGTTGTGGTAGTAGTAGTCCATACTCCTGGCAAATCGGAGGTACCGTAAAAAAGAGAATTATCATGGGTAGAATAGTCAACAAGCGGCTGTTTGAATTCGTTGTTGTACATTGTGTATTCTACCCCTATGCCGGCAGCGATATGGTTGTCCATATAAATAGAATAGCCTGCCTGAAAGCCAGTGTGTCCCATTATGTGGATTATGTCGGTATTTTTAGTAAATTTAGTGGGGTAGAGTTCGCTTCCAAAGGTTGTGCCGGGTACTGCCCATGTACTGGTTCCAAAGAAGAAGTCCCAGTGAAGGCGTTGGGTGGAGGTGTACTTTTTCAGTCCCATCCAGCTGGGGGTTTGGGAAGAGGACTTTATAACATTGGCATCCTGCGATAACACTCCACTCTTAGTGAAGTATTTCCCATTGAAGAGCACTACGGCGTCGTCCTCCACGGTGATGTCAAATGGCGACCCTTTGACAGAGGAGGTGCCCACATAAAGTATCTTTCCGTTGGCGGCTTCGGTGGTGGTGAGTACGTTGCCTTCGATTATTACCATCTGTGGCGATTCGGGCAATGAGGTGCTTTGGTATGACACCCAGTTGCAGGTGTCTCGTTGCAGATGGACGAAACAGTTGCCTGACACTACCAGTTTTCGGATTTCTTGGTTGATGTTTTGGCGATAGGTGTTTACTTGCGCGTTGCTTGTGAGAAAGAGGAACGCGAGAACGGAGAATATGGCGGTTTTTTTCATCATGGTTAGTTTTTATGGTTAATATATTTCTTGTGCTAATTGAATTGTCTTATGTTGGGGGTGTTGTTCACGATGTAAGAAGTCAAAGAGTTCTTGTTTCTTTCTGTCTGAAAATGCCATCAGCATTCCAGCCAGATTGGTCTGAGAGGAAGGATATGGGAAACTGTTGGGCACCTCCACTGCCAGATTGTCCACAAGGATGGGCTCTAACGCCAGTCGGTCGGTGAGGATGTATTCAGGGGTGGTAGGTTTGGCCTTCTCTGTTTGGGGAGATGGGTTGATTTCTGGGTGCACGATTGTCGGTTCTGGTTCAATCACCGTATTGGTTGGGGCTGCCGAATCTGCCGATATAGGTGGGATTGTCGTATGGGCAGGGGCATTATGCCTTGTTTTGTGGTGTAGGCTAGGTGTGTCGTTAGGGATATGTGCAATAGGTTGTGGTCTTTTTGTGTTGACCATCTTGGTGGGACGAACTTCCGCCAGCAGAGTACCATTATCAGTGCTGTTGGGGTATAGCATATAGGCTCCATAGCCCAATGCCAGCAACACGCAGGCAGCAGTTGCCCAACGCCAGAAGGACGTGACAGTGTGGCGTTTGCGGGTAGGAGGCTCGGCAGTCACTATAAAGGTTGGGTCATAGTATTGTTCCATCTCCTCGCGTATGTCGGGGTGCTGCAGCAAGAACCGCTCCACCTCGGTGCGTGTGCTGCTGTCCAATTCGCCTTCTTGGTAAAGGAAAAGGTAGCTTTCGTAATTCTCAAGAGTTATCATATCGCGTATTGTTTTATTGTGTTCAACTTGATGTATGCTTTCTTAAGATTGATGCGGGCACGGTAGAGAATGCCTGTTACTTGCGATTCTTCAAGTCCCGTCATTTGGGCTATCTCTTGGTATTTGTAGCCCTCTATATCTTTCATCAGCAATATGGCGCGATGCTGGTCGGGCAGTTGTGCGAGGGCTAGCTGCATGGCGTCGTGCAGCTCGAAGTTGTCGTGCTGGCTGTACCACTGCTCGCCGATCAGTTCGGGCATCCGCTCACGGAAACGCACTTCGTGACGGTGGATGTCTACCAGTTCACGGTACATCACGCGAATCATATAGCCCTTTGCCTTGTCTGGCTCTACATCCTCACGGTGTGTCCACAGCTCCACGAGCGCATCCTGCACCACGTCCCACGCGCTGTCGCCGTCACCCGTGTAACGCACAGCGTAGCGGTACAAATCCTCTCTGCACTGTTGGGCAATATGTGAGTATTCGCGTTCAGTCATCTTCTGTCATTTACCTAATAAACGTACAACACCCCCAAAATATTCGCCAACGATGAAAAAAAAAGAGACAGACCTCAGAATAAATGCATTGTTATGACTAAGTAATTACTACCGGTCAGATATTATGAAGCTTAGATTATGCTGAAGGCTGTTATTGCTCAATACAGCTATTATCTTTCGAACCGCATCTCTCAAGATAAATTGTTGGGAGTATAATTGCATATTCTTGTTGGTCATCATGTGCTTTCCATAGTACGATAAAAGTGGCTTCGGCTTCGGCGACGTGGTAGCCTTTGGTTTGTAGTTGGGCGATGCGGTCGCGCATGGTGTTAGAGAGGCAGGCAACGTAGTTGCCATGAGGGGTGACGAAGTATCCATTAGAATAGCGAAGGGGTGATCCGTCGCGAATGGGTAGGATGAGGTCTTGCTTGTCTTTGAAGTAATCTAGGTATACGTCTTTGTGAGTAAGGGGAATAGAGATGCGGGGCGTGTATCCATTGATAGGGGAGTGGACGATGGGGGTGGCGAATGAGTTGAAAAGGGAGATATCGGTGTGAATGACTAGGTTGTGTTTGGCGCGGGTGATGCCGACATATAGAGTTCTCAATCGGTCGGGGTCGATTTTGACAAGTTCGGTAAGGATTAGATGGACGGTGTCGAATTCGCGGCCTTTGGCTTTGTGAATGGTAGAGACGAAAACGGTGGTGTCATCGGTGGCGATAAAGTCTTCGATGTTAGATTCGGCAAGATATTCTGTGAGGTCGCTGCGGTAGAGTGTACGGTGTGTGGCCTCGAAGTCGGCACAGAAGTGCAGTAGGATGTCGAGACAACTGCTTTCGCGGAAGGTGTCAATGGTGTGCTGTTTGGCTTGTTTCCACAGTGTCAAGGGTATGGTGCTGCCCGTTTCGGCTGATAGGCCTGTAAGGAAGTGTCGCACGATGAGAAGGTTGTAGAATGAGAACCCACGCATGGATTGGATGAGTCTAGGGTGAAGCCCACGACTGCGGAGTTGGTGGGCAGCGAGCAGTGCCTGTTCGTTGGTGAGAGTGAGAACGGCAGTGGTACCTTGTGGCTGTATAGAGGCGATGGCCTGAGGAATGATGGATGCGGGGGAGTAGCAGTGTAGGGCGACATTGCCCTCAGTGGTGGCGACAGACTGGATGGGTGTCTGCTTCATTCGGTCGGGCAGTAGGGTGGCAAATTGGTTTGAGAGGTGTGTGATAGATTGGTCGCTGCGGTAGTTGTCGGTCATTTCGTAGAGGGTGGCCTCGTATTGGTCAACTAAAGCACGGAGGTGAGCGGAGTCGGAGCCACGAAAACGGTAAATGTTTTGGTCGTCGTCGCCCACGGCTATGACGCGCATCTCTTCATTGCGAAGCATCAAAGCCTGGAGAAGACGGTATTCGTTGTCCCCCATGTCCTGCGCCTCGTCGATGACCAGCACGGTTTTGGCAATCTTAGATTCTTCCATTTCACCACTTTCGATCATTTCAGCAGCACGTAGCACGATATTGCCAAACTCTTCTTGGTCGGCCAGCTGCCCTAGGATGTCGAAACTGAAGGAGTGGAATGTCTTGATGTCGACAAAGTGAGCGGCATTCCCCACGAGCTCCATTAGGCGCTTTTTGAACTCGGTGGCAGCAGAACGAGAGAAGGTGAGCATGAGTAACTGCTCATGTTTCACGTCTTCGAGTAGCAGTAGTGATGCTAGTTTGTGTACTAGCAGACGGGTTTTGCCACTGCCGGGTCCTGCGGCAACTATGATGTATTTTGATTGCTTATCGTTGACAATCTTTAGCTGCAGTGGAGAGAGCTCTCCAAAGAGTTTGTTGTATTTACCGGGTGTGATGTTTTGGTTTATCTCGGTAGAACGCCCCTCTTTAAAGTATTTGGATATGAACTTTCGATAGTCTATGGTGAAGTAGTCATTGACGAATTGGAGGGCGGCATCGTAGTCGCGTACCATGAGGTTGGCATATTCGCCCACAATGTGTATTTGCTGTATGCGCTGCTTGTAGAACTCGTCGAGCATGCGGTATTGCTCTTTGCCGTAGTGTGTGCGGCGTTCGGCTATACGATGCAGTTGCATGGTGTTATATACTACTAGGAATCCTCCTTCAATTTTGAGTAGTTTGGTCTTTGTAAGATAGAGTAATGCCTCCTCAAAGTCGGCGACCGAAGGAGGGTTATCTTTCTCGAAGAGAAGTTCACTTTGGATATACTTTTGCAGAAGGTCGACTAGCGAGAATGATACAGCTTCGTCCTTTTTGTTGGTGGCAGTTAGTTGTGAGATGATAAAACGACAGATGGAGGCACGCCTTTGATAGCGAGCGGCAATAGTATCAGGTGGAGCCTGTAGATGTAGTAATACGTAGCCAGAGGCTGCGTGTTCCTCTTTGTGGATATAGTCTTTGAGGGCCAAGAAATAGAGTAGTGTGCGCAAGGAACGTGTAGTACAATGTTTATGTCCCGCCGATTGCGCCTCTTGGTTCAGCTGCTTGTAGTTGAGATGGCAGGTGTTCTCACTAAGGTGTGAGAGGATAAATTGCTCGAGGTGCAAGGTCAAGTCAAGTTTGCGCAGAGTTGAGTCTTTGCCTAGCCAAGCTATCATGTCGCGACTGTCAGCTAGGATGCCCTCCTGCCGCATGAGATTGACATTGCGGATGACTGTTTCTTTGCTCATGCCAAGTATGTCAGCTAAATAGTCGATGCGGCTTTCGGCCTCGTCGCTGGAGGTAGTGGCACGTTTGCTGATGAGCGAGCGGATGATGCGGGCAGCCTCTTCGCGTGAGGTGTCGTCGAAGAGTGGTGAAATGGTGAGGCGATGGCGTGCTTCGTTCATGTTAGCGACGGTGATGCCGGTGGCAAAGACATGGGGGACATTGTTACCACGTCGCAGATAACCAGCCTCTTCTAAGGCGGAGATGGCTGCTTTGACTCGGGTTTCTATGTCGTAAACCTCTTCGTTCCAGCCTGCCTGACGAGCTATCTCTAGTGGAGAGCAACTCACCTTGTCGAATTTGGTTGTGAGGTCGCGTACGGCTCGCCATACTTGTTGTATCTCGCTGATGCTTAACTTTGACTGGTTGAGGAGGATGAAGTGTTTGTCGAGGTCGTTATCGGAGTATAGCACGTAGCAGTTAGCCTGCATTACAGGGTCGCGTCCTGCACGGCCAGCTTCTTGAAGGTAGTTTTCGAGCGAGTCGCTGATGTCGAAGTGTATGACCAACCCCACATCTTTCTTGTCAACTCCCATGCCGAAAGCCGAGGTGGCGACAATGACTTGTGCTTCGCCTGACATAAAGGCATTTTGGTTCTTTACTTTATCTGCAGCCTCCATCTTGCCGTTGAAAGGAAGGGCTCGTATACCGTCGGCACAAAGATGGCCGGCAATCTCAGTTGTGCGACGTGTGCGGGAAACGTAAACGATGGTAGGGCATTGGTGTCCAAGGATGAGGTGGCGCAGTTGGTTATATTTGTCTTCGTTGGTGTCGGCATGGATGACACTGTAGCGGAGGTTTTTACGCTCGGATTTTGCTGCAAAGACCTTAAGGGTGAGCCCTAATTTGTTGTGGAAATAGTCACATATGTCGCTTATTACCTTTTGTTTGGCGGTAGCAGTGAAACAAGAGACAGCTATGGAATGGCGTTGCTGTTTCTGCTCTTGTAAAAGGCGGATGAAGTCGCCGATATATAGGTAGTCGACTCGGAAATCGTGTCCCCAGGCCGAGAAGCAGTGTGCTTCGTCTATGACAAAGCGGACTACGTTGCGACCCATCAGTAGGCGCTCGATTGTTTTGGAACGCAGCATCTCAGGTGCGATATAGAGCAGATTGGCCCTACCGTCAGCTACCTGCTCTATGGCAGATGCCCGCTCAATAGGATCCAGCAATCCGTTGATAGTGACGGCGTCAGTGATACCACGTTCGGAGAGGTTGTCGACTTGGTCTTTCATCAGAGATTGTAAAGGAGAGATGACTACGGTCAGCCCGTGAGTGTTTCGCCCTGCCATAAGGGCTGGCAGTTGGAAGGTGAGTGATTTGCCTCCTCCTGTAGGAAAGATGGTGAGCAACGACTCGCCACGTATGGCCGATTCGACAGCCTGCTGTTGCATGGGCACATCATCGAAGGTGCGAAACTCGTTGAATCCGAAGAAGTCCTTCAGTCCTTGGTGTGCATCGAGACGCTGTCTACAATATTCACAATTTCCGCAGGGCGTGTTGCAAAGAAAGTTCATCACATTCGCCACTTTGGGGTAGTTGCGAATAACCCAAGGAGGAGTGAGTGACATCAAGTCGTCGGCTCCAATAACTGCCAAGCTGTATGCCAATTCGATGGGATATTGATGTGCCACGGCTAGGATATTGGCATGATGGCATATCTTATTTTCGTATTCAGGGAGAATCCCATTGTGGACAAACAATAATTGTGTTAGACTGGGTGGAGTGCCCCCGTTGGTGAATAATTGGGTGTCACAGTGATAGCGCGACAGGTATTGGAAAAAGCCACGAAACTGAGGAGAGCCGGATAAAAGATGGTAATAGATAGACTGTCGAGAGGGACTGAGTTGTTGCCATGCTGCTACTTCGTCGTGGAAGAGGTCACGTGACTTGAGTGCATCGTTGACAGGATTGTTCAATTCATCGACTTGCAGTTTATCATCCTTTACCAAGTGGTGATAGGGTTTTCGGGGAAATAGTAAGGGTGATAGGTATAGTGTGTCGACTATGCAGTGGTGGCTTTCTAGATTAAGGTTGGTGAGATATTTGAGATCATGACCAATGATATTGTGCCCGCAAATAATGTCACAATTCTCGATAAACGTATGGAACTCTCTCTCTGAATGGGTGTGAAGTACGGCACCGTCGTCGCGAATAGCCCCATAGTCGGCCACTCGCTGACTACTAAGACTGACTTCGGTATCAATAAAGGCAATCACATCTACTCAAGCGTGAATTTGAAGCTGCGGTAGCGGGTTGTTGTGGAGGGGTTCTCAGTGACAATAAGTTTTTCGTTGCCAAAGTACATCAGGCGGTGGTCGTCAAGATTATCGGTGCGGTAGGTGGCAAAGAGGTTGTAGAATTGGTCAAGGAATTCTTGGGAACGGATGTCGATAAGGAGTTCGTAGCAGAGGTCGTATTGCTTGTCGAGCTTGAAGGTGAGGCGGTAGTCGGCAGTGTTGATAATCATGATGCCGTCCACGCCGTTGCCTGCCGGCATATAGGTGATGTCGAACGCCTGACTCTCAGCCCGTTCGTTGCCTACGAATGCCCCGAGGCCTTGGATGATGTGGTGTGAATCACGTCCCAGCTGTTCGGGGATATAGTCTGCTTGTGTCTGAGCTAGGAGACACGTCGAGACTAAAAGATAAAGACTAAAAACTAAAAAAGGAGTGTGACGCATGGCGTTTTATTATATTCGTTAATTCACTAATGTGTTAATTCGTAAATCTGAATTTGTTAATGTGTTAATTCGTTAGTCAAATGATTTACACGTTAACACATTCAATAGCATTCCAGTAATAACACATTCAATTTTTTTATGCTAATCGTTCTACGATGGTGCCGATGGCCTCGCGCATGGGTTTGTGATAGTCGTTGAGGAACGTACCCAAGGGGCGGTTGGCAATGATGAGGCATACTGTCAGTGCTCTATGGCCAAGGGCGTTGGCAAAACCATATATGGCGGAGGTCTCCATTTCGAGGTTGGTGACCGCCACCCCGTTCCAACTGAATTCGGCCAGATGCTCGTTGAGGTCAACAATGCTGGGGGCAAGGCGTATGTTGCGTCCTTGAGGACCGTAGAATCCGGGTGCCGTGACGGTGATGCCGTGATGCATTCCCTGGGCAACCTGTTCCAGCAGCTGCTCACTTCCCTTTACGCAATAGGGGGCAGCAAGCCGTGGGTCGAGCTGCATGTGGGTGGCAAAAGCCTGCTCCATGTCATGCATGAAGCCGTCGTCGCCGTGGATGTAATAGTTCATGAGTCCGTCCATTCCGATAGCGTACTGCGAGGCTACCAAATTGCCACAATCGACGTTGGCCTGTAGCGACCCACAGGTTCCTATGCGTACGAGATTCAGGGTCCGGTGGGTACTGAGGGGGGTACGGGTGGTGAGGTCGAAGTTGGCAGCGGCATCCAGCTCAGTGGCTACGATGTCGATATTGTCGCATCCCATGCCGGTCGAAAGGGCTGTGAAACGTGTACCGTGGTAGCGTCCGGTAAGGGCATGGAGCTCGCGGTTGTAGGATTCGTGTTCCACGCTGTCGAATACCTCTTTGAACATGTTCACGCGGTCGGGGTCGCCCACTAGCAGCACGTTGTCTGCCAATGTATCCCCCGTGAGGTTAATATGGTACAAGCTCCCATTAGGGGCAAGGACTAGTTCGCTGGCTTTGATTGACATTGTTGAATGTGTTAAAGTGTTAATATGTTAATGTGGGAATGGGGGGAATGTGGGAATGTGTTAATGTGTTAATTGGGGAATGTCCACTAACACATTAACACATTCACGAATCTACTTAGTTGTTAGTTCCTGGTTCTGCTGTTGTTGCCACGGCTGTTGTTTGCATTGCCGCTGCGATTATTGCTGGTGCCACGGCTGCTCGTTGCCGAACTGCGGCTGTTGCTGTTGTCGCTCTCTTTGGTATTGCTTGAGCGGCTGGAGGTGCCACTGCCACGGCTGCTGCTGTTGGTAGTGCTAGTACGGCTGTTGTTGCCGTTCTCCTTGGTCGATGAGGTGCGGCTGGTGGTGCCAGTGCCACGGCTGCTGCTGCTTTCAGAGCTTACACCCGAGCGGTTGTTAGTGTTGCCGCTTTCCTTAGTAGAGGTGGTGCGACTACTGGTGCTGGTACCGCGGCTGCTGCCAGTCTCAGTGCTAACACCAGAGCGATTGCTGGTACTTGCACCGCGGCTGCTGCCGTTGTCAGTGCTAACACCGGAACGGTTGCTGGTGCTTGTACCGCGGCTGCTACCGTTGTCAGTGCTCACTCCCGAGCGGCTGCTAGTTCCGTTACCACGACCGTTGTCGTTGTTGGTGCTGGTGCCCGTGCGGCTGGTTGTGCCTGTGCCACGATTGTTACCATTGTCGGTACTCACACCTGAGCGGTTGGAGGTGCCAGTGCCACGGTTATTGTTATTGTCGCCTCGTACTTCGCCAGTGCGGCTGGGTGCAGGCGAGGTGCTGCGGCTACCGCTTGCACGGTCGGTAGTGGTGATGGTACCTGAGCCACGCTCGCTGGTGATGCGGCTGCCGCTACGCTGTGTTGGGTCGTTCTGCACCCTCACTTGTGAACGCGAGGTGGTGATATGGCCTACAAGCGGCTCGTTGGTGTAGTGGAAGCCTCCGTTGGGGTCTATCTGATAGCCAGGGTAGCTCTGACCTGGGGTATAGGGTTTGGGAGGCATGGGTACGGGATGGCTGGGATGGCGGTGGTAGTAAGGATGGTAGTGAATGTGGGGGTAGTGGCTGTAGTGCCAACCCGGACGGTGGATATCGTAGTGGTAGGTATAGTAGTACACCACAGGACGCGGGGCGCGTACAAAGGGGTTGTACGGAGGCATTGCCCACACGAAGGTGGGTCGATGGTGGGTGTACTTGAAGCGCAGGTACTGTGCCGCGCTATAGATGTTGCGATTCTGCATCAGATAGATGCACTCAAGGTCGATGGGCATGAAGATTTCCTCACCCGTGTAGGCATCGTAGCCATAAAGCCATATCTCGTAGAACGACGAGCTGATTTGCTCGGCCCATACCTCGTTGATGAGTACGTAGGTGGGCAACTCGTTCTCGTAGCCACAGTAAATCATCAACTCGTCCTGATTGTTCAGGCAGGCTACTGTGCGTGCTGCTTGGCTGTAGGTGAAATAAAGGATGTTCTCGGCTGCGACAGTCATCGTCGCCATCATCAATGCCAGTGCTAAAACTATCTTTTTCATGGCTGTGTGTGTTATTGGTCCTTTTTAGTTTAGTATTTGCAACGTATAAATAATTTTGCAAAGATACACTTTTTTTTACAATCAGCGTTCAAACAATACTGGAATTTAACATATTTGATGCTTCAACTTGCTAGGATATCGTGCCCCTTCTGTTTATTGCCCTAATCACACTGCTCCTCCCAAAAGTCGGCGTTCTTGATATTGAGGTTGTGGGGCGTGAACTTGGGATTCTTGATGCCTGCCTTTTTCTGCCGTTCGTAGTCGCGCAGTATGCGGAATGCCTTGGGTGAAAGCAATAGAATGGCGATGATGTTGATCCAAGCCATCATTCCCACGCCCATATCGCCAAGGCTCCATATAACACCAGCCTCTTTGAGACTGCCAAAAAACACAGATCCGATAAAAAGGATACGCAACAGTGTGATGATGCGGCGTTCGTCCTTTTGGGTGTCGAACAGCATCTGGTCGCGCTTCTTGGCCTCGACCTCGTTGGAAATGTCGTAGTACTTGCCTTGAATCTTGATGCGGCGTTCACGAGCCTTACCAAAGAGGTACACTAGATTGGTCTCGGCATAGTAGTAATAAGCCATCACGGTGGTGAAGGCAAAGAAAAACAGCGTGATGCTGATGACAATGCCTCCTGCACTTTGTCCCAAAAGGGTGCCAAGAGCTGCTATTGTATATTCTACGCTGGGCTGTCCCAACTCGGCGGTTGTCGACTGTACCAGATAGCCCCCTGTGTCAGGGTCGATAATGTTGTAGCACTTAGTGGCGAGCAGCATCACCGCAGTGGCGGTGCAAACCAGCAGGGTGTCGACATAGACCGAGAACCCTTGAACCAATCCCTGTTTCACCGGATGGTCGACCTTGGCAGCCGCTGCCACGATGGGTGCTGTGCCCTGGCCTGCCTCGTTGCTGTAGATACCCCGCTTCACGCCCCACGCCACGGCCGAGCCTACGATGCCGCCCAAGGCCTCGTGCATGCCAAAGGCACTGGTCAGCATGTCGTGAAAGGCGGCAGGTACTTCATGGATATTTACTATCAGCACTACGATACTGAGCACTATGTAGCCTATAGCCATAAAGGGTGTAACTATTTCTGCCACGGCCGAGATACGTTTCACTCCGCCCAGCACTACCAAGGCGATAAGTGCGGCGACGGCCACGCCCACCATCCAGGGGGCAATGTGGAACGTGGAGGCAAACGACATGGAGATGCTATTGCTATGGATGGGGGGCAGACAAAGGGCACAAGCCAACACTGTGAGTGTGGCAAATAGAATGGCCAGCCAACGGCAGTTTAGACCCTTTTCGATATAGTATGCGGGGCCACCTCGCAGTTGGTTGCCATGACGTTGCTTATAGATTTGTGCCAGACAGGCTTCGGCATAGGCCGTGCCAGCCCCGAAGAAGGCAATGATCCACATCCACACGATGGCTCCAGGGCCTCCGAAGCCTATAGCCATCGCTACGCCCACAATATTGCCCGTCCCTACACGTCCCGACAAGGCGAGTGCAAAGGCTTGGAACGAGCTGATACCCTCTTTCTTGGTCTTGTCGTTTTTAAACAGCAGTCGCACCATCTCACCAAAGTGGCGTATCTGTACAAATCGGGTGCCAAATGAAAAGTATAGCCCACCTAGCAGGCACAGCCCTACGAGAGGCCAACTCCACACGCAACTATTAAGAAAGGTGATAATCTCATCCATTGATAGAATATGCGTTGATTTGAAAATGCAAAGATACACAAAAAAAATGATATAGTAAGTGTTTTTATATAAAAAGAAGACCGCCCACGTTTGTGGACGGACTTCTTTGAGTCGAGGTGGCAAGGGTTGCCACCTGTTGATTGTTTACTTGCGTACAACCACACGGCGGGCAGGACGGTTGCCGACCTGGACCAGGTAGACACCCGTGGCGGGCATCGGGATGGTCTCTTCAACGGCGGCATTGCTGCGCTGTGCTACGAGGCGGCCCACCACGTCGAAGACGCGGATGGTCTGCTGCTCAGCACCGCTGACCACGATGTTGTTGTTCTTGGTGTAGATGATAGTATTGTCTTCGACAACGTCGCGGATGCCGACATTCTCAGCGAAGAAGCAGAGCACGTCGGTGGCGGGTTCGGCGAGTACGATGGTGACGGTTGCAGTGGTGTCGTTTTCGGAATGTACACCCTGCCAGTAGTCGAAGTGGTAGCCATCGTTAGCAACAGCCTCGAGGGTGATGGTGTCACCAGTGTGGCCTTGGTAACGGTCGGAACGTTCGCCATTGATGAGCACATAGCCCCATTCGCTGTTGTTGATGGTGACATCGAGAGTGGCCTCGAAGACTACCTGGTTGAAGACAGCGGTAAGGACGATGTTAGAAGTACCCATTTCGAAGGTGACGTTAGGTTCGGTATAGACAACGTTGTTGTTGATATCAACCCAGTTGACAAATTCGAAGTACTCGTCGGGTGTAGCAGTGATGGTGACCATGTCGTCTTCGTAGTAGACACCGGTACCTGTCACAGTACCGCCAGTAGTGGCGTTAAGCGTGACGGTGTGCTGCGGGTAGGCATGGAAGAGTGCGGTGTAGGTGGCATCGTGTGTGACCGTGATGGTACGAGTCAGGTTGGTGTCGCCATCGCTCCACTGCAGCAGGTAGTTGTGCAGCGCCGGTGTGGCGGTTATCGTGACTTCGGTGCCATAAGGATAGCTGCCAGAACCGGTGACGGAACCACGGGCGTTGTCGTTGGCGGCAACGGTGATGTTGTAGATGTTGATATCAAACTCTGCAGTGACGCCGATGCTCATGCCAGCCATGACGGCAGGAACCACGAAGGTGACAGGGTTGTCGCTGGAGGAGTCGCTGAGCAGCCCAGCGCTGAGCATCCACTGGTTGAAGTGGTGGCCGGTTGCGGGCAGGGCGGTTGCATTGATGGTGTCGCCAACATTGAAGGTATAGGTGCCGGGGGCAGGATTGGTGGTACCCATGTTGGTGTCGTTGATAGTCAGGGTGACGGTCACAGGATTGTAAGCGAAGGTGGCCGTGTAGGTGGCATCGCCGGTGACTGTGATGGTGCGGGTGGCACTGGTGTTAGCATCGTTCCACTGCACGAAGTGGCAGTTGGTGGCAGCCGTGGCGGTCAATGTGGCCGTAGCACCGTAGGTGTAGGTGCCACCACCCGTTACGGTACCCAGCAGCGTGTTGTTGGAAACAACGGTGATGGTATAGGTATCGGGTGCGAAGGTGGCAGTGTAGGTTGCATTGCTAGTCACGGTGATGGTACGCGTGGCATGGGTGTCAGCATCATTCCACTGCACGAAGTGGTAGCCGGTGGCAGGTGTGGCAGTCAGCGTGGCGGTGGTGCCGTAGGCGTAGCTGCCCGAGCCAGTGACGGTGCCCATGGTAGCATCGTTGGCAGTGGCGGTGATGGTATACATGTTAGGTGCAAAGTTGGCGGTGATGTCGAAGGTTACGCCAGCCAGATATGCAGGCACAACATCGGCTATGGGGTTGGTAGTGATGGTGTCGGTGAGACCGAGAACCGAGACGGTCCAGTAGTCGAAATGGTAGCCTGTGTTGGCAACGGCATAGGCGCCAATAGTGTCGCCCAAGTTGATGGTGTAAGTGCCAGGTGCAGGAATGGTGGTACCCATAGCGGTGTCGTTCACTGCAATGTTGGCGATAACACCAGCAGGAGTCTGAGCTTCGCAACCGATGAGGTGGTAGACAGGCACGTTGTTGGTGGGAGTACCGCCGGTGATTTCACCGATGGTGTATGGCGTATTGTCGCGATAGACGTAACGAGCTAACTGGCTGCTGGCAGAGAACGACTCGAAGGAACCGCTGGATGCCCAGCTACCATCGTTGCGATGGACAGCGACAAGGATGTTGTCTAGTCCGTTCCAGGTAAAGCTGGAATCGAAGGTGATTGTCTGCCAGTTAGTGTTGTCGTAACTGAGGTCGCCAGAGAAGACTAATTGGAAGTTGTTGGTATCCTGAATAAAGCCGTCGGAGAGTGAAGTGGCGGTGGTGTGCATCAGGTAGATATCGCAGTTGGTGAGGTGTGAGCTACCTGCAGCTACATTGGTAGGTTTGAACTCCATACCCTTGATTTCGCCAAGACCGGTCAGACGCTCGGCGGGGATGATGACTTCGGAGTAGCTGTAGTCGTACAGGCTGTAGGCGGGGAAGTAGTTGACGGTGCTTGTGGCCCTGTCGGCATTAGTAAAGATGCTGGCCGGGTCGTCACC
>JAEEGF012507475.1_pt1 | contig 20314 bp, 25 predicted proteins | sample 9134171 | NCBI WGS metagenome assembly JAEEGF01 (sample SAMN16246542, study PRJNA631951) | gut metagenome | biome: gut microbiome; feature: rumen; material: AP-attached | host: Bos | place: Iran: Karaj | collected 2018-10
TACGGCATGCAAGTTCGACTCTTGTCCTGGGCACTGATTCCAAGCCCCGATGGCGGAATTGGTAGACGCGTACGTTTCAGGTGCGTATATCGAGAGGTGTGCAGGTTCGACTCCTGTTCGGGGCACGCAAAACAGCCTTAACTCATTGAAAATCAGAGTTAAGGCTTTTTCTTTGCCCCACCGTTGCCCCACCAACCATTTTGCACCACACTAAAAACCGCCTGCCAAATGGATTGACAGACGGCTTTCAACATTTATTTTCCGTATGGAACGGACTGCAAAGATAGCACTTTTATTGATTCCAATAGTAGTGCCTTTTGAAATAACTTTCTATTTCGGCTCGATGGCCATTCATTAAGTCGGCATTGTCAAGCATTTGGAGCGTTGCCTTTGTGCGCCCGTCAAAGGGTGTGGCTTTCAGTATGGCCAACATCTTTTGAACGATGGCATTTGCTTTGGGTGTGAGTTCCTTTTTCATCATGTCAAGTTTGTATAATTGCTAAATTGTCGCTGTTCGGGCTTTTTCCGTGGCTTCTTATCCTTTGAGCCTTTCTTGCGCCCATCCCTGCCACCAAAGCGGAATTTTGGGCGTATCTCATCCCTAAACCGTTCCGCTTCCGATAGGGGTAAATATGGGCCTATTACCATCCCCCACGAATCACGGAATTTCTTCATGTGCATTCGTCTGTCCTCTTGTTGGCGGTGGTCGGTGTACCTGCGTATTGTTTGAACCGAACACCCTAAAAACTCCGCTGCATCCTCAAAGTCCTTGAAATACTTTTCGCCATTGATTGTTTTATACTCAATCATACCAAATGCCCCCCGCGCTTCAAAACATTAAAGATGTGAGGATAGTTTTCTTTCATGCGCAAAGCGTTGAACGCTTCATATTCAGGTGTGCGGGTGAACGCGATATATTCAGGCGTTTTGTAAAGGTCGGCTTTCAATTCTGCAAGTGCTTTTTCATCGCCGCTGGCTGCTTTCTGCTTGCGCTTGTGGCTCTTTTCCACGAAGTCGAGCAAATCTTCATAATGGTTGTGTCCCGTTATGTCGATAATCATCTCTCCTGGATTACTGTTTACTTCGATAAAGTAGGGCTTTAATTCACCGGTCTTTTTGTCCTTGCCTTTGATGATGTCCACACCGGCAAAGTTCAAATTCGGTATTGCGGCTACCGCGTCAATGCACATTTTTTCGGTTTCAGGGTCGGGCGTAATGGCACGGCCTGAACCATTGAGCGACAAATTTGCCCTGATGTCGTCTTCGGGTGCTTGCCTCTCCATCGAATTGACTACCGCTCCATCGCAAACGATATGCCGCTCATCCTTGCCGTCGTTGTCGAGTTCTTCCTGCAAAATCATGTTCTTTCCGCTGCCGATGAAGCATTGAAGCGTCATGTTCGTTTGTTTCGGGTTGATAAGTTCGATTATTCCTTTGCCCTTGCTGCCGTCATTTGGTTTGAGAATAACGGGCAAACCACCGAGTTTGTCAATGAGCATTTTGGCCATGTTCGGGTCGTTGGTCAGGAACTGCCGAGGTACGCGGATATGCGACTGGCTCATAATTTGAGCGGATTTGAATTTGTCCGCGCAAGTGTCGATGGCTTCGCCTGACTGTACGCAAGGAATGCCGAGGTTGCGAAGCTGCCGCAACACACGCCCGCCAAATTCGCGTTGGTTTCCGAGCCTCGTAATGCAATAGTCATAGTCCGAGGCTTTGAGTTTTTCACCGTTCAAATAGATACTGTCGTATCCGTGAACGCTGCTTGATAGCAACAAATCAAACTCACTGGGTTTGGCGAGGGTGTAAGTATGCCCACGCGCTTCGATGGTTTCACATAGTTTCGTGGCACTGCCTGAGGCCAAAACAATAAGGTTAAGAGTTTCCATTGTGACAAAATTTAATTCAACTTGCGGCAAAGGTATAACAACACAATTTGGCAACAGTGACAATTTTTTGCACTTTGTTTCATTGCCATAAAAGATTACGGTTGAACCACATTTCAACCGCCACGCCACACCCTTCCGCCCATTCGCGGTGACTGCATCCACGATGTACGATGTCCGCCCATTCCGAGCGGGGGTGCATTTCCATATACTTTGCCATTTCAAAGGCTTTGAGGTAGGCTTTTTCCGATAGGTCGTTTTTCATTCTTTGGTAAAAGTCAAAGGGAAAATTCATAGTGGTAAGTTTTGAAACGAGACAAAAATACAATGTCGGTTTTGTGGGATAGTGACAAAATCTGAAGCCCGATTTTTGCCTGAAAATGGGTGCCGATTGCCTTTGTTGTTATGTTGTTACGGGTATATGGGGACTTGTTCATTTTTAACAACATTAAGTAATTGATTTTCAATGGAAATAATATACCAAATATTTTATTTTGAGTTTTTTTGTCTCACAAGACCCCGCGCCGCCCTGTGGAAAGTTTGGCAATTGCCCCAATTTTTCTGCGTTATATGCCTCTACACGGTCAGCAATCAAGCCCATGTCTTTTGCAGTAGAAAAAGAATGTGCCTATCCCAATCGAGCCATTCTTGCGCAAGCAATAATCAAATTGTTTGTCACATTCTATTTGGTTGTATTTCTCATTTTGTCGGCTTACCATGTGGAACGCTTCGCGCCCATCTTCGCCCATGCTTGCAAGTGAAGCACCCAACGAAAACCAATCCCGATAGTTGGCCGTCATGTCTATTGAAAAGGATTCAACCATGCGGCATAATTCATAAACTTTGGCAATGGTTCTATCATTGTCATTGTGTTGATAGGGTTTTATGATGGGTTGGGGTAGGCTTTTCAGGTAGGAATATGTTTCGGGGTTGGGGTTTATTATTGGGGTAGGGTCGTAACTCACGCAACGCATACGACAAACATCTTTGCAGGCGGTGTCGATGGTCAAGCCCAAAGCCTTGAAATCATCTTGCAACGAAAGAAAATGTTCCAGATGGTTGTTTGGAAACGCAATCGGCACAATACAGAATAAGCCACGGCCACCGACTGAAAGACTTACATAGGCTATTTCTTGCAATCCTGACAATGTGTTTTTGGTTTCTTCAAGGTTGATGTCGGGATTGTCTTTCCCGTCAATGTCGATACAAATAAGCCCTGAATGTTGGATTAGCCCCTCTTTGTTCCGTTTGGAGAAAATGCCGCTGATTGCAGCTTGCGGCAACCGCTTCTTGATGGCCTTGCGCTCTTTTTCGTCACCGATGGAACGGATACGGAGTATTTCGGGAATGTGTCTTTTGCTGAAAAGGAATGTTCCCAAAGTAGCCACAATCCCGATGGTGTCCGTTGCACCGTTGTAGATGGATATTTCCTTACTGAAAATGTCGGTTGCCATGTCTCATATTTTATTATAGGGCTGTAATATTGTAATAGTAATAATCTATATAAAACAATGATATTCAACTTTATATCCACATATTGCGTATTACAAAGGTTTTGGGGCATATATTAGGTTTGTAATAATCAAAAATTATGTTATAATCTGAATATCAAATAATTATCGTCGATATTACAATTACAAAATTACAAGGCTTGTAATTATCTTTTGCCGCTCAAAGAAAGACTTATTAAAGATTGGCTCAGGTCTTCAAAACATTCTGCTAATGCGGTTTGCTTGCCTTGTTTCAAATGGAAACGCTTATCAAATTCCCTGATAAGTTCGCCTGCGTTCTTTTCATCATTCTTTGTGCCTCTTATTCTGTCATAGACGGCCAAAGCCCATTTTTCAAACACCGCCATTGACTCGATGGCAAATTTCATGTGAATTGGCCTGATTTCATTCCATCTGCTGTTTGCTTCGTCCATTATTGCGGTTACGAGGGCGTAACGTTCAACATGGACTTGCAGTTTCTTATATATGCCTTGGATATAGCCGTTTGGAGTTCCAATTATTTTCTGTTGGGTGTCGGAATAATACGTCTTGTATAAGTCCATCGCTTCTTTTGAAAAGGTCATTTTTATTCCGTTTTCTCCATAAATGTTTGATTGGCCGTCATTAATTCCATAATACAGATTTTTCAAGTAGCCGTTCCAATAGTTTGTTGTTGGGGCTTTGATGGTTAGTTCACTGTATTGGGTTGGTATTTTTGAATCAGGATAGCAAAACAAAAAGCGTTGGCCAAATCCATTGTTGTTTTCAACAAATTCAGAAAAACATTTTTGGAGCATTTCGGGCTGTATGCCTCCAATCATTCCCAACGCGGGATTGGGGATTAGTAGGCTGTCACCTGCTTTTCTGTCAATTGTAACTTGGTTATTGTTGAAAAGAGAAAGATAGTTTTCAACATTGCTTCCACTTTTGCAATATTTGTTGAAGTTCAACAAGAACGCTGAAAACTCGTCTCTGTATAGCAATAATGATGGTGACAAATCCAGTTTCTCAAACATTGATTCAGCTGTTGCGTCTTTAATGATAACACGCTGAACTTTTGGGATGATGTCACCTCCATTTTTTCTGTATGCTTCAAGCCTTGATTTGTAGAGTTTATGTAAATCAGCGTTTATTTCTTCAAGTGGTTTCATTACGAAACGCAAGGATTCAGTTTTAGTGCTGCCCGTTGGTGCAATGATAACAAACCACAAAGAGTTTGCATAATTGGTATATTTCCCATCGAAACTGCAAATCCGCGTTCCAACCGCCGCGCCAACTGCTGAAACAATAGCAACTGTAATAAAGTCTTTCGGACATTGATAGACTTCTGAAACTTCGTCTATTGTGCCCCTGATTGCAGGGGGGAATCCCCATGTTGGCAACTGTGGAGATTCGTGCAAACTTTTTTTGTCGGAATGGCTTGATTCTGAAATATTTTCATTATCTTTGCGGTCGAAATCACGGTTATCTTGGGCGGTCTCGTTGGCCGCTCTTTCTTTTTCATCATTCATGCCATTTCCTCCAATACTTTATTAACATCGCTTTCTTTGTAGCGTACTTTGTTACCTACTTTCACCCTTTTAAGAATGCCCTCTTTGTTCCATCGCCAAAGGGTCGGTTCTGTCACGCCCAACAGTTCGGCAACTTGTTTGATGGTGAGAAACTTTTCGGCCTTTGGTTTGGAAAAGTAGCGGGAAATGTTTTCATCGACAATTTCCTGAATGCACTGTTTAAGGTCGTCTGCATTCAATTGATAGACCGTTTGCGTTACTTGTGTCATAGCATTAACAATTAAGTTTGCTTGCAAAATTCGGTCTGTATGAATCGGGCTTGTATCGGGCTTTAATCGGGGTTTTTGAAAAACAATAGCAAAACAACAAATTGGAAATCAATAAGTTGTTTTGCTATTGCAAAAATAAAGTCGGGCTTTGGTCGGGTGTTGGTCGGGCTTGGTGCTTTTTAATCGATTGTTTTAGGTTCGGAGAAACACTTTTTCCATTTTCTTAGCCATTGTGGAGATATGCCGCTATGTCTTTGAATGGCTTTTGTTTCAAGTTCTAACAATTTGCAGGCTTGGGCAAACCATTCTTTTGGGTAATACCCTTTTTGTTCAAAATGATGGATAATGTGTCGGATTTTGGTACGGTATTTAAGTTCTTCTTTGTAGAATTGCCTGAAATCGGCTTTCCCTACCAAATCAAAGAAATCCTCAATTGAAAGGCTGTCGGCTTCAAACAAGCCATCGTTGCGCAAGAAATCGTATAATTGGGCGATAACTTTTGAATCATCGCTGTTTTTCAGGTTGAATTTTACTGTATTCAAATCCTTGGCCATCGCTTTTTGTGTCTGGGCGGTCGTTCCATTGCTGACAGTCAAAAAGGTTGATTGGTTTTGTTCATCTAAAACCCTATTCACTTTATTCGATACATACCTAATATATTCCCATGATGGTTGCTTTTTGTCGGCTTCTCTTATTTCTTTCCAATCTTGACTAAGCATTTGCCGCGTTGCCTCTTCGTCTGAAATAGTCCAAACACGGTTAAGCAAATGTAAGTCATTGCCAAACAAGCTCATTTCACTTTTATAATCGAATAAAAGTGTTTTCATCTTATCGGGAACATTGTCAAAATTAAGAATGCTATCTATTGAGCATATTACACAATTCCAACGCCTTTCAATGATTCTTAACTCATTGGCCAATTCGATACATTCATTGTCAATAATGAAATCTATCAAGTCGGGAATATTGACAAGTGTACGGGATTCTTTTGCACATTCGGTCAGACATTCGTACAACTCCACATTGAGTTTTAATGTTATCCGCTCAATCTCAATACAATTTCGATATTTGGAAATGTGTGGTTTTCTCAAACGCCTTTGTCTTCCCCTGCCAATTTTTGGGGAAATAGTAATTACTCTATTGTTTCTCTGCCTTGCAATTTCAGATACTACTTGTTTGGCTTGGAAATATTGTAGGTCTATTAAAACACCGAATGTTTCAATTGTCCGTATGGCTTCACTTTTTCTCATGGCATTATTCAATTACATTCAATTCATTATCCACTTTATAAACGGGCTGGTTGAACGCGCTGCACCATCGCGGGAACACATCGCGCAACCAATTGGATATATAACGGTCGATGGCTTTTGAGCCGTTGGAGTGAAGCCCTGAGGCGTTGTCATCGGTGCTTTGAAGTCTTACAAGGTCGTTGCAGGTCGTCCGACAAAGTTTGCTGCTTGCAAGTTCGTATAATGGTAGGTATGTGTTTTCTTCCTTTTCTTCATCGTACACGCTACAAAGGCGGTCGATTTCACAATATTTGAGCAAGTTCTTAATCTTCACATTGTAGCCGCATTGTCCGCTCACATATTTCAATATTGGCATATTAAATTGGGTGCGTTTGATAATATCCAATCCATACAACATTATCGGTGCTACAAATTCAGAATGTTTCTGTTTCTTGGTTTTGTCTGCCAAATAATGAATGTAGGGTATTCCGTCCTCATTAACGGCAATATTGGCCATCGTCATTTTCTTGAAGTCGCTAATTCGTTGGCCAAAGTTGCATTGCAGCAAAAAAGCGTCCTTTGTGGCTTTCAGGGTGTCGGGTACATCGGTTTCCATGATTTTAAGTAATTCCTCTTTGCGCAAAATTACGGGTTCGTCATATTGTTCTTTTACGGCCAATTGGCGGTTGGCTTTGCCCAATTTCCTGAATGGTGACTTGTTTATTTCGTCTGAATCTTCAAGGCTGCTGAAAAAGGCTTGCAATTGTTTCATTTCGGTTGCCACGGTGTTGAGGCTTCGCTTTTCTTTCGGTTTGCTTCTTTCGGATAGGGTGTTGTAGATTTTTATGTATTTCTTTGAATTTACATACTTGTATTCATCGAATAGGAATAGGCGGAAACTCATTACATCGTTTGCGGTGAAGTCGTTGGGGGTTATGGCTGTTTTTCCGTTGATGGTCAAGAATCGTTGAAGTTCCTGCAAAAGGATTTTGTAATGCTTTAATCGGCTGTTGCCGAAAAGCCCGTTTTCATACGAGGTCGAAACATAGGTTTCAAGCCGTTCCAAAAGGGTGCTTTGCTTTGTTCTTTCGGCTTGTATCGGGTGGAGTTCCTGAAACACCATCTTTTCAAGCACTTCGCTTGTCAGGTCGTAGCCCTCTTGTTTCATTGCGTTGTACGCTCTTTTCATTGCGTCAATTTCGTTGGCAATCTGTTTAAGCAATTCAGCGTTGAAAACCTTTGTTCCTGGTCTCAATGTTCCATCATCATTGAACTTTGATAGTTCTTTCAAATCTGCTTGGATTTCGCTTTTGTGTGAAAGGTCAATCGCTCTACCATCGCGTAAGCGGAAACGCAAGCGGATTTGGCCGCTCGTTTTAGTGGTCTTTTTTGCTAATAGTGTAATTCGTTCCATAATTGAAAATGTTGAAAATAAATGTGGGGCAAAAATACAAAATTTGCCCCACCAAATTGCAATATAGCGTAATAAATTTTTTATCCGATTTAATAATTTGTCGGATATATTATTGAAAAACAATTAAATAATATGATAAAAATATGAAATAAAATTTAATATTATTTCCCCTGTTCGGGGCACGCTCAACAATAATCCCTAACTCTGAAAATCAACGAGTTAGGGATTTTTCTTTACCAAAACTCCCCCTGCCGTGTCAACCACGTGTCAACGGAATAGTATCAAAGCTATCTGTCCATTCCAGGGAACGGTCGAGCAAACACCTTCGGGAAAGGCGTCTCAAACTCCATATCCTTTTTCTTATAGGGATGGTGGAAGCAGAGCTTGTAGGCATGCAGGCACAAGCGCCCCAGAGAGTTGTCGCCATTGCCATATTTGGTGTCACCCACCACAGGATGCCCAATGTCGGCCATATGGACGCGAATTTGGTTCTTGCGACCGGTTTCCAACTGTAATTCCACTAAAGAATATCTTGGGTTGGAATAAAGCGTCTCGTAATAAGTCTCGGCGTATTTGCCACCGTTGTCAGTAGGACTGGAGTAGGTGATGAAAGCCTTGTTGTCCTTCAGCCACGAGGCCACCATACCTTCCTTCTTCTCCATGCAGCCACTCACCACGGCCACATAACGACGGTCGTAGACGGTGTTTTTCCAGTCTTCTTCGAATGCTAACGCCACTTCTTTGCTCTTGGCGAAGAGCATTAGACCGCTAGTGTCGCGGTCGAGGCGGTGGATGGTGTGGGCACGACAGCGTTGTTGCGTGTAAATGAAATAGTCGTTCAGAATGCCTTGGGCCGTGTCTTTCTCTTTGGTGGGGCTGTTGGTAAGCAGACCTTCCTTCTTGTCGATGACGAGGAGGTATTTGTCTTCGTAAACGATGTTCAACCAAGGACTGCGGAAGCGTTCTTTGGCGGTAGGCTTGCCAATCTCGACAACCATTCCGGGCTCAAGGGCGAAGTCGAATTGCGTGGTGCGCTGGCCGTCAACTGACACGACCTTGTTGGCCAACATGCGTTTGGCTTTGTTTCGGCTGATGCCATCCAGTTTCTTCATCAGGAAATCCATCAGCTGTGTCGGCTCCGATACGTTGAATTTCAGTGGATTGCTCTTCGAATGGGGAGTTTTCTTTTCGTCTTTTTTCATAGATGGCTAGGGTTAGAATGGTGGTGTGGTTTCATCACTCGTGATGGTCGGATTGTAAGGCTCGATGCTCTCGTCGTCATTCATCTTTGACCTGTAGACCTGTGGCTGATCAAACTGGTTATTAGGACCAAGGGTAGTAAAGCCGCTGCTGTCGTAGCCTTGTTCAAGCTCTTCGAAACGAGCGTACTGGCCAACAAATCTGAGTTCCACTTCGCCCAGTTTTCCGTTACGGTGCTTGGCGATGTCAATGATGGTGTAGCCTTTAGGCTTGTTCTCGTCATCGATGCCTTCTTTGTAATACTCGGGACGATAGATGAACATTACCATGTCGGCATCTTGCTCGATGGCACCCGACTCACGCAAGTCGGAAAGGATGGGTTTCTTAGAGCCAGGACGCTGCTCAACGCTACGGCTCAACTGCGAAAGGGCCAAAACGGGAATCTCCAACTCCTTGGCCAAACTCTTCAACGAGCGCGAGATGGTGCTGATTTCCTGTTCGCGGTTGAAACCACGGTCACCTTTGGCGGTCATCAGTTGCAGGTAATCGACGAAAACCATCTGGATGTCATGCTGTTGCTTCAAGCGGCGACACTTGGCGCGCAACTCGAAGACAGAGAGCTGTGGCGTGTCATCGATAAAAATGGGTGCATCGGTCAATGGAGTGACCTTGGTATTAAGTTGCTGCCACTCGTATTCAGCCAAGTCACCACTGCGCAACTTGTCGGCAGTGAGTGAGGTCTCGGTCGAAATCAGACGCGTAACCAGCTGAACTGAAGACATTTCCAATGAGAAGAAGGCAACCGGCCTGTTGAAGGTGACAGCGGCATTGCGGGCCAGATTAAGGGCGAAAGCGGTCTTACCCATACTAGGACGCGCAGCCAAAATAATGAGGTCTGATTTCTGCCAGCCTTGCGTGATGCGGTCGAGCTCGGTGTAGCCAGATGGCACGCCACGTAGTTTGTCGTCAGCGTTTTTGGCATTTTGTATCTCCTTGATGGCTCGGCTCACCAAATCCTGCATTGAGTCGTAGCTGCGGCGCAGGTTGTTCTCGCTGATTTGAAAGAGGTCGCTTTCGGCTTCGTCCAACAGATCGAATACATCAGTGGTGTCCTCAAAAGCCTTGTGAATCATGTCGGAAGAAATCAGAATCAGCTGACGCTGAATGTGTTTCTGCATGATGATACGGGCGTGATATTCAATATTGGCTGCTGAAACAACGCGGTTGGTGAGTTTCGAGATATAATAGGCGCCCCCCACCATCTCTAACTCTCCTCGTTGTTTTAGTTCATTGGTAACGGTAAGAATATCAATGGGTTCTGATTTTCCAAAAAGGGACTTGATAGCGGCAAAAATCTTCTGGTGCTTGTCAAGATAGAAGGCCTCAGGCGAGAGGATGTCGATGACCTCGTTGACGGCTTCTTTCTCTAACATGAGGGCACCGAGCACGACTTCTTCGAGATCGGTGGCTTGGGGAGGGATACGCCCTTGACTGGCAAATATTTGTTCAGGCGTCATCAAATTACGTTTCGCGGTGTCGCCAAAAGGTCGGCGTGTAGTAGTATCGTTTGGCATAAAATGGATTTCTTTGTTCGTTTTCAGAAGGCAAAAGTACGAATTAAAATTCGCCCTCATGAAAGTCTGTCCATGAAGTTATCAACTACTTGAAAAGGAGTTGATAAGTTTTTGCAACGATTTCATTTTCAGCAATTAAGTCTTCTCTTGCCTGTTGATAACTCAAGAGATCGTTGCTGGTGGCTTCAAGGAGGATTCGACTGTGTTCGAACAGTTTGGCATCGCTAAAAAGTGCCGTTTCAAGACGTTGCAGTGTGAGTCCGCGCTTGATGGCTGGGTGGTAGAAATTGGATTGCTGTAGCACTTCGAAGAGGTTGAAGATTTTGTAGCCCACCGTCTGGTTCTGGATGATTTCATGACGGAGTAGGGTGGTGCTGAGGTTTTGCGGTGTGAAACATACAATCTGCTCATAATGAGAAAGTTTTTCGATAAGCAGATCGATGGACTCTTTCCAAACTTCATGATTTTCAAAACAATCCCAAACGAAACAGTTTTCAGTAGTCAGGTCATCCCTGTGTTGGTCTGTCCCAGCAGCCATGTCATCCCTGCGTGGGTATGTGTGGAGCTTGGGATCTATGGCTGCGTCTTGCTCATATTCACCTTGCAGCGCAAAGGCCAGAATCATCTCCTCGTATGGTCTTGTGCCATCAAGTTCGGGCACGGCCGGTCGGTTGAGAAGCAAATTAAGATAGGCTACTGATTTGGGTTTAGGTTGGGGTGCTAATGAGTAAAGTGTCTTGTAATCAATATAATACGAGTTGGTTTCCAAGGCCTCAATTTGATGCGCCTCCAAAGAATCGGGCTCCACTTGGCTAAGCATTTTGGCATTGGTATTCACCCCGTTGAAATAGCTTTGGAATAGCGCGTCATCATCTATTGCCGTGGTGTAGAGGAAGCTGTTTTTGGGAATTAGTTTCCAACAATGTCCTTGAAAATCACAAGGGTAGGGGTCATGACATTGCGTCCCAATGTTGATGACGGGCGAATGTGGTAACGCAACCACGGCTTTCAACCGTTCAACATTCTGTGTGACAAAACCTTCTCGTTCAACGACATACTCCATCACAGATTCCATCTTGAACAGCTGTTGCACGTCAATGGGACCATCTTTCACATAGTCACCGTTGAGGTACATGAGGCGGAAGTCGCTGAGCGGCACCCCGCAGCCGTGTAGCACATAGTATTGCAGGGCAGCATCATTATAATAGGTGTCGCTGAGACGCATCGAACTTTTCACTTCCACAGCTAGCCATTTATCGCCATCACGGACGAGCATGTCAAGCATGATGAGCGTGTCGTTATGCTGAAACACAGCCTCATACATCACATTGACTTCTAGGTTGTTGAGGTTCTCCATCGTCTCTTGCGCCTTCTTGGGGAACTGTGATGGGGAGTTGGGCGACATGTCGATGCCGCCAGGGAAGACTTCGTGGGCCAGCACGCCCACGTCGGTGCCGCGTTGGAACTTGGCCCGTTGTTCGATGGTCAGTTTGTCGCGCAAGTAAGGGTGCTTCTTTTGCATATACAACGCCTTCTCGCACTGTAAGCCCTTGATATAGGTGGATTTGGAAAGGATGTGCATGCTCAGTTGGTATAGTCCACGCAGTCGTCCGGGATGAGCGGCAGGTAATGATAACGGCGCATGAGTTGGGCAATGGCCAACACATCTTTTTGGCAGTAAGTCTTGATGCGTTCGAGATCGTTCTCCTCCCAGTACACGCGTCCCACCTCGCTACCATTGATGTCGTCCTTCGGCGTAGGAATGTCGAGGATGGCACAGAGCAAGTCGAGCGAAGTGTAGTTCTTGTAGTCGCCGAACTTCCAAAGCTCCATGGTGTCAATGAAATTGGTTTCCCAAGGCTTCTTGCCTGCCACTTGCAAAATTCTAGGGATTTGTATGCCGTTGATGAGCATTCTGCGGGCGATGTAGGGGAAGTCGAATTCTTTACCATTGTGGGCGCAAAGTTGGGCATCGGGCGCATTGTAGTGGCGGTTCAGCATGTCGGCAAAGTCGTTGAGCATGGCTCTCTCGTCGTGACCGTAGAACGATTTCAAACGGAAACGGTTGCCATTGAAGAAACCGACTGAAATACAGACAATTTTGCCGAATTCGGCATAGATGGCGGCGCGATCATAGATGTCGGCAGGGGTGAGGTCGGGGTTGTCTCGGTTGAGTTGGTCGGCCTTCTTGTCCCATAGTTTTTGCATCCGCTCGCTGAGTTGGTCATAGGATTTCTCTTGCGAGACGGTCTCGATGTCTAAAAAGAGGATTTTGGAGAAGTCTATCATATCAGTTGTCAGTTATTAGTTGTTTAGTTAAGGTCCCTGAGCCTGTCGAAGGGCCGACTTAAATCAAATGGTTATCTAATTTCCAGAAAAACATTATATTTCCCAGTCGGTACAACAGCCTCAATCTTCATGTCAGTAATATATGAATAAGGTGTGCCTTCGCCGCAAAGCAGGGTGAAGCGTTCGAGGTCTTTTTCCTCACCTTCAACCTCGATATGGACACTGCCGTCGGCGCGGTCGTTCTCCACATAGCCGACCACATTACATTGCAAGCCATAGCGGTGCACATAGCGGCGAAAACCCACGTTGAACACGCGACCGTAAATTCTTATGGAATAGGCTTTTGTCATAGTGCAAACTTTAATCCAGGTATGGTTCTGAGCAAGGCATAGGTGTGTTCCAAATGCTCCTTGCTCTCAATGTCGATGTTATAGCAATAGCTGAAGTAATTGCCTTTGCCACTGCTTCTCACGTTGACGAAGCTGTGCACGGTCTGGCTCTCGCTGAGTGCCCTGCTGATGTTGCGCTTGGCCTCTTCCATGGCGATCTCAGCGGCGATGATCAGCTTGATGTCGAAGTTCTGTGGATAGTCGACTTTTTCTTCTGTCATGATCTACGTTTATGGATGCAAAGATAAGAAATTTACAATGAAATGGCACCATTTTGACTAGAATCATGAAATCTTCCTATGGATACAATTTTTGTCGTATTTTTGTGTTTTGAAATAAATTGCATTGGCGATGCTTGAAATGTGGCTTTCTATAAAGGATTTCATCAAAGGCATGATCATGGGAGCCGTAAATGTGTTTCCCGTGTCGAGTGGTACGGCTTCGCTGATACTTGGCGTGTTCGAGCGCTTTGTCAATTCCATCAAGGCGTTGAATCACAAGAACTTCAGGTTTTTAAACAAAGGGCAATTCGGTGAGTTTGCTCGTCGTACTGATTTCAAGTTTTTGGTGACCATTGTGTTGGGACTTTTGGTGGGAATGGTGTTGACGTCTATCTTTTTAAAGAAAACCCTTATTTCTTATGAGGTATACACTTGGTCGTTTTTCATCGGCTTGATTATTGCGTCGGTGGTGTATGTGATGAAGCGTATCGAGAAGGTGAATGTCAAGAATATAGTGTTGCTTTTGTTGGGCTTTGCGGTTTCGTTTGTCTTGTCCATCAAGTCGAATCCTTATTCAAACGATAATTTCTTCTACCTTTTTCTTTGTGGTATCGTCGGAGCTACAGGTATGGTGGTACCTGGAGTCTCAGGCTCTCACCTTATGTTGCTTATGGGCAACTACGAACTGATTGTCACTGAGGCGATTCCCGCCTTGACCAAGGCCTCCGCTTTTATGCATGGTGCAAGGATTCTGTTGCCGTTTGTGTTAGGCTCGATAGTGAGTATTGTTTCGTTTTCCCACTTGCTTTCGTGGCTGATGCGCGACTACCGCGACTCTACTTTGTCAGTGCTGGCAGGTTTCATGCTGGGAAGTCTGCCCGTGGTCTATCCGTGGAAGGAACCCACTGCCGACATGATGGATTATGTCTTTCATCTTCCCAATTGGAATTCTGAACTATTGCTGGCGGCAGTCATGGTGGTGTTGGGAGCGGTTTCTGTCTATATTCTTGAGCTGATGGCCCGACATACGGAGAGGAAACAAGCTGAGCGACTACAACATTTTAAACCTCAAATCCATGACTAGAAAACTCAATAGAATCATCTTCACGCTTCGCGAAGGCGAAGACTTTATCCCTCTGATCTCGTTACTAAAGGCCTGTGACGTGGTTTATTCCGGCAGCGAGGCTCAAGAGGTGGTCATGGCAGGCATGGTGCTCCGCAACGGCGAGGTGGAGACCCGCAAGCGGGCGAAGATTACCGCTGGCGAAGTGATTGTTTTTGAGAATTATGAGATCTTTGTTGAAGGGTGGGATTAAAAAAAGTTCTAAAACATCTTTCAAAACACTTTTCTGCTTTTTTTGTTGAAAAACTTGTAGGTAATAAAATTATTACCTATTTTTGCGGACAAATCAAACGACTATGCCAACAATATTTGTGCTTTTCGGTTATAGGTTTTTGTTCTATTCCAATGACCATACGCCCATTTATGTACATGTGATAAAAGGGAATGCGAAGGCCAAGTTTAATTTGTTCCCTGTAGAACTTATAGATAATCATGGCTTTAAACCAACGGAAATAAAAATGATAGAATCCATTGTCGAAGAGAATGTGGAAACTATTGCACAACATTGGAACATGTTTTTCAACAATAATAAATAAGGAGGGAAAACGATGAAAATAGAAAAGATTTGGCTGACGGATAATGCCGTTTGGATTCGGACGGAAGACGGCAGAGAAGCTCGCGAATTGTTTGCAGATTATCCGAGACTGAGAGATGCCTCTGTGGAGCAATTGGTCAATTATGACTTTGACGATTTTGGCATCCATTGGGAAGACCTGGATGAGGATTTGAGTTTTGAAGGCTTCTTTGACAAACAGGAACCGACCCCATTATATAAACTTTTCATGTCTCATCCAGAATTGAATGTATCAGCCTTGGCACGCCGTATGGGAATCTCGCAAAGCCTGATGGCGCAATATATTAGTGGTAAGAAGAAAGCCAGCAAAGCCCGCACGGAATTGATTTTCGATACGATTCATGAAGTGGGGCGGGAGTTGGTGGCGGTGTGAAAATAGAAAAATCGCCCGCCAAAACTGATGGGCGATTGTTACTTACCTTGTTGTAACTATGCAGTTTACATAATTTATTTGATTTTCTTAACTGCAACTCGTAGATTGGGGTTTTTGGCATCTTCGGCTGTCTTACTATCATAAAGATACCCATCTTTCAATGTAGGGTATTTAAGTATTTTACTTCCATTAGGCCAAACAAATGTAACGTAATCACTCATTGTTATTTCTCCACTCCTATATGTTCCGTAATAAGTGACATTATTCCAATCTTTGTCAGTCATTTTAACTGTGTAATCTGGATTAATAATTATTTCGAATCGATCTCCCCTTGCGTCAGTGCAACTATATGTTCCAACTACGCTTGGCGTGGAAGTTATAGTGTTTGATGAAGATGTGGGAGAAGTTGGACTTGTAGGAGTTGATGAATTTTCTCTTGTGTTACAAGACCACATGCTTGTTATGAAAACAGCGCACAATAGCATTGTCATTAGTTTGAAGACCTTTCTCATTTCTCGGTTCCTCCATTCGTTTTTATGGTTCTGTCAATGATGGAGAGTTCACCATCTTCATCTCCAGTTAGGAATTTTCCATCCAATTCGGTAACATCGATGTTTGTGTTGCAACTCTTGTTCATTAGTTCTGCAATTGCTTTTAAATCGAGTTCTTTCATTTTTTTTCTTGTTTTTAAGTTAGACTTTGGTTTGAAATGTTTTACACCGCAAAAATACGCATGACTCACTCCATCATCCCAACAAAAACCGTCGGTAAAAACCTCATTTTCGTTGGAAAATACCACGTTCATTCAACAGGTCGGCTAACTGAAGGGCAGTTTCAGGGCTTAAGTGATCAAGATGAAGAGTAAGAGAAGGTGCTGTGGGAATCAATCCAAAATGCTGTTCTATATCAGATAAGAAATTGTGTTTCAGCACTAAGGAGATTTTTACCAACAACATCGAATCAATGCTTGGGCGTTCGAAGATGCCATAAATGGTGCTTCGCTCAAGGTGGATTTGCCTTGCAAATTCCGATACGGTCATTCCGCTCTCGTCGAAGACGGCTTTAACGAGTTGTCCGATATGGAGGTTTTGCGTGGTCATGTTGTATGTCATTTGAGATGATGATATAGAAAAAGCGTGGAAGATAATCTTGTCTGATGCTCGGGTTTCCACTCCCACACTATCTAACAAGTATTCCACGCCATTCAACATGGCGTTTTGGAAACTTATTCTTGATAGTGTGTCCCCGAGAGGGCTTTTGTGGAAATTTGAGCATCAAGAATTAGCCTCAAATCGCTAATTATACTATGTCAATGTGTTGTTTTGCTTACATAATATGGGGTTTTGTTGGGTGCAAAGATATAAAACTTTGGGTTGTGGTAAAAAAATATTGTTTACCTTTGCAGCATAAAATAATAAAACCATGAGTGAACAAGCCATGTTATTGACCATCGCAGAGTATTTCAAAACACAACCCGTTTTGAAGGCTTGGCTGTTTGGCTCGTATGCTCGAGGCGAGGCCACACCTGAAAGCGATGTGGATATACTTGTTGAATTTGACCATAGTTCGCCTATCGGTTTGTTTGCCTACGCAAGGATGTGGAGAGAGTTGGAGGAACGCCTTGGCCGTCAAGTTGACCTTGTGGAAGAAGGAACGTTGCTCCCTTTTGCCGTGGAATCAGCGAATCGTGATAAGAAATTGGTCTATGAGAGAGCGAATTAAGGATATTGAACGCTTATATCACATTGAAGCGAGCATTGGTCATGTGATGGAGTTCCTTGAAGGGAAGACCTTTGAGGAAATGAAAGACGATAAGATGTGCTTCCATGCTGTGGTTTACAATATCATGATTATTGGTGAAGCCGCCAATATGCTGACAAAAGAGTTTCGTGAAGAGCATCCTGAAACGCCTTGGCGCAATATCGTTGATATGCGTAATGTGCTTGTGCATGGCTATTATACAGCAAGCCCCTTGTTCATTTGGGAAACCTACACTAACGATCTTGGCCCACTTCTTGAACAAGTGAAGCACTATATCGAAGAGATACAAGAAATTAACGAGAAATAAAGTAATAAAGAAAAACGCGACCAATTGGCCGCGTTTTTCAATTTCTGTGTATTCTGCGCGTTCTGCGTGAACCAAATTATTCAGCAGAGAACTTGCAAACCAGATTCCTATCGCCATAAGCATCATCGATGCGGGTGACATGCGGGAAGTACTTGTCCTGAACGTCGCTCTTCATCGGGAAACCAGCCTCTTCGCGGGTGAACGGGAAGTTCCACTCGTTGGCCATCAGCATTTCAGCGGTGTAAGGCGCGTGGCTAATGATGTTGTTGCCCTTCTCGGCTTTGCCGTCCTCGATGTCCTTGATTTCCTTACGGATCTGGATCATGGCTTCAACGAAGCGGTCGAGCTCAGCGATGGGCTCGCTCTCGGTGGGCTCCACCATCAGTGTCTCGTGGACAGGGAAGGCCACGGTAGGAGCGTGGAAGCCGAAGTCCATCAGACGCTTAGCGATGTCGATGGCGGCGACGCCAGTAGCCTTGTTGATGCCATTGATGTCGAGAATCATCTCGTGGGCCACATGACCGTGGTTGCCGGTGTACAGAATCGGGTAGTAGTCCTTCAGTCTGTCCTTGAGGTAGTTAGCGTTCATGATGGCACCCAAGGTGGCTTTCTTCAGGCCTTCACCACCCAACATCTTGATGTAGCAGTAAGTGATGGTGAGGATCTGAGCACTACCGAACGGAGCGGCTGAAACGGCGCCTTCCTGCTTGTCGCCACCGCAGTGGAACAGGATGTGTGAAGGCAGGTAGGGCTTCAGGTGTTCAGCTACGCCGATGGGACCCACGCCAGGACCGCCACCGCCGTGCGGGATGGCAAAGGTCTTGTGCAGGTTGAGGTGGCACACGTCGGCACCGATGTAGCCGGGGCTGGTGAGGCCGACTTGGGCGTTCATGTTGGCACCGTCCATGTAAACCTGGCCGCCGTTGTCGTGAACGATCTTCACGAGGGTGCGGATGCCGTCCTCATAGATGCCGTGAGTGGAAGGATAGGTGACCATGAAGGCGGCCAGATTGTCCTTGTATTGCTCGGCCTTGGCCTTGGCGTCTTCGAGGTTGATGTTGCCGTGCTCGTCACAGGCCACCACCACCACTTGCATACCAGCCATGGCGGCTGATGCGGGGTTGGTACCGTGAGCTGAGGCAGGGATCAGGCAGATGTTGCGGTGACCCTGACCGTTGGCCTCTTGGTAACGGCGGATGGTGAGCAGACCAGCATATTCGCCGCTGGCACCCGAGTTAGGCATGAAACTCATGCCCTTGAAGCCCGTGATCTCGCAGAGGTCTTTCTCCATCTCATCGATGAGTTCGAGATAGCCTTCCACTTGATCGGCGGGGACGAAGGGGTGGATGTTGCCGAACTCAGGCCAGCTGAGGGCATACATCGAGGTGGCTGGGTTCAGCTTCATGGTGCAGGAACCCAACGGAATCATGCAGCGGTTAAGGCTGAGGTCGCGGTTCTCGAGCTTCTTCATGTAACGCATCATGTCGGTCTCGCTGCGGTACTTGAAGAACATCGGGGCCTGCATGAACTTGGAGGTGCGCTGCATCTCGGGTTGAATGCCGCTGAACTTCTGGCAGTTCGGGTCGCAGACCAGCTCTTCGTGCTGCTTGCCGAGGGCTTCAGCGACGACTTGGCCAATCTCGTTGATGTCTTCGCGGGCCGTGGTCTCATCGATGCTGATGCCGAAGTGTTGCTTGTCGATGATACGGAAGTTCATGCCGTGTTTCTCGGCGGCTTCCTTCACCTTGCAAGTGCAGGCACCTTCGGGCAGTTCGAACAACAGCGTGTCGAAGAAGTGCTTGTTGAGCTGCTTCACACCGAGCTTGGCCAACTCTGAGGTCAGCTTGCCGGCAAGGCAGTTGATATGGTGGGCGATCTCAATCAAGCCGTCCGGGCCATGATAGAGGGCGTAGAAACCCGACATGATGGCCAGCAGAGCTTGTGCTGTGCAGATGTTCGATGTGGCACGCTCACGCTTGATGTGTTGCTCACGGGTCTGGAGGGCCAGACGGTAGGCGGGATTGCCGAGGGCATCGATGCTGATGCCGATGATACGGCCGGGCATCTCACGCTTGTAGGCCTCGGTGGTGGCAAAGTAACCGGCATGAGGACCGCCGAATCCCATCGGCAGACCGAAACGCTGGTTGGAACCCAAGACCACGTCGGCACCCCATTCGCCGGGAGGCGTGATGAGGGTGAGGCTGAGCAGGTCAGCAGCAACGGCCACCTGCATGCCTTTGGCCTTCCATTCGGCGACCTTGGAGCGGTTGTCAACGATTTCACCGAATTGGTTGGGGCACTGGAGCAGGATGCCGAAATATTGCTCACTGCAATCGAACTTGTCAATGTCGTCGATCACGACCTCGATGCCTTGGAAGTGGGCGCGGGTCTTGATGACTTCGATGCTCTGCGGGAACACGTCGTTGGCGACGAAGAACTTCTTCACGCCAGCCTTCACCTGGGCGCGGCTGCGGGCGTGCCAGAACATCAGCATGGCCTCGGCGGCGGCGGTGCCTTCGTCGAGCAGGCTGGCGTTGGCCAGCGGCAGGGCGGTGAGGTCGCTGATGACGGTCTGGAAGTTCACGAGGGCTTCGAGACGGCCTTGCGAGATCTCAGCTTGATAAGGAGTATAAGAGGTGTACCAGCCCGGGTTCTCAAGGATGTTGCGCATGATGACGCCAGGGGTGATGGTGTTGTAGTAGCC
>JAEEGF011586005.1_pt1 | contig 20313 bp, 16 predicted proteins | sample 9134171 | NCBI WGS metagenome assembly JAEEGF01 (sample SAMN16246542, study PRJNA631951) | gut metagenome | biome: gut microbiome; feature: rumen; material: AP-attached | host: Bos | place: Iran: Karaj | collected 2018-10
CCAAGACCAACAAGGTGTTCATAGAGAAGCCTAACAAACAGGTAAGAGACTGCTATGAAAATTTTGGAATAACAGTTCCTGGAGAACTTGACTTAACAACATACATTGATGAATTGTTGGGATCTAATGAATGATTGCTGAAGATTTTCTTCAGAGAAAGACGAGAATGATATAGTGTTACTTTTTATGAGATCTTAGGATAATTGTCGTAATTTAAGTGCGAAATGTAAGATATAATAAGCAGATGTGAGTATTAATTGTTCAGAAGTTAATTGAAGTTCGGTCCGGAAGGGACAAAATCTCCGGCTTATCCCTCAAACCGTTATAAAATGCGGCTTCTGTTAGATAAGGAATAATTTTACTATCCGGGAGATTTTATGGATTCGGAACTTACCAGATTTGATCTGGAGCATGTGTGGCACCCCTATACATCTCTTACAGATCCGCTGCCGACCTATGAAGTGGTGTCGGCTCATGACTGCACCCTGGTGCTGGATGACGGACGTGAACTTACCGACGGCATGTCGTCCTGGTGGGCCTGTATTCACGGCTACAATGTGAAGGAACTCAACGAGGCTGCAAAGGGGCAGCTTGACCGGGTGTCCCACGTGATGTTCGGCGGGATCCGTCATGAAGGTGCTGCTATGCTGGCAAAAAAACTGGTGGAACTGACTCCGGCCGGCCTTGACTATGTCTTTTTTGCCGACTCCGGCTCGGTGGCGGTGGAGGTTTCACTCAAAATGGCGCTGCAGTACTACAGCGACAGAGTCAAAACCAAAACAAAATTTCTTGCACTAAGAAAGGGTTATCACGGTGATACCTTCGGAGCGATGAGCGTAACCGATCCGGAAGGTTCAATGCATTCAATCTACCGTGACTTTCTTTCTCAGAATTACTTTATTGATCAGCCCGCCTGCCGTTTCGGAGATCCGTGGGATCCGGATTCAGCAGATCAGCTTTATGAAATGCTGCGTGACCATCATGAAGAGATTGCGGCGGTGATCCTTGAGCCGGTGGTTCAGGGTGCCGGCGGAATGTATTTCTACCATCCCGAATTTCTGCGCAGGGTACGGGCGTACTGCAGTCATTTCGATGTATTGTTTATTGCCGATGAAATTGCCACCGGTTTCGGCCGCACCGGCAAGATGTTCGCCTGCAACTGGGCGGGTGTGACTCCGGATATCATGGCGGTGGGCAAGGCGCTGACCGGCGGATATATGACCATGTCAGCCGTGCTGTGCAGTAAGAAGATCATGGAGGGGATCTGCAACGGTTCCGCCGGGGTGCTGATGCACGGACCTACGTTCATGGCAAATCCTCTGGCGGCCAGGGTTGCCTGTGCCTCGGTGGATCGTCTGCTTGCAATGAACTGGCGCGAAACCGTCCATCATATTGAGACTGTTCTAAAGGATAAACTGCTGCCGCTTGCCCGTTATGACAGTGTGGCGGATGTACGGGTGCTTGGTACCATCGGGGTGGTGGAAACCAGAAATCCGGTTGATATGGCGGTACTGCAGAAGTCCTTTGTGGATGACGGGGTGTGGATCAGACCGTTCGGAAGGTTGATTTACGTAATGGTACCGTATATTATCAGTGACGGCGAGATTGCAAAGCTGGCGGCAGCCGTGGAGCATGTGCTGCAGCGTAATCTTGTCTGAGTACCGGAACATACCTGCTCCGGTGGTTTGTTTGTTTAACTCGGGTTTCAAAATGAAAAAAATCAATGAAATAACCCTGCTTAAAATGCTGGCACTTCTTTCAGTGCTGTTTTTTCACTGCTACCGTCCGTTTTTCGGAGCTGGCACCTACTGGAAGGTGGTGATCGATTCAGATCTCGATTACCTGTCATGGCTGCTGCACTTCAATAAGATTTTCGATGTGCACTGTCTGTTCTTCTGCTCCGGATTCCTGTATTTCATGACCATGTCGTCGGGAAAAAGGACAGTCGGGGAGCAGCTTGTCAAACGTGTCAAAAGAATAGTGATCCCGTACTTCTGGGTAGGTATGCTGTTCTTTGTTCCGATGTATACCATATTCAGTGTACCGAGCGGTCTGCATCTTGCGAACGACACCCTGCTTGAGGGTTATGAAAAGTTTGTGACTCTGCGGTTCAGTGAACATATGTGGTTTCTTCAGATCATGCTGATTATCACGGTGATCTGCCTGCTGCTTAATTTCATGGTCGAGAGATTCTTCTGGCTGCTGCTGGCGGGCTCCTTCCTTATGACTTTCGTGTTCAACCGTTATCTTAACGGCATTTTCTTTATGAGCCTGCAGTCGATGTCAGACAATCTGTTCATTTTTGTCCTCGGCGGAGCCGTGTACCGTATTTACGGCCTTCTTACCCCGGTCAGAAATCTGATGCTGATGGCAGTCAGCGGTGCCCTGTTTCTCTTTGCCTACAACTACGAGGTTCCGAAGGGGATGCTTTCCCAGCTGCTGTCGCAGATCGCTGCCGGAAGCATATGTATCTGCGCACTGTGTTTTGCGCGTCTGTTTGCAGATCCGGTGATGGATTTTCTCTACCGTTTCAGAGCAGTGCAGTTTTTTGATCGCAACTTTATGGATTTCTACATGTACCATATGCCGATCCCGCTGGTATGCGCCATGTATCTGTATGAACCGTTCCACAGGTTGATTGATTCAAATCTTGCATATGCGGTGTCTGCCTGGCTGGTAACGCTGGCACTTACCGCGGTTGCGGTAAAAACTGACGGAATGATCCGCCAGGTGAGGGACCGTCTGCTTTCCCGTACGAAACAGGCTTAACGCAGCCTAAATCCGTGACGGTTCCGCAGTAAAAACTGCCGAACCGTTTCCGGAATTATGATCCGGCGACGGTGCGGATCCATGCCGGCCGGCCGGATTTTCCGTTTTTTAATAATCTGTTCAGACGCATCACGAGCATGCTCCGATCCTGTTAATTTGTTCTCTATCACGAAATTCAACACAACTCACCTCAATAGTGTGACTGATTATTCAATATGATTTTTTGAACGTCGGTTTTTCCTGAACCGGATAATATAATATTCTCAGCCGTTTTGCGGCTGCCTGCCGGCCGGAGATTTTTGAGGGACAGAGAAAGAAAATTGATCGAGTCAGGCGGGGCGGTATTTATTTTCTTGGAATTTTTCATATGACTTTTGCAGATTCAGAAAACAGATTCGAATATATAAACGGAGATTTGGACAGAATTCCAGGTATTGTCGAGCGTTTTTCCCCTTATTCGGATATGCCGGGCGGTCTTCTGATCTGTCGTGCCGACAGCAGTGGTGAAATTCTTTATGCCAACAGTGCCGTGATGGAAATCATGGAGTGTTTCAGTACGGAAAAATTTCTGAAAATTACCGGAGGAACCTGGCGCAGTCTTGCATCCGAAGCCGATACCGCAGTGATTTGTGAGGGTCTGGTTAAATGGAATGAGACCGGAATAACCTCCAGCAGTAAGTTTCATTTTCTCGGATGCTGTCCGTCCCTCGGCAGACGAATGCTGGATGTGGAATTCTTCTACCGTTTTATTCAGGATGTAACCCTGGGCGGACTGATCTACTTTTTCGTGGTTTTCACCAGGGATGAGCGGGATCTGCTTACAGATCTTCCTTCCATGTCCCGTTTCCTTAATCTTGCCAACAGTTCTGAAGGTAAAGCAACTGACGGATCCATGGCGATGGTTTCCTTCAACCTCAACGGTCTGAAGATGTTTAATGAAAAGTTCGGTATTGCCGGAGGTGATGCACTGATAGTCAGCTTTGCTGATATTCTGAAAAAACATTTCGGTGCCATCAACTGCTCCCGTTTCGGTGAGGATCATTTCTATGCCTATACACCGGTAGCCGGACTTGAAGATAAAATCAGGGACATTTTCAGTGAAATGTCCCGCGTCAATGACGGCAATACTCTTTCCGTAAGGGCGGGAATATATATTATGGAGCCGGATGATGAGAACCGCAGCTCCAGCAGTGCCTGCGATCGTGCCAGAATCGCCTGTGACTACGAACGCAGACATCATGAATCCTGTTTCGTATACTATGATAAAAAGATCCGCAATGAAATCCTCAACCGCGACTACATCATCAGCCATATTGATGAAGCACTGGAGAAGGAGTACATCGCAGTCTACTACCAGCCGCAGGTTGTTTCACAGAGTGGCAAACTGTGCGGATTTGAGGCGTTGGCAAGGTGGATCGATCCGGAACTGGGAATGCTGTCACCTGCAGTATTTATTCCGGTTCTTGACGATTATTCTCTCACCTACAAACTGGATCTGTATATCATTGAACATGTGGCGAGGGATCTGGTTGAGTCTATGAAACGCGGACTCAATGTGGTTCCAGTATCCTTCAATCTCTCCCGTACCGATTTTGAAAAATGTGATCCTTTCTCCGAGGTTATTGCCATCGCGGAACGCTACAATCTTCCCCGTGAACTGTTCAAGGTTGAAATTACCGAGACTACCGTGATGTCGGACATCAACAAGATGAAAGTGGAGATCAACCGTTTCCATGAAGGAGGTTTTGATGTTCTGATGGATGATTTCGGCAGTGCCTATTCGTCCCTCAGTACGCTCAGAGATTTCGAATTTGATGAAATCAAAATCGATATGGGATTTATGCGTAATTTCAGTCCGCGCTCCAGGGCTATTATCAAACCGATGGTCAACATGGCCAAGGCTCTCGGGATCCATACTATTGCCGAAGGTGTTGAAACACAGGAACAGCTGGATTTTCTAAAATCAATCGGCTGTGAAATGATTCAGGGCTATTATTTCGGTAAACCGGAACCATACGAGCAGGCTGTGGAAACACACCGCAGACTGACCAGAAACTATGAACAGCTGCTTCACCGCACTTCAAGCATGATCTATTCCAAGGGTTCCGCCAAAAAACAGCCGGAGGGAAAGAGCACTTTCGGATCTTTTGACAGGGATGAACTGGAACGGATCCTGGGCTGCGTTTCTTCGCTGTTTATAACAATTATCGGTATCGATCTCGTACAAAACAGCTGGGAGGAATATCTTTCAAGTTATGAAATGCACAAGTTCCTCAATCAGGGCTCAAAGGATCTCAGAGAAAAACTTAACAATGCTGTTATGGCACTGGTAAAACCTGAATACCACTATAAAATGATCAGATTTCTGGATTTTGCAACCATTTCGGCCCGACTTAAGGACTGCAGCTCGGTTTCCACCGATTTTCAGAGTTCCCTGGATGAATCCTATATCAGGCTGGAAATCTTTTCACTTGAGAGAAACTCTGAAGGCAATGTAATCAGAATTCTGACAACCACCAGAACGGTAGATCCTGATTTGGTTACTGCTGATCACTACAAGACTGTTACCCACGCGCTTAAACATATTTATTCAGCCCTGGTGGCCTTTAATCTTGAAGATCGCACCTTTATCCCGTATGTAATGCCGGTTGCAATGCTGGAGCGAACCGGGTTCTCCAAACAGCCTTATGATCTGGCAAGAAATATGTTCCTGGAGAATTTTGTCGACGACAGATATAAGGAGATGGTTTACCGTTTTACCGATCTGTCTACTCTCAGGGAACGTATTGCAGATAAAAAGCAACTCTACATTAATTATCTTAATCCTGCCGGCGAGTGGTGCCATCTTACCTTCATTCCGTCGAAATATGTCAACGGTGAACTGGTTCAGGTGCTTGCCGCTGCGCGCAATCTTGCTCATGAAAAGGATGTTCTGCCGAACGGCAATATCTGGGATGTATATGAAAACTGACAGCCGGACTGAAGAGAAAACGGGAATTATAAAATTAGTGTACCGGCTGTCAGGTGCCATATGAGCTGAGTAGAGGCTGAGTTTCACTTTCTAAGCTTAAATTTTTATGAAACTTCAATTTGAACAGTCTGATAAACTAACATTCTGCAGATTGGAGCGTTGTGAACTTTTGGGGCTGCTGAAAATAAAATTTAATAAAGCCGATCTGTTGTCAAAAGATCGGCTGTTTCATCGGAGGAAACCTGCCTTTGCTCTAGTCTTTTTTGCAGTACGGTGCTTTTCGCATCAGAATTTCAACAGCCCTGTCGGCAAGTTCGCGGGTCAGACCGAACATAGTGTCGCTTGAGTACGGGGTGGTAATTTTCAGCAGTGCTTTCTCCTCTGGTGTTACCGCCGGTGTAGTGGTGGTTACCACGTTGAATTTCAGAAACCCCCAGCACCAGAAGGTTTCGTCGTCCAGAATGACAAAACTGTCGATATCATGATATTTCGCCAGCCAGGTACGAATTTCAAGAGGTCTAGTGTATCCACCCATCATTCTGCAGGTGCCGGGTGTAAGGGAGGAGATGACGAGATTTTCCTGCCTGAAATATTTGAACAGCAGTTTAACCCCCGGCTTATTGTCCTCATATCCTCTTACGTAATTGCTGACAAGGCCCCGCCAGGAACTTGAAAGTACTATTTTAGCTCCGGTTTTCCTCACGATATAGCCAAGATGCTTAACCATCCCTTTATTGATATATTCCCGTTCTCCGTTTTCGTCATATCCGTCGTGATTGAGAACGCCGTCAATATCGAGAAAAATAATCTTCTGGTTATGGTATGGTGTATGCTCAATGTCATCTTCTGAAACAGATCCTATCAGTGAATTGTGATGGAACAGCATACTGAAGGCACGGTGCAGATACATATCGGCAACGACCTCCTTCTGATCGCTGTAGATGCAGCATTTATCAGGGAATTCCCGGTTGTAGCTGTTTTTGGAAATGATGACATACCCGGGTTTTTCTCCGTAGTCGAATTCGAAGTCGGGATCTTCTTTCTGGTAGCGGGCTATATTATCCAGGCTGATCTGATCTTTTACTTCAATTACCTCTCTGACGGCTTTTACCATCTCGCTGCGCGAGGAAGTGTCTATCAGCCTGGTGATTTTGCTGCAGATATCAGAAGAAATGCATTCACTGAAACATTCCTTCAGAACAGCAGTCTCGTTCTCTGACAGTCCCAGAGAGGTCATGAGACATACCTCAACTTTCCTGTTACGGACAGCTCCCAGAAATTCCATAAATCTCTTAAACAGAGGATTTTCAAGATATGTATGGTAAAAATGCTGGGCAAGCGGATCAAAATAGTCGATAAATTTGTGGATCCGGTTTGGATTTTCCTGTTCTTTTTCCTGAATCTTACGGTATTCCTCCTCTTTTTCTCTTAAACCGGCATGAAAATCAGCCGGAACCATGGTGGACAGATCGAAGAAAATCAGATCTTTACGGTATTTGAGACGTTCCTGCTCCCACTCGGAATATGATCTTTTTCTCAGCATAGTGAGCTCCTTAATAATGATAAAAAAAAACAACTTTCCGCCATAATTTATCCGGCGGGCCTGACATTATTCATTTGTGATAATTATATTTAACATAAAATATTTGTAATAATGAGTTTCTGCCATATCCTTAAAACAAGGGAATTATTCATAATAATCCGGCGGCTCCTCCCGTAATGCGAAGGTTAATCCCGGTTGTTACGGTCGCAGTACGGTGCCTCCCGCATGAGTATTTCAATCGCTCGTTCCGCATGTTCTCGGGTCAGACCGTAGATTTTGTCGCGTGAGTACGGGGTGGTAATTTTCATCAGCTCCTTTTCCTCCGGGGTTACCGCAGGGGTGGTGGTGGTTACCACGTGGAATTTGAGAAATCCCCAGAGCCAGAAACATTCGTCGTCGAGAATTACAAAGTTGTCGATATCATGATTCTGATCGAGCCATGTGCGGATCTCCAGCGGTCTTGAAAATTCCCCAAGCCGGCCCGCCTCGGGGGTCAGATCAGAGATAACCAGATTTTCCTGCCGGAAATATCTGATCAGATCTTTCAACCCCTGGTCGTCCGGGGCACAGTCTGCGACGAAGTTGCTGATCAGACAGCGCCAGGAGCTGGAAAGCACGATTTCGGCACCGGTTTTCCTGACGATGTAGGCAAGCTGCTTTACCATATTTTCGTTGATATGTTCAATCCGACCCTGCTCATCGTATCCGTCGTGGTTGAGAACCCCGTCTATATCAAGAAATATGATCTTCCGGTTGCGAAAGGCGCTGTAGCCTATGTTGTCACGGGAACCGTGCACACTATCCAGTATTGAACTGTGCCTGAAGAGCATATGGCTTGCCCGGTGCAGGTACTGATCCGCCACCAGAGCAGGCTCATCGCTGTAGACACAACTGTGGTTTTCAAATTCAGCGTTGTAGCTGTTTCTTGAAATAATTACAAAACCGGGCCGGGGGGTGTAGCTGTATTCAAAGTCCGGATCCTCCTTCATAGATCTGGCGGTATTCTCAAGGCTCAGCTGATCTTTCTGTTCGACAATAGATCTGACGGCTTCAACCGCCTCATCCCTGGTACGGTAATCTATCAGTCTGGTGATTTTGTTTTCCCCCAGATCTGAAAGAGACCTGTTTTTTCTGAAACATTCCATCAGGCTGTGCAGATCGTCCTCTGACAGACCCAGTGATGTCATAAGGCAGACTTCAATGTCACTGTGCTCTTTTACCCACAGAAATTCCATAAATCGCCGGAACAGTGGATTTTTCAGATAGGTATGAACAAAATGCTGGGCAACCGGATCAAAATATTCGGTAAATTCGTGTAACCGGTACTGTATTGAGCGTTCCTTCTCCTGAAGTTTCCGGTATTCCTCCTCCTTTTCTCTTAAACCGGCATGAAAATCCGCCGGAACCATGGTGCTGAGATCAAAGAAAATCAGATATTTGCGGTATTTGTACCTTTCGCTCTCCCATTCACAGATTTCTCTTTTTTTTCGCATGGTGTTCCTCCTATAGAAAAACTTAAACCTGTCAGCCGCGGTTTACACCGGCTGACAGTCATGCCGATCTTATCATTAATGATAATATAATTGAACATAATATTTAAAATTTTATGATGTTGAAAAAAGCTTAATCGGCGGATGAATATGGATTAAAATAGAAAAGTCTGGAAAGTGGAGTTCCCGCAGGATGTAATCTGAAATAAAGACAGGAACAATAAACATGAAAACAGGAATTTTAGCAGCTGCTGCCGTATCGGCACTGATAAGTCTGCCGGCCTACTGCGCAGATCTGTACGAAGGTGTCTGGAGTAATGACTGGAATCATTCGGTTACCATCAAACATACCGGCGGCAATGAATATCTTCTAACCTTCTATTCACCGGACGGGGCCAACGGATATACGAACTGCGTATTAAAAGCCAGATCTGCCGAAAAGGGTGTACTGCTTCCGGCGGAAACCAGCATGCACTGTACCGACTATGAATATACTGACGACGGACAGGAAAAACCGGTTGGAAAACACATCGGGGAGGTTAAGGCAGACTTCTACGAACATTATACGAAAGATCAGGAAGATGAGATTGTCGAATATTTCAGAGACTGTGAACCGTCTGAAAATGATGACTGCACCTATACCTACAATAATAAGGAAAAACAGTAGGGCATTCTGAACATTGGAGCTGTTATACCGGTTTTCTGTCCGGTTGTCCAAACAGCGAAATATACTTCAGCGGTTATTAAAAAAGCCCGCTCCATTGCGGAACGGGCTCTGTATTCAGAAACAGCAAATAACTAGTCTGTCATCTTGTCGCTGATTTCCTTTATATTCTTCTTTTCCGTATCCATGATCATCTGGTAGTTGTTGATTACGGCACCTACCACCAGGTTGATAAGCAGGAAGGCTGCAAACACGTACCAGAAAATGTGGAATATGGTTACAACCACCGGCGGTACGTCTATCAGTTTCATTCTTGATGCTGTAATCAGATTGTATCTCAGATCAGTCCAGTCATCACCGCTCATGCATCTTAGCAGGGTGAACATGGCTTCCGGCAGAGTACCGTACGGATCGTCCGCATTGGCAGGGGCATGAGGCGCCTGCTGCATCAGTTCCTCCATCAGCACCTTCTGTTCAGGTGTTGCAGTGTCCGGTGAAGGAAGTCTGAACATATAGATCCCGGCAATGGCGAAAACATACATGAAAATCAGCATTACCATGGCGTTGTAGGTCAGAGCTCTCATAGATCTGATCATTACGGAAATAATCAGACGAAGTTCCAGATTGGTTTTGAACAGCTTGAGGATCCGGAATACACGCAGAACCCTGATGGCGGCAATCAGGGCGCCGCTGTCGGTTACGCTTTCTGGTATGTAGCCGGCTACCACCACGAACAGATCGAACAGATTCCATCCGTCGGTAAAGAATCCCTTCAGAGATTCCCTGACGGTAAATCTCAGAGATATTTCAATGGTATAGATGATCAGACAGACGAAATTGATATTGGTAAGTACCTGTCGCTGGCCGTAGGTTTCCATTCCGATAGCCACGCAGTTGATCAGAATTATGAACATGATAAACAGTTCAAATTTTCTGCTGTAGACAAGGTTGTGGATCTTTTCCTTGACTGTAGGGTTCATTAGATATTCTCCAAACAAAAGCACAAAATTAAAAGGCACACAAAACGGTGTGCCGGGTTGACTGAAACATTTTCGTTCAGCCTTGAAACTGAGCAGTAGTATATCACAAAGTTTCACTGCTGCTCAAAATCAGGAGCAGACATTGCAGTTCTAGTCTGAAACTGATATATCGACATCAGGGGATATTTCGATATGGAAGTCAGGATAGGCACTGCTGATTTCATCATAGATGATTTTCAGACCATCCTGATGATCAATGTCAAAACTCATAACCACGTCGAATCTCATTTCCTTTGCCGCCAGATCGACATAAAAACCGTGAAACTGGATGGCCCAGTCGTGGGCGATGACTTTTTTTCTGACGTCATTCTGGATTACCGCAATTTCACTGTTTTCTGTGTTGTATGAATATACCCCGACCCCGGCCAGAACCACTCCGGTCTGACGATAGACCTCGGTTTCAAGTTTTCTGGTAAGACAGTCAACATCCTTCACTTTCATTATGTCAGGAAGTTCCAGGTGAACCGAGGCATAGTCCTTGTCGGGGCCGAAATTGTAGAGGATCAGATCGTATGCACCTCGGACATTGGGATCTGAGGTCAGGATCTGTTTGATCTGTGCTGTTTTTTTACTGTCAGCGCGGGCTCCCAGCAGATGGTTCAGTGTTTCGAGCATCATTTCAATACCGGCTTTAACGATATAGAGTGAAATGAACAGTGCCACGTATGCTTCAAGACAGATCCCCGAGGTCAGAAATATCACTGCGCTTATAAGCACAGAAACAGAGATTACCGCATCATAAAGAGCATCTCTTCCTGAAGCGACAAGAGACTGGGAAACCACCTTCAGACCCTGCCTTTTCACGAAGGTGCCGAGAAAAATTTTGACAATCACGGAAACAGCAACTACCGATAGGGTCAGATTATCGTACTCCGGCAGTGAAGGATCGGCTATTTTTTTCAGCGACTCAATGGCCGCTGCCACTCCGGCGTAAAAGATGACGCTTGATACCGCCATGGCGGTCAGATATTCGCCCCGGCCGTGTCCCATGGGATGTTCGCGGTCAGGACGCTTGCCTGCAAGCTTGGTCCCGACAATGGTGATTACTGATGACAGCACATCCGACAGGTTGTTAAGTGCATCCATGGTGATGGCAATCGAGTTTGAAAGGATCCCGACCACTGCTTTGAAAGAGGCAAGCAGTATGTTGGTCAGAATGCCGATCACACTGGTTCTGACTATAACCGAGTCTCTTATTCTTGCCGCTTCCTGCGGATCTCCGCATATCATTCTGTCCATAATGTCTGCGGCGGTAATACCGCACGCCCTCTTCATGTACTGGTGTATCCGGTTCAGTCTGATCTTAAAGGAAGCTGCACCTGCAGCTGTATGCAGACTGATGTACCGAACTGCTGTTCATATTACTGCGATTAATTGTATAGTTCCGTGCATATATATGCAATACCGGGACAGTCCGTGTAATGACTGCATACTGCTGTGCTGTCTGTTCTGTGAACCGTGTTTTTGCCTTGCAAGGAAAAAAAAAGCGGATACAATAAGCTCGATGGGCACGGCGCTGCTTTGCCGGCGTGCGTGCGTTTGTGACCGGAGTTAAAAAATCCGGAACTGTTTAATTGCAACGGGGAATCAAAATTTGATGAAAACATTTCTTAAATCTCTAACAGTAATAGCTGCAGTTGCAGCCGCAGCAGTTTTAAATCCTGTATCAGCAGGTGATCTTTCAAAGGATGAAGTGAAGAAACTGGGAATATTCCTTTCCAATTTCTCCGAGTGCGATCTGGTTGTGACCGGTCAGAGTGACATGGAGAACGATCCGGCCAAGCTGGTAAAGTTCGCAGCCTGTCATGATCTGCTTAATAACAAGAAGCTGGTTACCATGAAGAAAACCTGCGCAGGCAGCAGCAATGCCACTCCGATTTATGTTCATATCCAGCCTTCCCGCGTGGCTGAAACCGCAAAACGCTATCTGGATATCGACTTTACTGATTTTACTGATCCAGCTCTTGAGTCCATGACTGATAAAAGCGGCAGTTTCTGCATGGTGGATCCCCGCGGTAAAAACACCGGATTCACTTATGTAAAGGTTACCGACACCACTGATCTTGCTGACGGTTCGATGGCTGTAACCGGGCAGGAGGTTGACAAGGATACCGGAGCCTCCTACGGAACAGAGGTTCACGCTGTGGTAGCTCCGCATGTTTATAACAAGAAGAATACCTGGTATCTTCTTTCCTACAAGGCCGGAAATTAAAATATCGCCCGGCTTTCCGTCAGATCGACCCGTTTGACGGATCTATAATGTTCCTGGTCTGTCCTGCAGATCAGGAATCTATCTAAACACAGTGATAGAGTTGTTTTGACTGTTATTTATCGTGTTTCTGAAGCAGTTCCAACTGACCGTGATCAAATAGAAGTATGCACTTTTGATTTTAATACGATGCACTGCCTGCAGGGTTCATTATTCCTGAAAAAATTATATTTTGGTTAATATCACTTGATTAGTGTAAAAATGTTAATGAAATAAAATATTGGAATTTTTTGTATCGATTACTATGTTCATATTGACAAAAGTTTGTACTAAGAGTTAGTATGACGGTACTTTGGATGAAATGTTGCAGGAAAGCTATGGATGATGTAATCGTACGATTGGCAGGAGTTAGTATAAAGAACTTCAAGAATGTCACCTCCGGTTCTTTATCATTTGAAAACAACAGAAGGGAATATAAGTCCAGTATTCTTGGTCTGTATGGTCAGAACGGTTCTGGCAAAACAGCATTGATTGATGCAATAGCTTTTTTGAAGCATATTCTTTGCGGCAGGGAAGTTCCTGCCGGATTTGCCGATTTCATAAATATTGACAGTGAAAAAGCAATTTTGGAATATGAATTTGATATTCAGTTACCCGGTGGCCGTTTCAGAGTGTTTTATGAGGTATCCCTCCGGAAAGAGGAGAATATTAATGAAAGGAATGCCGAGTATTCATTAAATAATCAAAAAAAATATCGACCGTTGATTTTTAACGAAGTCTTAAAAACTTTGATTTTTTCTACAAAAGGAAAAAATCGTATTGGAAAGTTGATTGATACAAATACTGATGATGTTTTTTCGCCTAGATCCAAATTAAATCTGCTTGTCGGAAAGAAAAAAACAACAAGAATAGATTTGTTGGCGGCAAAGAAATATGCTAAGGAATATTCCCGTTCTTTCATATTTTCTCATGAATTTCTTACTGCTGTCAGACTGCAGACAGAAAACAATGATAAAGATCTTTTGTTATATGCCGCTTTGCTCGAGGCTTTAGCGAAGTATGGAAAAGAAGAACTGTTCATAGTTAATACTAGAAACTCCGGAATGATCAGCCTCGATGCTCAACCCTTTATATTCAAGTATGAAGATAAAAGCATTGGTGCCCTCGGGACAGTTATGCTTCCGCTTGAATCTCCGATCGTGATTCCGCAGAAAATGCTGAGTATGGTTGGAAAAATAATCTGTAATATGAATATTGTTCTAGAACAGATTATTCCTAAATTAACTATCAAAATCAAAGAACTGGGAACTGAACTCATTGATGACGGGCAGACCGGAGTTCGGATTCAATTGATGTCAGCAAAGAATTCAAAAGAGATTGCGCTTAAGTATGAGTCAGAGGGCATAAAAAAAATCATTTCCATTCTACAGCTTCTGATTGTTGTTTATAATCAATCGTCAATTACAGTGGCAGTTGATGAACTTGATGCCGGTGTGTTTGAGTACCTGCTTGGAGAACTGCTCAGAATTATTTCAGAAAAAGGAAAAGGACAGCTTATTTTTACATCACATAACCTGCGTCCCCTAGAAACTATGGATAAGGGGTTCATTGCCTTTACAACTGTCAACCCTTCGAATAGATATATCCGTTTTAATAATGTCAAAGAGAATAATAATTTACGCGATTTTTATTATCGGGACATTATGCTGGGTGAACAGAATGAAATGGTGTATGAACCGACAAACAATGCAGAAATCTCTTTTGCTTTCAGGGAGGCAGGAGAAGTAGTTGGCTCGTAAAAAATAGTTTTTGTTATTGTAGAGGGTCCGTCTGATTCTGATGCATTAGGCTTATATTTTAATCGTTTTTTTGACAGAAATTCTGTATATGTGCATATTGTTCACGGTGATTTAACCACGATGAAGGGGAAGATTAAGGATAATATTGCCAATATAGTTCGTAGCTATGCAAATTCAACCCATTTACAAAAATCAGATTTTCAAGAGATTATTCATATTGTTGATCTAGATGGAGTTTATATTTCTGATGATGACGTAATAGGCGATTCTGTAGCGGTTGAGCCGATATACAGTACAACGGAAATACGCACCTGTAATCCGGAAGGAATAAAATTTCGGAATGAACTCAAAAGAAAAAATCTCGATGTGATTAGTTCTATACAAACAGTGTGGGGAGGGGTTACATATCATGCTTTTATATGTCTTGTAATCTAGAACACGTTTTGTACAATAAACTCAATTGTTCTGATCTTGAAAAAGAGTGCTATGCTCACAATTTTGCGAAAAAGTTCAGCAGAGATCTTCCTGCTTTTGTAACATTTATTGCAAAGTCCAGTTTCTCGGTTCCGGGAACTTATATAGAAACATGGAAGTTCATAAAGCAGAAAAGACATTCCTTAGAAAGATATACAAATCTGGGAATCTGTTTAGACAGTTCAGGAGTGATTAACTCAGACCTTAAATCAAACGATACCCGTGATATGAATATGTCTCAGTCTGATAACGGTAATTCTTAAGAATTAACATCACTGATGGTAGGAATTTGTCCATGCTATTTTCCCGGTATTACCTCATCAAGAAAGATTTCAGAACTGTCTGGATGGATTGGATCTGCAAAGTAAATCCGGTATTCAATATCGCTGCGTGAGAGCATCTGCTCGGGATCCCGTTTGGTTTCACTGCTGACAAAAATAAACGTTCTGTCTCCATTCAGATCAAGTCTGAAATAAAGGTTGCTGAGCGTATAGGGACTCCCTTTTCCCTTTGTCACCATTCTGCTGTCGTATTTACCGGTCGGATGTACCGTCAGATATCTGTTTTCCTTCTTAAGCCGTTTTACCAGCCGGCACTTTTTTCGGTACATCTTAAAAATCAGAAAAAAGACTGCAGAAGCGCAAAGCGGGATCAGAGGAGTATACCAGAAGCAGTCTGCAACAGTTCCCCAGTCTTTAAGCATGTAAATATTCCCGCTTTTCAGTGCGGTAAATTCACTGCCTGGGGATGCAGAGATGTACCGGGTGGTGATTTTGAATTTTGTCTGATCATCAGCCTCAAGTGTCAGATAAACATATGATTTTCCGTGATAGACTTTGACGACAGTGGCATGAATCTCGCTGCAGTCACCGGTTGCGGCTGACCACAGCAGCCGGTAGAAATCGGTAATTACAAGAGAATGCATCAGGAAGAACAAAACGGCACCGAAAAAAAATAAATTTCGATTCAATACATAGGATTCATCGCGCAGACTGATACAGTGGCGGAAACAGTCCCTGGTGGTGTGTTTCGCGACGGTTTCAAGAAGGTCATACGGTCTCGTCATAGTTTACGGATTGTCCCTGGTTATTTCCTTTGATAAATTGTACTCTTTTTTTTTTTCATAACTAAACTGAGATCTGTCAGCTTCTGTCCATCAAATGTAAACATGCTATGTCATTCCTATGAGATGGATGGTTACCGGGCCCCTCGTTTTTTAAGTTCTGTTGCGTTTGGTGCGGTATTTCATGAGGAAAGATTCCCTTAACTGTTTTTCCGTATACAGTATTCGTTCGAAGTATTTATCAAGAGACCCTTGAATTGAGCCATTTGCCTCATCAAGTTTTTCACTGATTTTTTCTCCATAGCTTTTTTTTATCCAAAGACGGCGGATTATCAGTAGCGGAATATTGGTAAACGAAAGCAGCGTGTAGAAATATTCACTGAAGGAATTATCCCAGCCGGTGATTTTATAGGCCTCCTCTGATACCAGCTTCCTGATAAACAGACCCTCCGGATCCAGATTAAGTCCGGTGTAGCTACTGATAACACTCCGGCTCATAAGGTTGATCTGTTCATAGGTGTCACTGAGAGTTTGATATGCGGCTGAAACGTTCCGTTCATAGCTGTCCGCTGCATAACTGATAATTTTATTCTGCAGATCGCTACCGTAGGCGGTAAAGAAACCGGCCTGCTCATCATAGTATTCCTCTACATCCCGTTTCGATTTATTCACAGCGGAGTTAACTTTTTGTCGGGTAATGTTCAGCAGATTGAAGATCAGATTTTCCCGCAGATTGATGCACATTTCGCAGAACAGATCATCACGTCCGAGCTGAACGGTGGTGGTTTGGTTTCTGAGCTTCTGACTTACCGATTCGATGGGTACCGTGCTGAGGTCAGGATAGTATTTTTTCAGAGTTTCCTGAGCTGCATTCTTTTCCTTTTCACTGCAAAGGCCCCATTTGGTCATGGCGAAAATTAATCTGACCCCGTTCTTCATCAGTTCGTCGAGTATATGCTCCTTTTCAAAACTGTCAAGACGGGATTTTTTCGCGTCAAAACAATAGATTACGGTATGAAACCAGTCGGCAATCGTTCCTGAATTTGCTTTTTTGCACTCTTCTTCGAGATCATTGTACCATTCACTGACCTTGTCAGCTTCAAGTCCCCAGCTGTCGTACACTGTTACCGACAGTGATTTGTACATGAAGGGTTCGTGCCGGTGAAAACCCCTAGCGGTTACCGGTCGGCCTGTTTTGGCCACAGCGATATCTCTACCGTAGAGGTAGTTTACTAGAGAAGATTTTCCGACGCCGGTTTTCCCCAGGATTAGAACGTTGATGTTGAAGTTTTTGTTTTCTGCGGCAGTTCTGCATCCTGCCTCTACAATTGTACTGTTCATGCTCAGCCTCCTGTTAAGCTAGCCCGGTGGAAAATTCTTAGGTTGAATAATGTAGATTACGCATATCATGTTCTTTTCCCGCATTATCGCTTAAGATCATCTGTTTTATTCTTGATCCTCTGTTCCGGTGAGATCCTTGTTTCTGTATTCTTCTGCGTATTTTTTTATGCTGTCAGTGAATTCATGGTTAAAGATCTGATCCAGATTGATGTTTGAACCGTCAAGAATTCTGCTGTGGATCAGCAGGCAGGCCTCGTTGAGCGCATAGCCGAGCCCGTAGGTCAGGGATGCTGCAACAGTGGAGTTAATCACCGTTCCGAGGAATGTTCCGATACCGGGGATAAGTTTTAGCAGGTTTCCGGCAATCGATTTGCCTAAGGTAGGTAGGATGGAATTGAGCGCTATGGTTCCGGTAAGCTTTTCAAGCTGGTTGAGATTCCAAACCGCCAGGATCTTACTTATCAGAGCGATCTGAATAGGGGTGATTATCGCTGCATCGGAAAAAGGCACCGGTGTCACGCAAGCGCCACCGGCAGCCACTGCTGCCAGTTTAATACATTTCATGCAATGTTCGAATTTTTCATCGAAGCCGTTGTTGCAGGATATAATAAAGGATTCCTTTCTGGACTCAGGCAGTCTTTCCAGGGTCCACCGGTAAAGTTCCTTGATTCCTGCATTAACCTCAATCTTATTATCCGTGGTGCTCTCGAAAATAGTTCCGGCAACCGCCTCTCCGAGTTCGGCTATGACTGTTTTTTTCATCTCTTCGCAACACTCCTCGGTTGCAACGTCGATCTGGGTCAGAATGAAAGCAGTCGGTATTTTGTATTTGCGCAGTGCTCGGATTACTTTTAGATCTGCATCGGTGATGCGTTCTGACGGAGCACTGACACAGTACCATACCACGTCCACAGGTTTTTTGATCTGCAACTGTCTTTCGATAAAGTCTGTCATAAGACCTAAGTAGTCTTGACCGATGCCGTTATCCTTTCCGTCCAGGGCTGCCCCAGTCTCGTAACCTTCCGAATCAAATATTACCACCGGAGTTTCGTTATCGGTTACGCGTTTGATTCCTTTGGTAATAGGAATCCCTGAGCCTATTTTGCACAGTTCCTTGCCGAACACCAAGTTGCACAAAGTACTCTTGCCACAGCCGGAGGGACCGGCAAGAAGTATTGAAGGAAAATCAAGACTGCTAATATAGCGCTTCATTTCGTCGCTCAGACTTTTTTCGATATCAGTGGTATCAATATCAGTTATGCTCATAGGTGTTCCTTATTTCTAAAGTGAATGTTTCGGCAGATCTGATTTACCGTAAAATTTTGATCTGCTTTGGAAAAATGCTGTCTGATGTCCAGTATATGATTGTTTGTTATGAAGGTGTATTCTTTGTTTGATTTTAAGTTGTATTTTGTGATCGTGCATATGATATGACAGAAGTGTTGAAAAATACCGCAGATCGCGGGATTACTTGGATTTAATTCGTCCTGGTTAGACCTGGGGAGTATCTTGTTTCTGAACAGTATTGATAATAGAACTGCATGGAATAAAATCCATCGAAAAACGGATCGGATAAACCGGTCCGGACACGTTTGTTTAAAGGAGGTAGAGATTATGGAACGTGAACAGCAGGAACTGCTGCAGAAAATTGCCGCGGCCGGAACAGCTTCCGGCAAGTATCACAGAAAAGCTGGAGCACAGAACGGTGCGGAGGATTGCAGACGGCTTTTTACCGGAGGGCTTTGTGTATGCGACGAGCATTTTATGGCAAAGAGTGCCGGAATGATAATCATTGCTCTTTTTGCTCTGCTGTTTCACTACGGCTTTGCCCATGAGTATTATAATTTGCAGTTCTCAAGATTAACCGGCGGGTATACCAGCACAGGTACACCAGATTACCCGTATCAGAGGAACTGATTTAATTGATTTGAAAACAGATGACGGCCGTATGTTTACGGTGAAAACAGATTACATCAAGGCGGCCAGAGGGGATAAAGTGGAGGTTGCCTATAACAGTTTCAATCCGCGATACGCCTATCTGAAAAATCCTAAAACGCTGCTGGATGTATTTCTGTACAATTCGCTTATTGCTCTCGGAGCATTTATCTACTGTGTCATCAAAGCGTTTTCAAGTTCAAAATACGGGCGGATATTCCGCAGACTGAAGGCTGCGAACAAATATGTAACAGTGGAACCGACAGGAGTATATGATACCCGCATAAAAAGGATCGGCGGAGGTAGCGGAAAATCTGCGGATATCGAGCAGTACAGACTGCTTTACCGGCTGGAAATTCCTCAGGCCGGTGAATATTTCTTTGCAGGCAGCTGGTCGGTGCGCGCCCATGAAAAACAGCTTGCCAGAGATAATATTGAGTACCGGGTGTATTTTGAAGATCCGGACAATCCTTCCGGCAGCATGTACTTTATTGACGAGGTTAAACGCAGATAGCTTGCCGTCATTCCCTGCCGGCTCGGCATTCGCTGCAAAGCCCCTGGATTTCGATACAGTTGTGCTCCACCGTCATGCCGGTTCTGGCGATGTGTTCATAGATGGAGCTGCACAGTTCAGGATCCTGGATTTCCATGGTCCGGTGGCATTGTGAACAGATGAGCAGCAGGGTGGTGCGGTGGTGCTCGTCATGGTGACTGCAGGTGCATGAAACGTAGGCATTGAGGGAATTGATACGGTGGATCAGCCCCTTTTCGATAAGATAATCCAGGGAGCGGTAGATGGTGGCCGGGGTCAGTTTAAGATCTTCAGCCTTCAGTCTTTCAATAATATCATAGGCCTTGATCGGCACCTTCTCACCCACCACGGCATCATACACTGATTTTCTTATTCTGGTCAGGTGTACCTTCTCCACGCAGTGACAGCAGTGATTTACATCATAATCGTGACCGGTCATAAAATATTCTCCTATAATCTGTACAGCAGTAAACCTGCAAGGGA
>JAEEGF011022669.1_pt1 | contig 20312 bp, 12 predicted proteins | sample 9134171 | NCBI WGS metagenome assembly JAEEGF01 (sample SAMN16246542, study PRJNA631951) | gut metagenome | biome: gut microbiome; feature: rumen; material: AP-attached | host: Bos | place: Iran: Karaj | collected 2018-10
TAAACGCAGCCGGAGGCGGAAAGGCCAGAAGGATCACAGTAATAATGCCCTTCCTCTACGAGTCAAGACAGCACAAGAGAAGTTCCAGGGAGTCCCTGGACTGTGCAATAGCTCTTCAGGAGCTGGTCAACATGGGCGTTGACAACATCATAACCTTTGATGCCCACGATGCCAGAGTTCAGAACGCAATTCCACTTAACGGTTTTGAGACCGTAAGAACCACATATCAGTTTATAAAGGCTCTTCTTCGAAATGTCTGGGATCTTCAGATCGATTCCGAGCACATGATGGTAATAAGCCCGGATGAGGGCGGAATGAGCAGAGCCATTTACCTTGCAAGCGTACTTGGTCTGGACGTAGGTATGTTCTACAAGAGGCGCGACTACACCCAGGTCGTGGAGGGAAGAAATCCCATCATCTCCCATGAATTCCTTGGTTCAAGCGTAGAGGGCAAGTCAGTTATCATCGTTGACGACATGATTTCCTCCGGCGACAGCATGCTTGATGTAGCCAAGGCACTTAAGGAAAGAAAGGCATCGAGGATCTACGCCTTCTCCACCTTTGGCCTGTTCACAAACGGACTGGAACAGTTCGATAAGGCCTATGAGGATGGCATCATTGACAGAATCCTTACTACCAACCTGATCTATCAGACTCCCGAGCTTCTCTCAAGGGAGTGGTACATCAGCTGTGACATGAGTAAGTACATCGCATATCTTATTGATACCCTTAACCACGACGCCTCCATCAGCGACCTCTTAAATCCTGTGGAGCGCATCAACAACATCATCGAGAGATACAAGAGCGGTGAGCTGAAGGCTTCTATAGAAGCCGAGAAAAAGGAGTGATAAAATGGGAATAGACAGTATTGATGCTGAAGACGATCAGTTTGCATACAGGTATGATACACAGCTTCTGATTGACAGAAGAGACGAAGATCTGGATGAGGACGAGATCGCCGATTACATCACCGGGCACTTTGAGGGCAATTCCCTCATCGCAGCCGGAGATGAAGACCTTGTAAAGATCCACTTTCACACAAATGAACCCTGGAAGGTGCTTGAGTATTGCAACAGCATCGGGGAGATCTATGACATCGTCGTTGAGGATATGATCAGACAGTCCGCAGGTCTGCAGGGCTGAGCGAACAGCAAGGGAGAAAACCTATGAATGAACAGATGAAGAAAATCGGTCGTGACATGTCAATCAAGATGGGAATATCCATGAGCCTGTGTCTTTCACTTATCGGAACTCTGACTTCAGGGCACTTTACTATTCCGGGCTTTTTGCTCAGCTTTGTTGCAAGTTCGGTCTTAAGCCTTGTCATCGGTTTTATAGTGCCCATGAGCAAGTTATCGTCTACCTGCCTCAATGCACTGAATCTTGAGCTGGGAACGATACCCGCAAGACTTGTGCAGACCCTGATATCAGATATTATCTATACCCCCCTTATGACTCTCGCCATGGTTGGCCTTGCTTACTACATGGCCAAAAAACAGTCCGGCGGTATGATGCAGGTTCCGTTCCTTTCCATGTTCATTCCTTCGCTTATCATCTGCTTCATAGCAGGATTTGTTATCATCTTTATCATCGAGCCAATCTTCCTTAAGCAGACCCTGAAGAAATATGGGATAACTCCTCCCACAGGCGGTCAAAGAAGAGGCCCTCAGGCATAAAGGAAATCAGTTTTGGAAAAAGACCTTATCAAAGTCCGGGCGGTGCTATTCGATCTCGACGGCACCCTGACGGACACGGAAAAGTATTATCAGACAGCTTGGCCCAAGGCGCTTCGGCACTTCGGATATGAAGTGGCTGATGATTTTGCACTGGAATTCAGATCACTTGGACGGCCCTTCGCACCACAGCGCTTTAAGGAACTCTTCGGAGAAGACTTCGACTACGCCTTGGTGAGGGAATACAGAAAGGGCCTCGTAGAGGAGATGGTCAAAGAAACCGGCATCCCGCTTAAGCCCGGGGCAAAAGAGATTTTGTCATGGCTGAGGGAAAAGAGCATTCTGACCGCTCTTGTCACAGCCAATGAATACCCTAGAGCTGAACGATATCTCAAAAAGATCGACCTCTTCGATCTATTCGACAAGATAATCTGCTCCAACATGGTTGCTCTCGGAAAACCCGCACCTGACAGCTATGCTCACGCCTGCAGCGAACTGGGACTTGCCCCAAAGGAAACATTTGCGGTGGAGGACTCACCAAACGGCGTGACCAGCGCTTATCTTGCCGGATGCAATGTAATAATGGTTCCGGATCTTACAGAGCCGGATGAAGAACTTAAGAAAAAACTATACTGCAGACTGGACAATCTGCTGCAAATAAAAGACCTGATCGTGTGATCAGGTCTTTTCATGTGTAGGGGTTTATCTTATGAATCGCTCATGCGATGAATCTGTATTTAGTGTCCGCCGTCAGAGCCCTGTCCATCTCTGCTTCCCGGGAATGCAGGCATCTGGAAACCGCCAAAGCCACCAAAACCGCCCTGTGAGCCCTCCTCAGCAGGATTGGTATCTGTGCCGCTGCTTGCGCTCTGGAGATGTCCCAAAGTTACCTGACAGGTCTGTTCTGCATACTCAGTTCCATTTTGTCTCATAACAGTAATAGATACTGTGGTTCCTGCTGCGTAGTACTCAAGCCTCTTCTGAAGGTCATCCATCGAGGTGATCTCCTGTCCGTCAAACTCTGTGATTACATCACCCTTCTGCATACCTGCTGCAGCTGCTCCGCTGCCGTTTGCCACCTCAGCGACATATACGCCCTGCGGAATGTCGTATTGCTGTGAAACGCTTGTTGTTACACTGACACCGGAAATTCCGATGTAGCCTCTGTCAGCCTCAGCCACTTTAATCCTTGTAACTTCATTCATCAGCTTGTCAATGATGGGCTGTGCTACTGATATAGGGATTGCATAACCCATACCTTCGATGGTGTCACCGCCGATCTTGTTTGAATTGATTCCTATTACTTCGCCCTGAAGATTAAGGAGTGCTCCGCCGGAGTTACCGGGGTTGATGGCTGCATCAGTCTGTATGAAGGTCTGAGTGTTGCCTTCCTCGATCTCAACATCACGATTTACAGCTGAAATTACGCCGGTTGTTACTGACTGTCCATAGCCAAGGGCGTTTCCTATAGCAATGGCGGGTTCGCCAAGCTTAAGTGCATTGCTGTCGCCAAGAGTTGCTATCTTAATGGCATTTCTTGTTTCGCTGCCTATATCATCAAGCATAACTGCGATAACTGCCAGATCCATATCCGAGTCAGTGCCCTTTACAACTGCCTCAACAACTGAATCGTCGGTAAAGATCACTTCAAGACTGTCAGCACCTTCTATAACATGATAGTTGGTCGCTATCAGAAGCTCTGAGTCGTTCTCTCCTACAATGATTCCACTTCCTGATGCAGTTGCCTCTTCCTCCTGGATATATCCGAAGTAGCTGGCTGATGCTGTGTAATTGTTGTGGATCATAACCATTGCGGGCATCACTTCTTCAACAACTGCTGTGACGTCGGTAACGACTGCCATTGAAGCTCCGGTTACTGTTGTTGTCTGAATGTCGCTGTCTGCGCTGTCTGCCTTTACAGTATCATTTGCTGTCGAAGTTTCGGGCGCCTGAGCCTGCTCTTCTATTGCTTCCTGGGTCTGCGCAGGAGCTATGCTTCCGGTCCTGCCATAGATGCTGTAATATCCAAATCCCACGCCGCCAACGAGAAGGCATAAGATGCAGACTGCTGCAACGATCCTGGCAAATGTATTTTTCTTTTTCTTAGGCGTCTCAGGTGGAACTACCGGTGATGAACCTGCTCCGCCATACTGGTAAGTTCCATAGGTGGGCTGTCCGTTCTGGTTGTAGTTGTATCTGTTCTGGCCGTAAGAGTAGCTGGTGTTGTAGCCTGAGCCTGTAGTTGTGCCGTAGGATCCTGAAGCAGTGCTGTTCTGACTGCTGTAATTTCCGGTTGAAGTGCTGCTCTGACTTCCATAGGTTCCTGTTGTGGATCCGTTCTGGCTTCCATAAGTTCCTGACGTGGTGCTTGTGCGGCTGCCATAGGTGCTCTGTCCGCTGTATGCGCTCTGTCCGTAGGAGCTCTGAGAAGATGAATAGGAGCCCTGGCTGTTCTGGCTAGTCTGATTCATCTGACTTGCCATGCTGCTCTGAGTGTTCTGCGGTATGTAGTTGCTGCTGCCGTAGCTGTAAGGATTACTGCCGGCTGCGGTATTGTTAGTATTCCACTGAGTGGTATTCTCACTACCGGTGGATACGGATTCATTTCCATAGGTATTGTTGTTTTCCTCTTCAAACATTTTAGTACCCTTCCTTTCTTTTTTATGGCTTTAGTATAGAATCGATCTGTGACTAAATTGTGTTTTAATTCTTATGAAAAAATTAATTTAACTAAAAGACCCACACTCCATGAATCGGAGTGTGGGTTTTTCACATCAGAAATCTTCTTCTATTACCTGCATGTCCATATAGTCAAAGGGCACTTCCTCTATGAATGCATCCCCGGTGAAGCGGCACCTGGCGTGAAGCTGGAAGTCCTTCACAGCAGAGTCAAGCCAGATGGGCTTTGGAAGATCAAGCTCATAGCAGGCCTTCTCCAGTGCATTCATTACCTTGTGGGTTCTGGTGTCCGAAGAATCATCGCAGACCACAGTGTCTTTTAACAGACGATTGTCTTTTATAAGTTTAAACCATATTCTCAGCATAGGCTTTAATCATCATATCCGTTGGGATTCTGGCTCTGCCATCTCCAGGAATCGGCACACATCTCTTTGATGCCGTTTTCTGCCACCCAGCCAAGCTCCTCTTTTGCCTTGTCAGCCTTTGAATAGCAGGTTGCGATATCGCCGGGGCGTCTTGCCTGAATCTCGTAGGGGATTTTTACTCCTGTGGCTTCTTCAAAGTTGTTTACGATATCGAGTACGCTGTAGCCCACTCCTGTTCCCAGGTTGTAGATGTTAAGTCCGCTGCCGGGAGCCAGCTTCTTGAGGGCCTTAACGTGTCCCTTGGCAAGATCAACCACGTGTATGTAATCTCTGACGCCGGTTCCGTCGTGGGTATCGTAGTCGTTACCAAAGACGTTGAGCTTGGGAAGCTTACCAACAGCAACCTGTGTGATATAAGGCATGAGGTTGTTGGGAATTCCGTTGGGATTCTCGCCGATGGTTCCGCTCTTGTGCGCTCCGATGGGATTGAAGTATCTAAGGAGTACTACATTCCACTCGGGATCAGCTTTCTGAATGTCTGAAAGGATCTGCTCAAGCATTGACTTGGTCCAGCCGTAGGGGTTGGTGCACTGTCCCTTGGGGCAGTCCTCAGTGATCGGAATAAATGCCGGGTTTCCGTAAACCGTAGCTGAAGATGAGAAGATGATGTTCTTACAGCCGTGCTTTCTCATCACGTCTACCAGTGTAAGGGTTCCTGTTATATTGTTGTCGTAGTATTCCCAGGGCTTCTGAACAGACTCGCCTACAGCCTTGAGACCGGCAAAGTGGATGACGCTGTCGATCTTCTCATTCGCAAAGATCTTCTCCAGGGCATCTCTGTCTCTTATATCTGCCTCGTAGAAGGGAACCTTCTTGCCTGTCAAGGCTTCAACCCTCTTAAGGGATTTGCTGCTTGCGTTTGCCAGGTTGTCCATTACAACCACGTCTTCGCCTGCGTTCTGAAGCTCTACTACTGTGTGTGATCCGATATATCCTGCTCCGCCTGTTACAAGAATAGCCATGATTACCTCTTTTCTTATGAATAAAATGTGTTTTTGTTTCTCTACAGATGTATTGTATCGTCAGTATAGCTCTATTACAACGCACAGATGTTGCAACAACATGTCAAAATGTTAGATTCATTTATCTCAGGTCACAGTTCTATGCCGTTCAGCTTGCACAGCTGCCTTGCCGACTCCACAGAGTCGATACCCTCTTTGTTCTTGATGGGAGCAAACTCTTTCTCTCTGATAACCTCATAAGGGAGGCAGCTTGGAAGCTCGTGGATCATATCAAGAACCAGCTGCTCGAACTTGCATCCGTTGGGAGATTCGGGTTTTACGGGATTTCCGTTCTCATCAATGTAAGGGATCTTCTTCTCAACTACGTGCAGAGGAAGTGTCTTTTTCGAGATCTCGTAGAGGTCGTTTTCCTTGAAAAGATAATTCAGGATTACACCGTAGTTATATGCAGGATCGCCGTTTGCATCCTTAGCATCCATCATCTCCTGTGAGAGTTCATAGTATTCTACAATGGAGGGCTTTCCGTCTTCGAGACACATTACGCCGACCTTCTCGTCGGGTGCGTTCTTTCTTACGACCTTGGCTCCGCAGCTTACGCCGGCTTCAAGAGTTGCGCCTACAAAGCAGGGATCTGCAATCCTCTGGAGCACATTGTCTACAGCAAAGATGTCAATCCACTCTATGCCCTCTTTCAGCATCAGGTCGCGAAGACCTGCCCTGAGCATTGAAGCGTACCAGCCTGCATTGCCGTTGGGCGAAGTGGAGATCCTGGACTTGCTCTCCATGTAGACCTTACCCTCATAGTCTGATGCGGGAGCCATGTCCTGCTTGAAGAAGGTGATCTTCTCCTCAGGGTAGCCAAAGTAGTTATGCTCCTTAAGGAAAGAAATGGTTGCGTCATTGTTCTTTTCACTGGTCATGATAAACAGGCGAAGGTAAGTACCATCTGCCTGATTTACTGTATCCATAAGGTTCTCGATGAGTCTCTGGAAAATGTACACAGGCTTTGTGAGGCCGATGTCATACATTCCCTTGGGATTGTCTGAACCAAGCCTTGTTCCCATTCCGCCCGCAAGAAGGCAGGCTGCAACCTTGCCCTCTTTAAGGGCTCTTTTGCCGATATCAGCCAGCTCGTCGCGCCTCTTCTCAATCTCCGAAACCTGCATCGCAGCCAGGGGGGCAAACTCTCCTCTACCCTCGCTCTTACCGAGATTCTTGCAGTTCTCAAGTACAGTAAAGTCCGTGTCATCTATCTGGGCGAGGAGCTCATTCTTTTCCTCATCGGATAGCTCCTCATAGTACTTTAGTACATGCAGCTGACCAAACTTCTCCAACTTGACCTTAGCTTCTTCCAATGTCATATCATTTCCTCCAGATTTTTTGTCAATATAATGTGTCAACGGGGACGGTTCTCTTTGGTGTCAACGGGGACGGTTCTCTTTGTCACCTTTTGAGCGTCAATGACTTAACAGGGACGGTTCTTCCTGACTCCTTGTGGAATCAGGGAAAACCGCCCCCAAAGGTTCTCCGTCCGTTTTATTGCTATAAATTTAGTTACCTGCCGGCGGTGCCTCAGGAGCCGGAGCAGGTGCAGGAGCCGGCGTTCCCGGTGCCCAGCCTGCAGGATCCACAAGTACGCCTGCCTGGTTAAAGGTGCAATTCACATTCTCAAGCGGCACTGTCACATTTGCAAGCATCTGTCCTGTATTGCCGTCGAAGTAGTGCCATCCGTCAGGAAGCTGTACCCAGCCCACAACCTGATGTCCGTCTGCGGGATCCAGGTAATATACGCCGTCGGGAAGGTTTGCAAGACCAACTACCATCTTGCCGTCAGCTCCGAAGTAGAAGCTTCTGCCCTCGATAGCGTTCCAGCCTGTTACCATCTTTCCGTCAGGTGCGAAGTAATATCTTGCTGCCAGATCTCCTGACCATCCTGTGAACATAACGCCGTCTTCTCCGAAGAGGTAGTTGGCGTTCTCAACTGTCTGAAGTCCTACAAGAGCTGCGCTTCCGGGTCCGAAGTAGAACCTCTGTCCCTGCTCGTTAGCATACCATCCGTTGATGGCTGCTCCGTCGGGCCCAAACATGAACTTGCCGTTCTCTAAAGCTATCATGCCTGTCTGCATGATTCCGTTGCCATCGAAGTAATAAAGCTTGTCGCCGATCTGGTTAAGACCTGTGCGCATAGCATAGTTCTCATCGAAATACCTGAGGCCATCCTCGAGCTGCAGGAATCCTCTCTGGCAGAGGCCGTCAGCGTTGGCGTATACAACCATTCCACCGAGGTTCAGAAGACCTGTCCTGCGGACGCCATTCTCATCAAAGTAATAATGTCCGCCGTCAATATCAGCAAAGCCTGTACATGCAAGGCCGCCGTTGTTGGGGTCGAGGTAATAAATTCCGCTCTCATCCTGGAACCATCCGGTCTGGATGAATCCGTTTGCATCAGCGTGATATCTCATGCCACCCAAGTTGATCCAGCCGTACTGCTTCCTGTAGTTGTGATAGTAGTAAACATGTCCGCCCCAGCTGTTGAAGCCCTCAGGAATGATCCTTGAGAAGTAGTCGGTGTAGAGATGGTTAACGTCAACTCTTGAAGGAATTCCCTGGTAAGAACCGCGGCTGCTGGACTGCCACATAGCGTATTCTCCGGCATAGTCGCAGGATCCGCCGTACTGTGCTACCCACTTTGCTGCTGCTACATTGGGCATCCTTCCCTGGAACCAGTTCTTGCTGGCATAAACCATCGCCTCATAGCCGTTGGCATTGATGATGCCGCAGAAGGTATCGGCAATCGCCTGAAGCTGGCCTGCACTAAGACCCTTATGGCAGGAATCCTCAATATCTATGGCAATGGGAAATGTAACTGTATAAGGTGCGATCCATGCAAGGACCTGATTGGCCTCAGCTGCTGCAGCTTCGGGAGTTGTGGCATAGGAATAGATATAGATTCCTGTCCTCACTCCTGCTGCATTGGCGCCGTTGATGTTGTTGACAAACTGCTCGTCCAGGCCCTTCTTGGTGGTGCCCACACGGATCATGGCAAATCTGATTCCCTGGTTTCTGACCTGCTGCCAGTTAATTCCTCCCTGATACTTGGAAACATCGATGCCCACTGCCACTTCGGGACCTGCGGCACCGGCGTAAGACGTCACGGCTGTGGCCGGACTCAAGAGAAGGAAGGTCGCAACAGACAGCAACATCCCCACAGAAATACATAGCTTTTTGAAACTTTTGATCATACTCTCTCCCCTTATTTTTTACGAATTTCTTAATATATATATGTTATCATATTAATAAGAATATTCACACATAAAAAAGGAGGAATCTCTATGCTGAAAGACTTTGTCAAATCTGAACTGCCGGAAGAAGAGGAACTGAAAGCCAAGCTTAAGGAAGAGCGGGCGAAACTTTCAGCTTTTCAGATGAAGATCAAGGAAGCGGGCCTTCCCGTCATGGTTTTATTCGAGGGCTGGAACGCCGCTGGAAAGGGAGCCGTCATCGGTAAAGTCATCCGCAACATTGACCCGAGATTTTTCAAGGTTGCCACCATGGACAGGGAGCCCAGCGACGAGGAAAAGAGATATCCCTTCCTCTACAGATACATCAAAGAGATCCCTGAAGCCGGAAAGTTCAGGTTCTTTGACACCTGCTGGATGGAAGAAGTGGTTTCAGGCGTCCTGGACGGCAAGCTCACCGAGGAAGTCTACAAAAAGAGAGTCCATTCCATCAACGTCATAGAACGACAGCTCTGCGACAACGGATATCTTGTCATCAAGTTCTTTTTCCATATCTCAAAGAAAGAACAGAAAAAGAGGCTCGACGCCCTGCAATCCAGCAAGGACACCAGCTGGCGCGTAGACAAAAATGACCTGCTTCAGAACAAGCACTACGACAAGTGCCTGGAAGTCTTCGAGCGCTATCTCGAGGACACCAACGAGTCCAGAACTCCCTGGTATATCATCGACGCCAAGGACAAGAAATTTGCAGAGCTTGAGGTTTTGCAGTTCCTGAACCAGGGCATCGACATCGCCCTGAAGAACCAGAAGATGAACGTTCCGATCCTGCAGAACACCTTCCCCATGGAAAAGACCTGCAAGCTCGCCGACATTTCTCTGGAAGATAAGGCCGTAACAAGAGATGAATACGACCTGGAACTGGACAGACTCCAGAAGGAACTCAGCGACCTGGGCAACAAAGTCTACCGCAAGAAGATTCCCGTTATCATCGCCTACGAGGGCTGGGACGCAGCCGGCAAGGGCGGAAACATAAAGCGCATCACCGAAGCCCTGGATCCAAGAGACTATGTGGTTGAGCCCATCGCAAGCCCTGAGCCCCACGAGAAGGCCCGCCACTATCTGTGGCGCTTCTGGACAAGACTTCCCAAGACCGGCCACATCACCATCTTCGACCGCACCTGGTACGGAAGGGTTATGGTGGAAAGGCTCGAGGGATTCTGCTCAGAGAACGACTGGCAGAGAGCCTACAACGAGATCAACGAGTTTGAAAAAGAGCTCAAGGACTGGGGCGCAGTCATCATCAAGTTCTGGGTTCAGATCGACAAGGACACCCAGCTTGCGCGCTTCACCGACAGACAGAACACTCCCGAGAAACAGTGGAAGATAACCGACGAAGACTGGCGCAACAGGGAGAAATGGGATCTCTACGAGGGAGCCATCGACGAGATGATAACCAAGACCAGTACCTCTTTTGCACCCTGGTATGTGCTTGAATCCGTGGACAAGAAGTACGCCAGGATCAAAGCTCTGAAGATCATGATCGAAGAAATAAAGAAGGCCCTCTCAGAAAAATGAGGAGGCGCAATGCCTCCTCTTTTTATCAGTTCACGATATTTCTTGGCTCACCCTTCATCCAGCCCTCGATGTTCATCTTAACTTCCTCAAGACATCTTATCCTGGCCTCTGTGCTGGCCCAGGCAAGGTGCGGAGTCACAATGAGCCTTCCGCTGTCCTGTATCTTGAGAAGAGGTGAATCCTTGGCCATGGGCTCGGGATTCAGGACGTCAAGGCCTGCCGCCCTGATGCTGCCGCTGTCCAGGGCCTCATAGAGGTCCTGCTCCACCACAACTGCACCCCGGGCAACATTTATCAGGATGGCGCTCTCCTTCATCTTCTCAAAGGCTTCCCTGTTAAAGAGCCCCCTGGTCCTGTCGCTGAGCGGACAGTGCAGGGATATCACATCCGAGCGCCTAAGGAGCTCATCGAAGCTCACCTGCTCATAGTCAGTGCAGTCGCTGTGTCCTGAGGAGGCATAGAAGATCACCTTTGCGCCGAAGGCTGTGGCAATCCCGGCAACTTTCCTTCCGATATTCCCCATTCCCACGATGCCGTAGGTCTTGCCCTCCAGCTCCTCGTAGGGAATGTCCAGACAGCAGAAGTGATCCTGGCTGGCATAAGCTCCGCTCTTTACAAATTCGTCATAGTGCCTCAGGTTCTCCATGAGATAAAAGAGCATCGCGAAGGTGTGCTGTGCGACCGAAGGTGTGGAATAGCCCTTTATGTTGGCCACCTTTACCCCGTGTCTGTCGCAGGCGGGGATATTGGCGTTGTCGAACCCGGTGGCAAACTCGCAGATGAGCTCAAGGTCAGGGGCATCATCCAGGAGTTTGTCTGTTATCTGGCTCTTGTTGATGACAAGGATCTGCGCCCCCGCAAGGCGCTCTTTTGCATTGTCCTCCGTCACCTTGTCATCATAGTAGGTGACATCACCCAGCTCCTCATAGATGCTGTAGTCCATGTCATTTCCGACACTGTCCTTATCCGCTATCACTATCTTCATCGCATCCTCCTTATTCCTGAAACGCAGATCACCGGAAACAATTCTATTTTACCATAGGAAAAGCCACCGATTGTGCACTATTGTGTACCTCCGATGACTTTTGCCATGTCTTTCGAATATTTAATTAATACTGGTACTTCCTTCCTCCACAGCTCTGGGAGTGATCTTAAACTTAAGCCTGTAGATACCCTTATAGTAATTGAGACCCTCAAGGATCACAGTGGCGGTTCCGACCTCGGTATTGTTCTCATATCCGATGATATGATAGTTGGACGAGCCTATATCGGCTCCCTTGTACCTTATGACAATATTGTCCTGGTCGGGCTTTATCTCTTTTCCCGTGTAGGTGTAATCCCTTAGGCTGACGCTGCAGGAAGAGAGGCTCTTTACCGGGTTATAGGTGCCGCTGCTTTTCTGAATGGCATCCGTGAGGTAATAGTAGGCGGAGTGCCGTCCTTTATACATACCCATTCCTTCAACCACAATTTCTAATCTATCTCCCTTTTCCAGCATGTCCCTGGAGGGGCTGAGCTCTTTGCTGATGCTTTTGTAGACCACTTTATAGTCGGTTCCCTTCGTCAGCTTGTTCCACTTTCTGTCGTACACAGTTATGCTGCAGACAAAATTGCCCTTCTTGTTCCTATATGCAGGCACCGTTATCAGGATCTTTTCCCAGAGGCCGTCCTTAACCGTGAAGGTCTTTACCAGCTTACCTGTATAGTTGCCCTTTCCCTTGACAATAAGCTGTGCCGTATTACCTACCTTATCTGTGCCGGTGCAGCTGACAGTGTAGTCCAGGTCTTCATAAAGTGTCACGCTCTTGCCGTCTACAGTTGCTGTTACCGAAATATAATCGGGTCTGCAGTCCTTCTTAGCGTAATTTGCCGAATCACTGCATGTGAGCTTGCCTATCGTCGCATCTGATGTGAGCTGTGCCGAAAGGTCCAAAGGTGTTATCTTAAAGGTCTTTGTAACTTCACCTCTATAGCCGTTGACTCCCGTCAGAGTAACCTTTGCCGTCCCGACGTTCCTGTTATTGCCGTAAGAAAGAACAAAGTCATATTCCCTCTTATCCTCATCGGGAAGCAGGTCGTAATTCTCTTTATCTATTCCGGACAGCGCTTTTCCCGTTACAGGATCCAGGGCCTCAACGTCTTTGTGTTTCACTTCTTTTCCGGTAAAAGAGCTGTCGGCAATAGCAGAGATCCTGGCCTTCTTTATGCTCTTTCCCTTGATGTCGTAGGTCTTTTTTACAACTCCGCTGTACGCACCGATTCCGGTGTAAATAACAGTTGCCTTGCCAACATCTGTATTATCCAGATAATCTACGGTATAGTTCACGTTCTCCTTTAAAAGAGCGCTGTCATCCTGCGCTTTTCTTGCAGCTGCGGTCCTGTAGATACGAACGTCCTGCTTTATCTCTTTTCCGCCGTCGTAGTCAAAACTGCTCTTAAAGCCATCAAAGGCCGCCTTTGAGAGAGGCGTTCCCACTATGGTGAAGGTCGCAGTCTTGCTTCCTGCATAGCCCTTTCCGTCTATTGCAGTAAGAAGGATCTGTGCTGTTCCCACCTCTTTGTTAGAAGTTATCTCACATCTCAGGACATCACTGTTAAAAGAGCCATCGGCGAACTTTCCGACTAAAGTCTTGCCGTCCTTAACCTCAAACTCAGGCTGGATCTTATTTCCGGTGTATGCGTAGGACTTCTTAAGCCCTGTCACTGTGAGCTTGCCCACAAGCTTATCCTGTGTGATGACCTGGGTGAGAGTAAGTTCTCCTGAGAAGTTCCCCGTGCCCACTACCTTTATGGTGTAGCTTCCGGCTTCCTTGAAAGCCTTTGGTTCATAGCCCCCTACGGTGCTGTCAGTCCCGACATAGACAAGTTTGTAGTCTTTATTTGCCTTGAGAGTGACTGCCTTTCCGCTTGCAGTGCAGGTGATCTTAGGCACTGCCTTCTGAGTTTTGCCATTGTAAGCAAGGTATGTCTTTTCAAAGCTTGAAGAAATGCTTCCTGACTCTTTGAGCTTCTTAAGGTCTGCCTTCTCAATGCCAAAGCTTAGGCTTGTCTTACCGCTGTAACGTCCTTTGTAGATCACATCAACGTAAGCCTCTCCGACATTTACGTTGTTTCTGTACTTAAGGGTATAATCCCTGCCGTTCTCCAGCGTGTAGGTTCCGTCTGTTATCTTAAGATCGGGGAGAGTCACTGCCGCGCCGGTGTAAGTCCTGTCAATTACTCCGCTTATGACGATTTTCTGGGTGTAAGCTTCTTTCGTCCAGCTGGCGCGTACTTTCGTATCCCTGGTGATTTTCCTGAAAGTGGGGCCCCAGGACACCTGAGTTCCGTCCGTGATATCGTCCCATCCGTCGAACTCGTAGCCCTTTCTTACAGGTATATCAACAACCGGCCTGGTGTTGTATTCCACCTGCAGGATGTAAGGCTCCTCTCCGTTGCCCGGATCCACCGTGACTGTGTAGGTCTTAGGTCCGAGCTTTCCGTAGATGTCTGTATCCTCATACAAGGGAGTTCCGATTGCGATGGGCTTTGTAAACTGCGCATCATAAAACCAGCCGGCAAAATCGTAGTATTGCAGATTCGTATTGGTAAAGCTGTCAAAGTAATCAACAAAGCCTTCTCCAGCCAACTGATACTTATATTTAGTCTCTGTAACTAAATTCGGAATTTTGATAATGTAGCACAGAGTTAGCTGCCTGGCTTCCCATACGGCATAATATTCAAGATCTTCTTTTACATTGTAAGGTCCGGTCCATTCAGTCTCGGTGCTGCCTTCTTCTTTGGACCAGCCCAGGAATCTGAAACCGGTCCGCACAGGGGCCTCGGGAAGTTCCACGCCTCCCCAGTGCTCTACCTCTATCACAAGAGGTGCTCTTTCATCTCCGTAATAGAACGTAACCTTGTGCTTTACGATCTCCCACTTGCCGTAAACGGTCATATCGGCAGTGACCTTCATGTTCGCCGGTACTTTGGTCTTAAAACCTGCGTCCTTATACCATCCAAGGAACTTCGCATAGCCGTCCTTGGTGTAATATTCGATACTATATTCTTCCTGTGAAAAGGTCTCACCGATTTCGTAGCTCTCAGTCCAATCCGGCACAAAAGCGTATCTGCTGTTGTCATAAGTAACTATCGGACGGAACACAGTCCAGTATGCGTAAAGCGCCATCTCGCTTGCAATGGGCTTTGACAGATCAACCTTCGTGCCATATTCATAGTTCTTCGTGCTGTACCAGCCAAGGAACCTGTAACCAGAATATGTCTCCAGCGCTTTTACATCTTTGTCGCCATCAAGGTTCGCTCCGTCTTTGACAGTTTTCACAAGGGGCGCCTTGCCGTTCAGCGGGTAAAAGACAACCCGGTGTCCCTCATATTTAGCGCCTGCATAAAGCGTCATCCTGTGTTTTACGGTGTCGTTAAAGTTCCACTTTGTGCCCTCATACTGAACAGTACTGCTGGTGTACCAGCCTCCGATCTCCTGACCGTTCTTAAGGGTTGTCACGGAGGGTGCGCTCACCTTGCCGTCGGATGCAACTGTCTGGGTCTTAACGACAGCGCCGTCTGCAATAAAGGTAACGGTAGTAGAACCTCCCACGGGAACGAATTCCACCATGGTGCTGTCGTAGTAAAGAGATGCTATCCCGGGAAGCCAGGTCTCGTCATCGAATGGATAGTAAACTGTGAGCTTACTTTTTGCATAAGCAAACACGTTCTTCTTAAGGTTCGGGAAACTTCCCTTAAAAGTCAGCTTTTTGAGAGAACTCATTAGCTTGTAGATGGTCTCGTTAAACGCATTCTCGTCCACGTCAGTGAGGGTGTTCTCAAACACAACAGACTCTATCCCTGTGGAACCAAAGACGTATTTGTTTACCCTGGTAACTGTGGAAGGATATACAACCTCTCCTGTAAGGACACTGCTGTGGAATGCAGATGCACCTAAATATTCCAGTCCCTCAGGAAGGGTGAGCCTGCTGCTCTTTGGTACTACTTTATATCCAAATGCATTGTCACCTATATATTTGAGGGTGTTCGGGAATTCATAGCTTGCAGTTACATTTTTGCTGTCACCGGAAAGATACAAACCATATGAGCCGATGTGCTCAATTGAGCTAAGGTCGATCTCTGCATCCTTAAACATGGTCGCATTGAAAGCGTTATCACCTATCCACTTAACGCCCTTAGGGAATGTGAAAGAACACAGGCACTGCATGCCGCTGAAAGCACCGTCGTCAATGACCTCAACCTCCTGTGGCATGGTCACGTTGTAAAAGGCATCGGCGGAGAATGCGCACTTACCTATTCTCTCAAGCTTAGCCGGAAGTGCCATCGTTCCGTTGTGCTCTATTCCATAGCGGAAGTCGCCGAAGTGGTAAAAAGCATAATCACCTATTGTCGTGATCCTCGGGTCAAAGTAGAATCTCTCTACTCTCCTTGCGTAGGTGAACCAGTCCGGAAGGTTTGATGAGGAGTAATCGTACATCGCTCCTTCACCTTCAAAGTAAAGAGCATCAGTGGCCTCGTCGTACCTCCAGGTTATCTTTTCACCCGCTTTATTTGATACCTTATACCCGATGGGCCTCCAGGTAACATCCTCAAAATACTGCGAGGCCTTGTCCCTTGCCGCCTTGGAAAAAGTTGAATTATCGGGGTCATAGTAGGCAATGACAGAGTTGCGGGCAAAGGCCTCCTCCTCCATCTGCGGCATATTGCCCTTAAATGTTATGGACCTGATATGCTGGATGTGGTAAAAGCCCTTCTTCCCGATATTCTTTATTCCTTTGGGGATCACATAGTCCACCGTTCCCGAGGAGTAATCAAAGCCGCTCTCACAGACCGTTGTTATTGAATCTGCCCACTGCTCCACCTTAATGGAGCAGGACTCAAAGGCATGGGCTCCGATGGTGGTAGTTCCCTCATTGAATATGAGCTTTCCTTCGGGGCCGGAAGTGCGGTAAAAGCAGTAATCCGGAATCACCTTAATGCGGCCGGGAATATCAAGAATAACGTCAGTATTAAACTTGCAGCAGTAAAAAGCATGGCTGCCCAGCTCCTCAAGACCCGAGGGAAGGGAGAACTCGCCCCCCCTGGGACTGAGGCCGCCAAAAGCTGCCTTTCCGATGTAAGTGATGTCGTCAGAGATCTTTAGCTCTTTTATCCCTGAGGCGTACTGAGACCAGGGCGCTGTAGTGGTCGCAGTGTCATTTATCGCACTTTCGATCTCATAGTCGTCCATCCTTCCGCTTCCGGAGATGGTAAGTACTCCGGTTGCAGAATTGTAATTCCAAGTGGCGTTTTCACCGCAGGAGCCTGAAGTGACGGATGCAGATAAAAGATCTTCTTCCGTCTCCACAAGAGGAGCAGCCTTGGTATCCAATTCCTTCTCGGGGTCAGCAGCCTCTTCTGTATCCTCGCTCTCCGCATCTTCTGCGGTATCTTCTCCGCTCTGATCCTGTTCTGATGCTTCGTCTTCCCCGGACTCTGCATCATCATCGGAAGGATCCTCTGCCACTGTTTCCTCATCAGCAGAAGTCTCATCGTTTACAGTTTCTTCTCCGTCATCAGCAGAAGTCTCATTGTTTGCAGTTTCTTCTCCCACATCAGCAGAAGTGCCGGCGGCATCCTCTGCGGACATGTCCTGTCCATATTCAGATGCACCATCAGTTTCTACCGCATACTCCTCTGCCGCAAAAGCTGCAGAAGAGAAAGCAGAACTTAAAACAAGCATGGCGCTGAAAATTCCCAGCACCATGCGTCTGAACTTCATTTTCATATAATAAACTCACTCCCAAATTATAAAATTTTTATAAACACGCTCGATAACTATACCATATCGCGTTCAAAAAATCTATAGAAAAAGAACTGCCTGCAATTACGCGGGCAGCTCTTTTAAATGTTCTTATAATCTCACGGATTCGCAGCCGGGTTTTCTGACCTTAGGTGCCTTACCGGTCCTTCTCCATCAGCAGAAAGGATTCTCTGTAGGATAAGGCAGAGATGCAGGCTGGTTGTAGCCGATGGTCTCTGCTCCGAGATACTTGAATACCTCGAAGAGTGCCTTTCCGTAATGTCCGAAAGCAACTGCTCCGTGATGAGGGAAGTTCTGCTGGATGAGCACGTGTCTGTAGAATCTGCCCATCTCCTTGATAGCGAATACGCCGATACCGCCGAAGGATCTTGTAGGAACATTGAGAACTTCGCCCTCTGCAAGGTATGCACGAAGGTGATTGTCGGATGTGCTCTGCAGTCTGTAGAAAGTGATATCGCCGGGTGCGATGTCGCCTTCAAGAGTTCCCTGTGTAACTTCCTCAGGAAGGTTACGAGCCATGATTCTCTGGAACTTCATCTCGCAGCTTGCAAGCTTGCTTGAGCATGTATTTCCGCAGTGGAAGCCCATGAATGTATCTGTGTGCTTGTAGTCGAACTTGCCCTTGATGGACTCGTTATACATATCAGCAGGTACAGAGTTGTTGATGTCAAGAAGAGTAACGGAGTCGTTACTTACGCAGGTTCCGATGAACTCTGAAAGTGCGCCATAGATATCAACCTCACAGGATACAGGGATTCCTCTTCCTGTAAGTCTTGAGTTTACATAGCAGGGAACGAATCCAAACTGTGTCTGGAATGCAGGCCAGCACTTTCCTGCGATACATACATATTTCTTGTATCCTCTGTGAGCCTCGATCCAGTCAAGGAGTGTAAGCTCATACTGAGCAAGCTTTGCAAGGATCTCGGGCTTCTTGTTGCCTGCGCCGAGGTCTGCTTCCATATCCTTAACAACGTCAGGAATTCTGGGATCGTTGTCATGCTTGTGGAATGCTTCGAACAGGTCAAGCTCTGAGTTCTCTTCGATCTCGATGTCCATGTTGAAGAGCTGCTTGATAGGTGCGTTGCAGGCAAGGAAGTTCATAGGACGAGGGCCAAAGCTTATGATCTTGAGATCTCTTACGCCTACGATAGCTCTTGCGATAGGCACGAACTCGTTGATCATCTTAGCGCACTCCTCAGCTGTTCCAACAGGATACTCAGGAATATAAGCCTTTGTGTTTCTGATGTAGAGGTTGTAGCTTGCGTTGAGCATTCCGCAGTAAGCATCTCCTCTGCCGTCGATAAGGTCGCCCTGTGACTCCTCAGCTGCTGCACAGAACATGATAGGTCCGTCGAAGTGCTTTGCAAGCAGTGTCTCTGAAATCTCGGGTCCGAAGTTTCCAAGGTATACGCAAAGAGCGTTGCAGCCTGCCTTCTTGATATCCTCAAGAGCCTCTACCATCTGAGTCTCGCTCTCGATGATACATACAGGACACTCATATACATCCTTGTCATTGAAGTTCTTCTTGTAGGCTTCCATTAAAGCCTTTCTTCTGTTTACTGCAAGTGAAGCAGGGAAACAGTCTCTGCTCACTGCAACCAGTCCGATTTTTACCTCTGGAATATTGATCATAATAATCCCCTTTCCTGCGACCCCCGTCGCCTTCATAGTTTAAATGATATCTCTTATCACAGCTCTGCGAGTTCCTTGTAGTCCTCTTTAAGATCTGTGTAAAGTTTCTTGTAAAGCTTGTGGAACTTAGCATACTTCTCTGCGTTTGCTGCATCGGGCTCAGTCTCTTTTGCCTTGGTGATGAGCTTGTCGCAGGCCTCAGGTACGCTAGCAAACACTCCTGCTCCTACGCCGGCCAGTATAGCCACGCCAAGTGCAGGTCCCTGCTCCTGGTTGATGGTTGCAACCTTGCATCCGTACAGGTCTGAGAGCATCTGTCTCCAGATCTTGCTCTTTCCGCCGCCGCCGCAGGCCATCATCTCTTTTACGCTGATGCCCATCTCGTTAAGGATGTCATTGCAGTCGCAGAGTGAATAGGAAACGCCCTCCATAACAGCACGGAGAAGGTGCTTGGCTGAATGGATACCTGACAGTCCAAAGAACACACCTCTTGCCTTGTCATCCAGGTGAGGAGTTCTCTCGCCGTTGAGGTAAGGCAGGTAGATAAGTCTGTCGCTTCCAACGGGAACTGTCTCAATGTCAGCATTTATAAGGTCATAAGGATCAACGCCCTGCTTGGCTGCTTCGTCGATGTATCTCTGGCAGAAGTTGTCCCTGAACCACTTGAGTGAGAATCCGGCTGCCTGGGTAACTCCCATGATGTGCCATGCTCCGGGCACTGCACAGCAGCAGGTGTGAACTCTTCCCTTGGGATCGATGCTTACCTTGTCGGTGTGTGCAAATACAACGCCGCTGGTTCCGATCGTTGTGAAGGCTGTGCCCTCTCTTACAACTCCGGTTCCTACTGCAGCTGCTGCATTGTCGCCTGCGCCTCCAACTACTACTGTAGCTGTTGTAAGGCCAAGCTGACTTGCAACCTCAGGTAAAAGAGTTCCTGTCACTTCGCATGACTCGTACATCTTGCCAAGGAGTGACTTGTCGATACCAAGTTTCTCAAGAACCTCATCAGACCAGCATCTCTTTGATACGTCCATAAGCTGCATTCCGGATGCATCTGAAACCTCTGTTGCGAATTCTCCGGTCAGTACATATCTGATGTAGTCCTTGGGCAAAAGAATATGTCTGCACTTGTTGTAATTCTCAGGCTCGTTGTTGCGAACCCAGAGGATCTTGGCTGCTGTCCATCCTGTCAGCGGAGGATTTGCAGTGATCTCGATCCACTTCTCCCTGGGCATGATCTTAAGCATTTCTTCAACCTCTGCCCCGGTTCTCTGATCGCACCAGATGATGGAAGGTCTTATAACCTCTCCGGCCTCATCCAG
>JAEEGF011823652.1_pt1 | contig 20310 bp, 13 predicted proteins | sample 9134171 | NCBI WGS metagenome assembly JAEEGF01 (sample SAMN16246542, study PRJNA631951) | gut metagenome | biome: gut microbiome; feature: rumen; material: AP-attached | host: Bos | place: Iran: Karaj | collected 2018-10
AGATCATATTCCTTACGTGCTCCTTGGTGGAGGATACACAGGTAAGATGAGCAAGAACAGTGGTATCATACTTGTTCTGAAGGTCAGCTGCGATATTAGCTGTGTTCTTGCTGGTACCGCCGCCTGCTCCGTAGGTAACGCTCATAAAATCAGGCTTAAGGGCTGCTATCTCTGCCGCTGCCCTCTCAACCGCCTCGTATCCGTCATCTGTTTTGGGTGGAAATACTTCGAAAGAAAGAGTTACTTCTTTTTCTTTAATAAGATCACTAATTTTCATACACTTATCCCCATTAGATTTAAAGCTAAACTTTTTTTCATTTCATCATATACTACCAAATAAGGACGTCTTTTTCAATAAAATAAGCCGCCCGATTTGGCAAGTTGAAAGCCTGTAATCAGAAAAAAGAGAAGCCGCGGTTAACCGCAGCTTCTCTGACGTTATTTTGTATTATACATTGATCTCAGCTGTAACTCCGAGAAGGTCCTTGTTGTCATCAAGAATGGGCTGTACCACCTCGCTTAAGAACTTGTCAACCTGGTGAGCACTGCATCCAACGTACTTCTTGGGATCCATTGAAGCCTTAAGCTCGTCGAGGCTTAAGTTAAAGGCGGGATCTGCAGCGATGAGTTCAAGGAGATTGTTGTCCTTACCCTCAACCTTAACGGTCTTGCCGGCTTCCATGGAGAGCTCTCTGATTCTCTCGTGAAGCTCCTGTCTGTCTCCGCCCTTCTTAACGGCATCCATCATGATGTTCTCAGTTGCCATGAAGGGAAGCTCAGCCAGCATGTGCTTCTCGATAACCTTGGGATAAACCACAAGGCCGTCCACAACGTTGAGGCAAAGGTCCAGAACACCGTCTGTTGCAAGGAAGCCCTCGGGAACTGAAAGTCTCTTGTTGGCTGAATCGTCCAGGGTTCTCTCAAACCACTGTGAAACCTCTGTGATGGCGGGGTTCAGCATATCTACGATCACGTATCTTGAAAGTGAGCAGATTCTCTCACTTCTCATGGGATTTCTCTTGTAGGCCATAGCTGAAGAACCGATCTGGCTCTTCTCGAAGGGCTCCTCAACCTCCTTCAGGTGCTGAAGAAGTCTGATGTCCTGAGCCATCTTGGTGGCTGATGAGCAGATACCTGCAAGGACATTCACAACCTTCATGTCGATCTTACGGGAATAGGTCTGTCCTGAAACAGCCATGCATCCCTTAAAGCCAAGCTTCTCAGCCAGCATGGGATCAAGCTTGTCAACCTTGGTGAGATCTCCGTCAAAAAGCTCAAGGAAGGAAGCCTGGGTTCCTGTTGTTCCCTTGGATCCAAGGAGCTTCATATTATCAAGTACAAAGTCCAGGTCCTCAAGATCGATGGTGAAATCCTGAAGCCAGAGGGTTGCTCTCTTACCTACTGTTGTAGGCTGTGCAGGCTGGAAATGTGTAAAGCCCAGGGTAGGCTGATCCTTGTACTTATCAGCAAACTTAGCAAGTTCAGCGATTACGTTCACCAGCTTCTTACGAACCAGCTTAAGTCCCTCAGTCATAATGATGATGTCTGTATTGTCACCAACGTAGCAGCTTGTGGCGCCAAGGTGGATGATTCCCTTAGCCTTGGGGCACTGCTGTCCATATGCGTAAACATGGCTCATTACGTCATGCCTTACTTCCTTCTCTCTGGCTCTTGCCACATCATAGTTGATGTCTTCCTGATGGGCCTTGAGCTCATCGATCTGCTCCTGGGTGATGTTAAGTCCAAGCTCCTTCTCAATCTCAGCCAGTGCGATCCACAGCTTCCTCCAGGTTCTGAACTTCATGTCCTGGGAAAAGATATACTGCATCTCCTTACTTGCGTAACGCTCTGATAATGGGCTGCTGTAGCGGTCTGTACTCATAATACTCCTCCTATTGGTTATTTATCGTAGCTTCCTCTGATATCTTCTGTGGGCGGATCCACCGGATAATTGCCGGTAAAGCATCCCTTACAGATGCCCAGGTTGCCGCCAACCATTTCTTCAAGTCTGTCTATTCCAAGATAAGCCAGTGAATCTGCACCGATTATCCTGCAGATGTCATCAACGTTCCTGTTGTAGGCTATGAGCTGATCCCTGGCGGGTACATCGGTTCCAAAGTAGCAGGGCCACAGGAACGGCGGTGAGCTGACTCTCATGTGTACCTCTTTGGCTCCCGCATCACGAAGCATTCTCACAATGCGGTCCGAGGTGGTTCCTCTTACGATGGAATCGTCTATCATAATGATCTTCTTGCCGTAAACAGCACTCTTAAGCGCATTGAGCTTGACCTGAACGCTGGATTCTCTGTTCTTCTGCTTGGGTTTGATAAAGGTTCTTCCTATATAGGTGTTCTTGACAAAGGCCTGTCCATAGGGGATTCCTGACTCCAGGGCATAGCCCAGGGCTGCCACATTGCCGGACTCGGGAACACCTACAACCATGTCGGCATCCACCGGTGAATCCTTGGCAAGGAATCTTCCCGCAGCGATACGGGCGTCATATACGCTGATGCCGTCTATGGTGCTGTCAGGTCTTGCAAAATAGATATATTCAAAAATACAGCGGGCATGCTGGTCCTTGGAAAGGCACATGCTCTTATCTGACTGAAGTCCGTACTCAGGAGAGATGGTAACAATCTCGCCGGGCTCCACATCCCTGATAAATGTAGCTCCGATGGTATCAAGAGCACAGGTCTCGGAAGCCAGAACGTAACAATTCTCTCTTCTTCCTATAACAAGGGGCTTGAAACCATAGGGATCCCTTGCCCCGATGAGCTTCCTGGGGGACATGATAACAAGGCTGTAGGCTCCCCTGATCCTCTGCATAGCGCGGCCAACTGCCTCTTCTACAGACTTGGAGACAAGTCTCTCTCTTGCTATATAGTATGCAATTACCTCTGAATCAATTGTTGTCTGGAAAATAGCACCTGTATAAGAAAGCTCGTGTCTGAGCTGCGGTGCATTGACAAGGTTACCGTTGTGGGCCATAGCCAGGGTACCCTTAACATAATTAAGAACCAGCGGCTGCGCATTCTCTCTGGTGCTGCTGCCTGCTGTAGAATAACGAACATGTCCGACGCCTATATCGCCCTTAAGGCCATCAAGGATCTCGGGGGTAAAAGCCTCATTAACAAGGCCCATGTCCTTGTAACTGGAAACCTTGCCCTTGGGCCCCATGGTCTCACTCACGGCGATACCACAGCTCTCCTGCCCGCGATGCTGAAGGGATACCAGTCCATAGTAGATGGACTCCGCCACATCTCCGCCGTCGAAGTCGTACATGCCGAAAACACCGCACTCTTCGCCAAGGCGTTTGTAATTCTCCGTCCTGCTTTCGTTCATAATAATCTCCTCATTGTTGAAGCATAAAAAAAATAGTGCCACAAACACGAACATAATATCATCATACCGTGTCTGTGGCAATCATCATTTTTAACAAGAATAAAGAAATTATTGATCTTCGTAGCGGGATACCATATCAAGGATTTCCTGGGTGTATTCGGGATACTGCTGAGCCATATCCTCGATCTCTCTCTTGGCATTCCCGGCTACTATATCTCTGTTGTACTCCATGCGCTTACGAAGCTTGGAGCGCTGAACGTTCAGGTAGTGACGGATCTCCACCTCTTCATTGTGATCAAGAAGGGCCTCAACCTGGTGAAGCCAGATATCCGGGTCCATAACTCTGTAATGGCGGAGCATATATACAAGATCCTTTTGATTGGTATCAAGAAGCTTTCTGGCATCCTCCACCATCTCCCTGTCCTTTTTCTCCTGAAGGTACTTATCATAAAGAGCGGTGAGCTCCTTGGCGCTGTTTACGCCATATTTAATGCACAGATAGTCAATGAGGTTGGTGTTGTTGACGTATCTTATCTTAACCTGGTTCTGGAGCATGATAAGCCTTGAAATAGACTTTTTTAATCCCTTCATCTCCACCTGGGCATTGGTACTGTTGACGTATAAAAGAGTGACGGAAGCTCCCGCCAGAATAACCGCCACCATGTAGCCGTAGACCACATTAAGCTTCAGCCCGTACTGAAGAACAAGAAGGGCTATTATTATGAGGACCAGGGCAACACCTACCACAATGATGAGCTTCTTGGAGGTATCAATGGTCTTCTCCAGCTCCTCCTGGCGATAGAGATATGCCTCATGCTCACCGTCAAGGCGCTTTAAGTCATTGCGGATCTTCTTCTGATATTCCTCCGCCTCCGACAGCTTCTTAATGCCGGAACGGGCCTCTCCCTCAAGTCTCTCCATGCGGTCGTAGTCGGAGTCAGTGATGCGGTTCTTGCGCTTGTTGAACTCCTCCTGCTTCTCCTGGGATTCAAGGATCCTGGCGGCGCAGGTATTGATCTCCGCTCTCTGCTCCGGCGGAAGGGCATCTATCTCCTCCATGTCCCTTAAATGGCTGGTGACGTCGTTGTACTCCATCTCCAGCAAATCAAGTTCCCTGGCGGCCTCCTCCATCTGCTGAAGGCAGCTCTCAATGTATTCCCTTCGCTGAACAGGATCGTCCATATCCAGATCTTTTCTGGTGTAGACTATATCATTCCAGTTCTCCAGCTGACTCTTGGTACCCTCATCAATATTAGTATTTTTCCCAAAGATGGCGTCGAATATCCCCATTATCTCACCTGCTTACGGTCTTTTCCTTAACAATGAATCTGTAGTCTTCCTTGAGCTGCTCTGTAAGGCTTCCAACCTTCTCATAATACTCATGCATCTTGCCCTCGGCCTTGTATACAAGAAGACTCTTAAGCATCAGATTCTCCTTGCCCGCCGCATACAGCTCCGAAGCTTCATTCATTCTCTTTTCAAGCTCCAGAGAGGCCTCGTAGGCATCCTCGTTCTCTGCGATAAAAGAAATATATTCCTTGTCCGTAAGTCCCATTCTCACAGCTGATAAATACTGAAGGTAGGACTCGTAGTTGTGATCATGTTCATAGGCCCTGGCAAACATCTTGGCCGCCATGTCAAAAAGGAAAAGCTTGGCATACATGACTCCCTCGTTGTGCTCGATCCTGGCCCGAAGCACCCTGTCTATATCCGGGGTGTTGTTAAGAAGAAACTCGTATTCCCTGAAGGCCATGCTGAATTTCTCATTCTTCATAAGAAACTCCGCCCTGGCAAGCCTCTTCTTGTAGATGTCCATGCCGGCGTTCTCACGAAGGATCTCCTCGGTCCTGTCCACCTCTTCCTTGGAGTTGTAGCCCACGTAGTCCAGGATGGTTCCTGCGATGGAAGCCATGGAACAGCGCTTGGCTGCCATGCCCCTCAGTTCATCCGCCAGCCTTGTCAGGGAGCACTCCCTGTCGATCCAGTCATAGAGCTCTCTGTCAAAGCTCTCCTCATCCAGAAGAAAAGCGTTCTGAACCAGGCAGTAGCAAAGCTCTTCTATACAATATACATTTCGCCCTATCCTCTCGATGTTATAGGGCTCTTTTGCATAGGTTCCTATACAAAGAATTGGTCTGCTCATAAACTGCTCCCGCTAATTACAATTCAATAACCTGCTCCCAGACCTGTCCTGTGGCCGGGAAAAGTTCTCCAAAGCCCATGTCCTGAACCTTCACCACCACCTCGTCCACAGAGGGCATCTCCAGTGATATGTGCAGTCTTGTGGTTCCGTTGGGTCTCTTCTCAAGCCCCTCCAGATAGAACTGCACAAGTCTCGGGCTCTTGCCGGTCAGAGGCGTCACCTGAATATTGATGATGCCGCTGGGATCCATGATTATGTCAAAAGAATTCCCTGCCTCATACCAGTTAACCCCGGCGTCAAGAAGTGCATAGTAGACCTCCTGTCCGCACTTTAAGAGGTTCATTCCAAGGTTGGCCTTGAGCTTGTCCTCCCCAAGGAAAACAAATCTCTTGTTGTCCTCAGAGGGTCTTATCCTCTCCCTTGCCGCAATGCTGGCGCCCTTACTGAAGAGGTTGTTTCCCTGAAAAACTCGCCTTGTCCTGCACAGAAACTCCAGGGATCTCTTGGTCCATTTTTCCCTGAAGCCCTCTCCCAAAAGGAAGATGGTGGAAACAATCTTCTCAGAGCAAAGCTTCTGCATTATGGTCAGAAACTCATCATCCAGCCTGTCGCAGGTTCTGTGGAACAGAGCCGCATCCCTGGGAAAGCCGTCGGATCCCAGTCTCAGGCTGTCAAATTCCTTGACATCTATGGTTGCCACCACTGGCCTTGTGTTGTGATTAAGGGTCATCTGGAAGACCTTCAGGGTCTCCAGGTCGTAGTCGCAGGCCAGAATGGTGTGATGCATCAGTTCGTCCGGCTGATACAGCATGTAGTTAAAAAAGCTCTCCTCATGGCTCTGGTAAAAGATATTGGTGGTCTTAAGCTCAAGAGCCGCAGTAACCGCATTGAGCACCTGAACCATTCTGTGATCCAGGCTGCCTGTAGTGAACATAATGGCCTCCACCATGTCCAGGGTCAGCTCCATGGATAAAAGGGAAAGACTTCTTTTTATAAAAAGAGTAAGAAGGGCAATGGGGTCATACTCAGAATCCCCCACCTTCACAGGCTTACCGTCCCTGGCTGCCCCGAGAAGGTTATTAACCGGAATGCCGTCCCCCTCCTCAATGTGGCGAACCGCCTCCTTGCCAAAGAACCACTGATTAACGTCCTTTCTCTTGCAAAGAACCGTAGGGATATTATAAAGTTCAGCTCCCGCCAGTACTGACAGGGTCTCAGGCATATCCGCATCCGAGGAGAGATAGCTTATCTGTGAGACCTTCTCTCCCAGGTCGTACCCCAGTACAAAGCGTTTTTCATCCGCACTTCCAAAAAGCATAATCACTGATCCTCTTTCAAGGGTTTAAATAAATGATCGCATAAAGATTTCTTCTTGTAATACTGCTGCATAAGCTTGTCCACAGTATCGTAGTCCTGCAGGGTCTCTCCGATCATGATGTCGTTGATAAGGCTGTATCTTGAGTTAAAGCCGTTCTTGACGATATCACTCTTGGAGATCATGCCGCTCTCGGTGGTAATGGCGCTGCCATCGGGCCTCTCCTCAGAAACATAGTACTGAAGCTGTTCCCCGAAGAACAGTACAAAGGAGCATACGAAGATGCCGTCGTACATCTCCCTCATCTCCATGCTGTGGTACTCGTTGCCCTCTCCTCCCGCCAGTCTGTAATGAAGAACGCAGACGGTTCCGGGGTTGGTCCTGTACTCGATCATGGTCTTGTCGGAGAACTGCAGCATATCGGGACACAGCTCCGAATAATCCATAAAGAACGGGAAAAAGATTCCCTGATCTAAAAGCTCTCTCAAAAAGCTGATGACAACCTCAGGATTGAACTCCTCCTCAGCCTTCTTTTCACTGGCGTAGTGACGAAGGTAAGAGAGCTTGCACACCTCATCCAGAGGGAGCTTCTCCTGGGCCAGTCTCTCAATTCTCTCAAAGAGATATTTATCCGCAACCTTGCCGTGAACAAAGTTGTCATAGCTGTTGCAGGCAAGAAATGCCAGCTCAATATCGGTGTTGGCGCCGCTTCGAACGTAGGATTCATAGATCTGATTCTTCTCTCCCACGTAGGAGCCGCTGTACATCATCTGGATAAGGATCCTCTCGGAAAGAGAGTAAGTATCCAGTCCAAAGGACTCCGCAGCCTTCCAGATATTTCTCATGCCCTTGACGGTTCCGTTGTAATAGGCCACCAGGTATTTCAGAAGCTGCTCGTCGTACTTGCTGCTGGCAAAGGCATAAAAAGCAATCTCGGTCTCAGGCCAGGTTGGGGGCAGAGCATCTCTGTCTATAAGCCTTCCGCAGAGACGCATGATAACCTTGGGATCTACTCCGTAGGTTCCGTAATTTCTCACCCACTCAAGAGCCCTGTCATAGAGGCCTCCCATGACCATCAGCTCCAGGATCTCGTTTCTCTCCTTGGTCTGAAGTCTTGAGGGGTCAATCTCCATAAGGTACTCAGTGAGCTGCCTTGTAAAATCATTGTCATAATAGAAACGGATCAGGTTGTTTCTGATCTCATCCCTGCAGCTCTTTCTGACAAGGTCTGAGGATGCCAGATCCTTGTATCTGCCCACGTTGTCCATGTTGATGGTGTAGGCATTTTTGCCCAGGTCGCAAAGGAACAGATCCAGGTTCTCCTTGCCCTTCTGGATATAAGGTATAGCGTAAGCCGCAACTCTTCCCGGAGACATAAGCCTTGTGCTGCTGTAAGGAACACTGGCGGCGTATCTGTTGTCATTTTTGTCGGATAAGATGATGCAAAAATCCGTGCCGTAGAGAGGAACGAAGGCGCAGCCCTCTGTCAGAGGATATCTCATCTCCCTCTCGCACTTGTCGTATATTACAAGAACCGAGTTGACGCGCTTGTCCCGGGTCTTTATCTCAGCGGTGTAAAGGACGCTGAGAACCTTGGAAGCATTGGCGGCGTCCACCATCTGCTTGGTGAGAAGGTTCTTGTAAAGGTATCCAAGATCTCTGTTGATCCTGCCCTTGTCCAGCTGGGCCAGCATGAACTTCTCTATCTGGGGCTGGTAGCTCTCGTAGAGTTCAGGGAGCTCCTCCCTGTTCTCATGGACATATCTGTAGAGAATGGCATTTTTGTCATATTCAAGATCAGACTGATAGGAGAAGTACATAAGCACCATTCTGCTGATCTCACAGGGAAGATGTCCCTCTTCGTCTGTGTAGATGGACATCATGTAATACTCATAGAGCCTTGTGATATGGAGCTCTCTCTCCACACCTCTGGCATACCAGATAAAGGATGCTCTGTCGGTCTTGCCTCCCTTGATCAAAAGGGATACCATGGCCTCCAGCACTTCATCACTCTCCTTGATCTCATAGCAGGACCTGAGGATATTGAAGAGCTTCTTGTCGTAGTTGCGGACTCTGAGGGCGTGGTAAACGATCTGGTCCATGAGATTGAGGCTGATGATCTTCCTCTTGGCTCCAAACTCCAGCACATAGAGCTCATACTCATCAAGTCTTGTGAGGATGGATGGAGTCTCGTTGAGAAGGTTCAGTGCCTCCATGTAGATGATGGGGCTTCTGGAGCCAAAGGCAAACTGCTGCTCAAGCATCATCCACTTCCTGGGAGTGCTGGAGCTATACTCCTCTGCCACAAACTGAAGGAGCCATGCAATCCTCCAGTTGTCGGGATTTCTTCTGAAGATTCCCTCCATTCTCTCGGCAATGTCGTTGATGAAGGCGTCCTCTCTGCTGCAGAGGGTTGAAAGATACAGATAGTAGCAGTAAAGAGTATCTCCCGGTGCCTCCTCCACCTCCCTGGCGGCGTGGTCAAGGATCCACTTGCCCTCGTTGACTCTGCCGGCAGTTATATAGTAGTGAGCTGTATAAAGTCTGAAATCCAAATCCTTCTCATCCAGGGCATTCATCTTGGAGATGATCTTGCCGGTCTCTGATACCCAGGCTCTGGAGGTTATCTTTTTACAGCTGAAATTCTCATATACTTTTATAAGCTCAACGATGAGCTTCTTTTTCTCGTGATATTCGCTTCTGAAATGGTTCCCGGCAAAATCCACAGAAACAGTGACGGGAAGCTTAATTGAAACATAGGCATTCTCAAAGATAATGCAGCCGAAATTGTTGCCTGCGTGGAGCTTGTCTGTCTTGAGCCTGAGCTTAAGATGGCAGGAGCTGCCGGTGAAGTCCTCCTCCCCTATCTCGGTCCTGTCAAGGACAATGAAATCTCCGTCCACCTTGACATCAAGATGTGTGTAGCCCCAGCCGTTCCTGGTTATCATAAAAGGCATGTCGTGAGCCAGGCCGGAGAAATCCATAAGGATCTCCTGCTGGTCCAGAAGATAGGTCACAGGCTGCTTCTTATTGATGGCGATCAGGAACTCCTCCACGTTCTGCTGGCTGCCGGGAATCTGGGAAAGCCCTCTGTAAAGGCTCTCGTACTGCCCGTCAGTTCCCTTAAAAACGCTGATGAAATCCGGTGAGTAAAAAAGGCTCACGGCCTCAGCCCAGTCAGTCTTGGCAAGGTTGGCAAAATGGAAAAGATTCTTGATATCCCCAAGGCTTGACGGAATGTGGTCAAGTCTCACGGAAGCCACAAAGGGTATAAGATATTCTCCCTGATTGGAAATAACGCGAAATTCTCCCTGAAGGACGTCTCCCGGAGTCATGCCGATGGCATTGAACCTGTAGGAAGCTTCATAGGGAGAGCCGGAAAAATCAGGAGTGAGAACCTCCATTCGGACATCGCTGGAATAGATATGGCCCTCGGACAATCCGCCTACGGGGCCAAAAATAGTAAAGGTACCCTCGATCATCTCGCCGGTACCTAAAGAAAGCTCCACCCTGGGAGTGGAGAAGTCTAATTTTTTCTCTGTATATTCAAAATTCCCCTTAAGAAACCTGTCAATAATCTCTCTCAAAATCTCACCCCAATAAACCGAATTATCTTATATAGTATACCATATGGCCACAGGGCTTGGAACATTTTTATTCCGTTCTGAGAGCTTCAATGGGGTCAAGTTTGGCCGCACGCTTGGCGGGATAAATTCCAAAGAAAAGACCGATTGCAGTGGAAATTGTTACTACAAGAACTACAAGCTCCGGGCGAACCACGAAGGAGAAGTCTATGATCTTGCAAATTGCAAAGGAGATTCCCATGCCAAAGGCCATTCCGATAAGACCTCCGGTGAAGGTAAGAATGGCTGCCTCTGCCAGAAACTGGGTAAGGATAGAACTGGTCCTTGCTCCCAGAGACTTTCTGATACCGATCTCTCTTGTTCTCTCTGTTACCGATACAGTCATGATATTCATAACACCGATTCCGCCTACAAGAAGGGAAATCGCTGCGATGATTGCTACAACCGAAGTGATGATATTAAGGATGGACTCTGTGGTCTGGTCAAAGCCTGATCCGGAGGAGATCTTAACCGCATTTTCACCTCGAAGTCCCATAATGTTCTCCACAACAGAACGGGCCCTGGAAAGGACCTCATCCTTGTTCTCGCTGTCAAGATAAATGGTAAAGCCTGTGAGATAGTTGTCCAGGTCATAGCCGAAGGCATCTCCCATGGCTGTATAAGGAGCCTCTGCCATAACCATTACGGTATCTCCGCTATACATGGCATAGGCTATATCCATGGTATTGTCCTCGCGGACTCCCACAACGGTAAACTCTGCAGTGATGCCGTAGCAGTCTATCTCAAAGCTCTCTCCCACCACTTCTTCATAGCCAAAAATATTCTTGGCCGCGGACTGACTGATGACGATCACTCTTTTATCCTCATCAACATCTGACTTGGTGAAATATCTTCCGTGAAGAATCTTCACCTGTCCACGCTCTACCATGGACTCGCTGCCGCCGGTGAGGTAGATATCAATCGCTCCCTTTCTGGTTGTGATAGTTCCAAAATCCGTGGTGCTGGGGGAAATGCCGTAAATGTCCTCAATGTTACTCTCGATATCCCGCATCTGCTGCCTGGTTATGAACTTATCGGTCTTGGTGGTGTCAAGGCTGATGGAGATGGTGGTTGCTCCGATGGAGTCCATCTCCGAATTGACTGTAGCCTTCATTCCGTCACCGATAATAAGCACAGTAAGGACAGCTGCGATACCGATGATGATACCCAGCATGGTCAGAAAAGATCTGCCTTTATTATTGCGTATACTTGAAATCGCGCTTTTTATATATTCGCCGAAGGTTCCCAAATTAAAGCCTTTCTTAGAGCCTGAGTGCATCTATAGGTTTCATTTTTGCAGCCTTTCTTGCGGGATAGATACCGAAGAAAAGTCCAATAAGTACTGAGAATACTGCAGCTCCCAGAACTGAAGTGGGGGTTATTATTACATTAAATCCGATAAGGGTACAGATGACATAGGCCATGCCTATTCCCACAATGATACCCACGATTCCTCCAAGGAGAGTAAGGATAGCCGCCTCCGCCAGGAACTGGGTGAGGATGGCTCCGGTGCTGGCTCCTATGGATTTCCTTATTCCGATCTCTCTTGTTCTCTCGGTAACGGAAACCAGCATGATATTCATAACACCGATTCCGCCTACGATAAGGGAGATAACGGATACAAGAAGAAGGAAGGTCCTGGCATAGCCAAGGATCTGATCCAGCTCCTCACTAAAGTCAGCCATACTATAGGCACTGAGGGCATTGGTTCCTCGAAGGCCATGTCTGTTGGTAAGAAGCTCTCTTGCCTTATCAACGTTTTCCGTAAGGGTACTCTGATCCGCAAAGAGCAACATGGAATAGAACTCTTCAACGTTAAAATCAAAATCAGATCCCAGAGATGTATAGGGCACCTCTATGGTGGCATAGTAGTCCTGGCCCTCCATAAGGAACTGATACATCCTGTTCATGCTGTCTCTGAGGCCGATGATTGTATAGTTCACGGACTTGCCCCAAAGCTCCAGCTCCACTTCCATGCCGATGACATTCTCTGTTCCAAAGAGCTTCTTGGCGTCATCCCTGAGCATAACGCATACTCTCTGATTGCTGCCCACCTGCTGGGCGTTGAAATACTGTCCGGAAATAATGTCGTTGCTCATGGCATATCTGTAAGCCGGTGCTACGCCTGCAATGCTGGCTTCAAGAGTTCCTCTTTTGCCCCTGACCTTGCCATAGGCGGAAAAGTCAGGAGAAACACCCTTGATGTCCGGAAGCTGCTCCTCAAGAAGATCGATGTCATCCTGGGAAAAATGTTCTGAGGTCTTATTGGGATTCAGTGAAATATTGCCGTAATTACCTGCAATACCATTGATCTCACTCTGAACGAACTCACTCATTCCGTTACCCAGGGAAACTACCGCGATAACCGCAGCGATTCCGATAACTATACCCAGCATGGTCATGGCAGTACGATAGCCGTTACCTACTATCTGTTTAATTGCACTTTTAAAATACTCGCCAAATTTTCCCATCTGCTATATCTCTTTTCCTATCAGCCGCCAAGCTGTGAGCTGTCAACTACAGGCATGCCTTCTGTAAGGATGGAGGTGTCTGATGTGATGATCCTGTCACCGGTATTGATACCCTCAAGAATCTGGGCGTTGGTACTGGTTGCAATTCCAATGGTGACATTTTTTCTCTTAACATAGCCCTCTTCTAATACGTATACGTAGTCTCCGTCTGAATCTGTCTGAATGTACTCGTAAGGAAGGACCATGGTGTTCTCAGCCTTCTCTGCGTGGATCTTGTTGTTGGCCTCAACTCCAAGGATGATATCTGTATCAGGGTTAAGGACCTTGATGGTGGTAGCAACTACTGCTACACCGTTGTTGTTCTTAGTGGCATTACCTGAAATCTGTGTAACCTCTCCGTTGTAGGCCTTGCCGTTGATGGTTACGTCAACCTTCTGTCCTACGGAGATCTTGGGAAGATCACTCTTGGAAACAGAAATTGAAACCTGAACATCATCAAGGTTGGCCATGGAAAGGATCTGAGCGCCTGTTGTAACTGTAGCACCCTCGACAGCGCTGATGGCTGTAACAACACCGTTGAACTCTGCCTTAACGCCCTCTGCTGCCTTATCGAGCTTGGCGATATTGTCGTTCTGGGTAAGCTCTGCGGACTCATACTGAGCCTTGGTGGACTGAGCTGTTCCGGGGTTCACTAAAGAAGCCTTGGCTGACTGAAGATGTGCCTGCTCCTCCTGAAGAGCTGTGATCTGGTTCTTCCAGGCAAGGATCTCCTGGTCTGTGTTGAGCTTGTACTGAACATCGGTAAGAGTCTGCTGAAGAGCAAGGCTTGCCTGTCTGTTTTCAGGGGAAGGATTCTTGTCATCTCCTGAGCTGTCCTCTATTCTTGTGATGAATTCTGTATTGCCGTTTTCAAAGTACTGCTCGTAGTTATCTCCGATACCATTCTGGTTAACATCCTGCATGGTGTTCTGGATGTCCTTGATGGTCTGGTTGATTCTGTTGGTCTTCTCTGTGATCTTGTTGTTGATGGCATCGATCTCAGCGGTGATGGCATCAAGTCTTGCATTGATCTGCTGAGCGTTCATGCCCTGGGCATACTGTCTGTCTGCAGCCGCTGTTCCGGAATAAAGGCTGTTGTAGCTTCCCTTTGCCTGAGTGATGGAAAGCTCAGCGGTCTTCTTTGCTAGATCGATGGATTCCTGATCATAGGTGTAGAGCATCTCGCCGTTCTTGACCTTGTCTCCGACCTTTACATTGATCTCATCAATAGGAGCTGTTACATCGGAAAAATATGTCTTGGTCTCCGCACTCTCAACTGTACCTGAGATGGAAAGGACATTCTCTATATCTCCCAGGGATGCCTCGTAGGTTTCAACGAAAACAACTGCGTTCTTGGCCGCAAGAACTCCCCTTATCACGAAAAAGATAATAAGAAGGGCCACTACTCCAAGAACTATCCATCTCTTCTTGAGTCTCTTTTTCTTCTTGGGTGTAGCATGAAGATCGATGTTGTCGTCCTCATCATAGATCTCAACTGCCGCCCCGGTGGTCTCCTTTATCTCATTGCCTGCCTCTTCTGCAACAAGCTGATTCTCTTCATTTACTGTATTGTTCTTTTCTTTTTTGTTTGCCATGATCTTCCTCCAACTCCTCTTTACTCTTTGTAATCCGGATTCATAATATCGCTCTGAATCATTCCGTCTGAAATGGTTATTATTCTCTTGGCCTGTTTGGCAATGCCCGGGTCGTGGGTGATGATTATAACCGTTCTTCCCTCGTGGTACAGCCTCTTGATGATCCTGATGATCTCCTTGGTGGAGGCGGTATCAAGGTTACCTGTGGGCTCGTCTGCCAGAAGTATAGGCGGCGCCTGGGCTATGGCCCTTGCAATGGCAACTCTCTGCTGCTGTCCTCCGGACATCTCATTGGGCTTGTGGGTCTTTCTTTTCTCAAGTCCAACGCTGTTAAGAGCAGAGTTGGCAAGACGTTCTCTCTCCTTTTTGCCGACGCCTCTGTATATAAGCGGAAGCTCAACATTCTCAAGGGCTGTAAGTGAGGGTATCAGATTAAAGCCCTGGAAAATAAAGCCTATCTCCCTGTTTCGTACATCAGACTGCTCGTCGTCTGTCATGTGGGAAACATCCTGCCCGTGCAGAAAATATTTCCCGCTGGTGGGGGTATCAAGGCACCCCAGCATATTCATAAGTGTGGATTTACCTGAGCCGGACTGGCCGATGATGGCGACAAATTCGCCCTCTCCGATGGTCAGGGTAACATGATTAAGAGCCCTGACTTCATTTTCTCCCGGATTGTATATCTTGCATACATCCTTTATCTCAACTAGTTTCTTCATAGTTCTCCTCTGATGGCGGAAGTAAAGCAGTTTCCAATAGGCCAAAGCCTAAAACCTCCCACCGCGCGCGCCTTCGCGTAAATAAAATTGCACGCAACCTATCCTAGTATATAACGTTTCCATAAAATAATAAACCCTTTTGGAATCCCATATTCTAAAAAAAGTATAAACTCCTTTTGGAAACCTTCATGGATACACGGGTTTTGCCCCTATTTGCACGGATATGTCCTGTATTGTATTATTTATAAAGAAAAGTTTTGATTTGGAGGAAATATATTATGAAATCACCTGCTGAAATCGCAAGCAGATATGAGGCCGCAGGAAAGGGGAAGACTGAGCTTTCATCGGGAAAGACCTTTCTTTTGGGTATCCTTGCGGGCGCCTATATTGCCCTGGGAGGTCTGGGAAGCCAGATTGCAAGCTGCTGCGCAGCCAATCCCTCCAGTGCCAGGGTTATCAGCTCTGTTGTTTTCCCTATAGGTCTTTTTATGGTACTTATCGGCGGTGCCGAGCTCTTTACCGGCAACTGCCTCATCATCGTTCCTGTTCTTTCAGGAAAGGCGAAGCTCTCAGGAATGCTCCGTAACTGGCTCCTGGTTTATCTGGGAAATATGGTGGGAGGCTTTATCATCGCAGCCATTGCCACCTTCAGCCACATCTATTCCTTTGATAACGGCAATCTCGCCACCATGGTTGTAAGCACCGCCGTGACCAAGGCCAATATCTCCTTCGGAGACGGCTTCCTTCGCGGCATTCTCTGTAACGTTCTGGTGTGCCTCGCTGTATGGTGCTCCTTTGCGGCGGACGAACTGGCAGGCAAGGTCCTGGCTCTGTGGCTCCCCGTTATGCTCTTTATCATCTGCGGCTTTGAGCACTGCGTTGCAAATATGTACTTCATCCCTGCGGGACTTCTCACCTCGGCTTTTTACGGAGTTCCTGCCGACGGATTGTCACTGTTTGGATTCTTTGTAGCGAATCTTATTCCTGTAACTTTGGGCAACATAATAGGCGGAAGCCTTTGTGTTGGCGCCGCCTACTACGTTGCATATCTGAAGGATTAAGCCCTCGGGCTTATCCTTCTTTTTTTATTTTCTCAGGTTCAAAGGCTACAGCCATTGCCCCGGCTTTTCCGGTGTAATCCTCATCCATAAAGTGGAACATATCCTTTCCGCCAATCTCCTCTTCTTTGGCCTGTTCCTCCTTTATCTCTTTGATAAAGGGAACATCATAGCCGATTCTCTCTGCCAGGAAAATGATTCCTCCGAGCTTAAGAGCATCTTTTTCGGAATAAGCCTTCTCCACTTCCAGGTCTATCTTATCCTGAAGGAGCTTCCTGTCGAACTTCTCAAGTTCCTCCACAGCAGGCTGAAAGTAAGGTGCATCCGCATTTCCAAGGCATCTGAATAAAAAATCGATGCCCGCCTTGTTGGAGGGATAGCCTATCATATTAAGGAGAGCTACACCGTTGCAGATGCAGTAGTCATCCTCATACTCATCAAAATTAAGGATCTCGTCATCTGCGGAAATCCCCTTATCTCTGTTTTTTCTGACCTTCAATTTCTTAAGCTGATTTTTTCCAAGAACGTAGGAAAAAATGCTCTGCTTCAGATTCGCATACTCGGAATCAACAGTGAGGTTTGCGAAGGCTCTTTCAAAGGTATATCTGATGTGCTCCCAGTCTGCTTTGTGAAGTTCTGTCAGGTCGTTGCCACAGGCGGACTCAAAGATATGCTGAAAGCTCTCCTCATAATTGTCGGCCTTGATCCTGTCCCTGAAGAACTTATAATTGGGATATATCTCATAAAGAGCATCGGAAAATGAAGGAAGAAAAACAAAGGGCTTAAGGGGTACGCGCTCGCCGTTAAGCATTACCAGTGACATTTCGCTCTTATCTATTCCGGCAATAAAAGCCACCGGATAATACTTTCCAAATATCTTAAGCCACTTGCGGTTCTCACTTATCTTAATGTATAAGCTGTCGTGGCCATCCTTATAGGTATATGGGTAAAATACTTCATTTTCAAGCAATGCATCCACGTGGTCCTGACCAAGTTTTTCTCCCCAGTAGGGAACACTGGCGATGGACTTAAATACCTTCATAATAGAAAAAATCGCCCCCAGGGGATACATATAGCAGATACAAAAGATAAGAGTTATAGGTATTCCCACCCAGGCTCCGCTGGCACCGTCAAACAGCATAAGTGTTTTAAAGCCCAGATATGGAACTGCAACTATTGAAATAAAAAATAAGGCAGCTCTGAAGAGAGTGCCTAATCTTCTTGTAATACTTCGAAACATAAATCTCCTCAAAAACAAAATGTGTAAAATGATCTACTTAATATAAAAAAATTCGCCAGGAAATTCAAGAAATTTCTTGGCGAATTTATGTATGCTATTTCTAATATTTCGGTAAGTAATTATTTGGCAAGGAGCATCATGATGTCGTTGCTTCTCTGTACGAACTTAGCCATTGCCTCACCCTCAAGAGGAGCGTTCTGGATTCGGGCAAGATCATAGAGCTGCTCGCAGATCATTCTTGTGTTGGTGCCCTCTTCGTTCTCAAGAACATACTGTACAAGAGGATGGTTGGCATTGAGGATAAGTGTCTGGCCCTCGTTGCCGAAGTCGCCCATGCTCATTCCGTTCATGGCGTACATCTTCATCATCTCAGCCATACGTCTTGATTCCTCAGAAACTGTGAGCATTGAAGATACCTTCTTGTCCTTGAGCTTCTCAAGCTTAACGGTGAGCTTGTCGTTCTTAAGTGCCTTCTTGATCTTCTCGGCAAGGCCCTTCTCCTGCTCCTCAAGCTCCTTAGCAGCCTTCTTGGAGGTCTTGGCCTTGAAAGCATCTGTCAGGTCAGCATCGATTCTAAGGAAGCGGATACCCTCGTTCTTGCCCTCAAGCTGCTGCATGAAAGGTACATCGATGTTGTGGTTCATGATGAAGGCTTCCATCTTCTGGGCCTTGAACATGTTGATGTACTGGCTCTGCTGCTGTTCATCTGTTACATAGTAGATAACGCGGGGCTCTTTCTCCTTGTCATCGTCCTTCTTATCATCAGTAGTATCAGCACCATCGCTTACTACCTCAGCCTCAACCTTCTCGCCGTTTTCATCCACAGCCTCAGCCTTAGCAGCCTCTTCCTCGGCCTCCTTGTTGATCTGAAGAGCCTCGGGAGTTGTGAGATACTTGCCCTCAAGGTTCTTGAAGAGGATGTAATCTGTCATCTTCTCGCAGAACTTGTCGTCGCGGAGGCAGCCATACTTGATAAATGGGCTGATGTCATCCCAATACTTGTCATAGTTCTCTTTGTCAGTCTTGCAAAGGCCTGCCAGCTTCTCGGCAACCTTCTTGCTGATGTATTCGGAAATCTTCTTAACAAAACCGTCGTTCTGAAGGGCTGATCTTGATACGTTAAGAGGAAGATCAGGACAGTCGATAACGCCCTTAAGAAGCATCAGATACTCAGGGATAACCTCCTTGATGTTATCTGCGATAAATACCTGGTTGTTGTAAAGCTTGATGGTTCCCTCGATGGATTCAAACTCCATGTTGATCTTGGGGAAGTACAGGATACCCTTGAGGTTGAAGGGATAATCCATGTTCAGGTGGATCCAGAAAAGAGGCTCCTTGTAATCTCTGAAGACCTTTCTGTAGAACTCCTTGTACTCCTCATCTGTGCAGTCCTTGGGAGTCTTGGCCCAAAGAGGATGTGTGTCGTTAAGAAGCTGAGGACGGCGCTTAATCTTGTACTCAAGCTCAGGTTCCTCTGTCTCTCCCTCCTTCTTCTCGGGATGAACCTCTTCTATAACAACATCAGACTCAAGCTTCTCTGAAGCCTTGATGGTCTCTGTGCCCTCTTCGTTCTCTCTTGAAAGATAGATCTCGTAAGGCATGAAGGAACAGTACTTCTGGATAACCTCTCTTGCCTTGTACTCGTTGCAGAACTCAAGGCAGTCATCTGAAAGATGAAGAGTGATGGTTGTACCAACCTCTGTCTTGTCTCCGTCGCTCATCTCGAAATCTGAGCCGCCGTCGCAGGTCCAGTGAACGGAAGCTGCATCTGACTTATAAGAAAGTGTGTCGATGTCTACGTTCTCAGCAACCATGAAGGTTGAATAGAAACCAAGTCCGAAGTGACCGATGATCTGGTCTGCATTGGCCTTGTCCTTGTACTTGTTGAGGAAGTCTGTAGCTCCTGAGAAAGCCACCTGATTGATGTACTCCTCAACCTCCTCTGCTGTCATACCGATACCGTTATCCACGATCTTGATGGTCTTGTCCTTGTCGTTGAGGATAACGTCCACACGGGGCTTGAAGCCCTCAGGAAGCTCGTACTCACCCATCATGTCCATCTTGCGGATCTTGGTGATGGCGTCGCAGGCATTGGATATTACTTCTCTGTAAAAAATATCATGGTCCGAATAAAGCCATTTCTTGATTATCGGAAACATGTTCTCGCTGTTGATTGAAAGATTACCTTTTTTTGAAGCCATAGTTCTCACTCCTTTTTTGAAAATATTGGTACTTCATCGTACAAAGTCAAGTTTAAGTCCGCCACCTGCAAAAGTCAATAAAAAATTAGCACTCACTTAAAATGAGTGCTAACAAAGTATATTGAGTCGTGATTTCTTTTCCATATCAGATAAGTTTCATGGCGTCTGCAACTGAGGAAACACCGACGATCTCTATGTCTTTGAAGGTCTTCTTCAGCTTGCCCTCAAGGGCTTTTGGAACAATGCAGGTTGTAAAGCCAAGCTTTTTGGCCTCCTGCACTCTTGCTTCTCCCATACTTACTGAGCGGACTTCGCCTGAAAGTCCCACTTCTCCAAAGGCTATCAGCTTGTCACTGATGGGAATGTTCTTGAAGCTGGAGATCAGAGCAAGGCATATGCCCAGGTCAAGTGAGGGCTCGGCGATCTTCATGCCTCCTGCAAGATTCACGTAGGCGTCGTATTCACCCATCTGCAGCCCGATTCTCTTTTCAAGTACAGCCATCAGGAGGTTTACCCTGTTGAAGTCTGTGCCGTTGGCCTGGCGCCTTGGGAATCCGAAGTTGG
>JAEEGF012030121.1_pt1 | contig 20309 bp, 18 predicted proteins | sample 9134171 | NCBI WGS metagenome assembly JAEEGF01 (sample SAMN16246542, study PRJNA631951) | gut metagenome | biome: gut microbiome; feature: rumen; material: AP-attached | host: Bos | place: Iran: Karaj | collected 2018-10
GCGGAGGTATCCGTTTGGAAATGCTTGTTTTTCGTCTGCGGTGTGTTTTTCTAAAACTTATAAAGCTGCAAATGCCTCATTTCGACGTTGCTCAGAACAATCGGCATTTGCAGCTTTATAAGTTTTGAAAAACATCATCCTCGTACGAAGACGGCGCATTTCCAAACGGATACCTCCGCGCCCCGGCTGGTTACGAAATACTGCGGACATATAAAATTGCTATTTTGCCATCATTTAGTATGATTTTGCGCCCCTGTGCCTTAGGAAATCGCCTATAACATGCATACTGAACTATTATGAATCAAGCAACGCGGTTTTATCTCAGCTCAAAATCCTTGCTCACCATGAAGGACATATGTAAGATGCTCAGGTTCTCCAATTTGCTTCCGGCGTTGAGGGCGTTGTTCAAAACATTGCATATGGAGCTGGTTGTGACAAGTTCTTGCCAGAGTTTATCTGTATACTCGCCGAAATCTCTTTTGTTGATTATATCTTTCAGGCAATCGCATAGCATATTGTAATCGGATAAACTTGAAAGGCATATTTCCGTCTCGCTTCCATCTTCCTTTACAAGCTTTACAATGTCAGAAACCTTGACCTTGTCCATGAATGCATTCATTGCTGCTACTTCTGTGAGGAAGCAATAGCATTCCCAAGCAAGTGTTGCATCGCCAATCTTGGCAGCTGCATCTTCGCCGAGTCTTCCGTAGAGTTCCTGTGTATCGGCAGTTGCAAAAAGTTTCAGATATTCGACCACATGGGAACGCATCTTTTGAAATCCATCAGGCCCGTCATATAAGGAAGGCATATAGGACTCGGCATTCTGTTCTATAAAGAAAAACTGCTTTGTGGAGACAAATTGCTGCGCTTTCCATGTTTCAGCCATCCTGCGGACCATCTCACTAAGCTCATGGATCTCGACATCATCTATTCTCACTTCACCGATGGCATTTTCCGGAAATTTCGCAGCATATACTTTCACAAATGATACTCTCTGATTTCCCAAACGCTTTTTGAGCTCAGGCTCCAGCAGCTCCCAAAAAGCTGATCTTTGCTCACCTGAACAGTCTTTTTCCTTATCTCCCATACCGACAGAAATTGTGTCACTTATATAGCAGTTCCACTCATGATGCTTACCTGCAAAGTCTGTAACTAAAGCTGTCGGCTCTTCCTTCATGATCATGCGCTTGTATCCATCCATGAAGCAGAATACAAATGAAGATACTGCCATACCTACAGCTGACCTGGTATCAGCTCCTGCTCCTGCACTATATTCATAAAAGTGTTTTGCAAATGACTTGTTGAATACAAAAAACTCAAGGCCAACCTGCCGCGGATCAGGCATATTTACATTGACTGACAGTTCGGTATTTAGCTCGGGAAGATATAATACATCCCCCTGCCTCTGCACCTGACATGCCAAAGTGGCAGGAAGGATATCTCCCAATAAATGCTCCTTTATTTCTTCAGTGCTCGTAAAATCCTTTAGCTGCACTTCATCCGATTTCGATTTCTTTTTAAACTTATCAAATATACTCATTATTCTTTCACTACTCTTTTTCTCATTACTGTATGGATGGCAACATCCTTCTAGTGCAGTGTTTCGCTGACTTTTCATCTCTGCAAAGTGGAATAATTCTTCAAATTGTCAACAAGGCGCTACACAAGCTCCATTATATTGATATTTTACGTATAACACACTTTAGTATTCCGGTAAAATTCACCTTAGAAGAAGACTTTACGGAAGACGCGGAAGATTTTACAGGACTTTACGGGAAGACTTTTTTATACGTAAGACTTCTATCCTGCCACTACCTTTATATTGTCCAAATAGGCATTTGATTTTTGGGGTGTTATTCTGCCTATATCAGGGAGACCGCGAATAGAGGCATTTGAATTTCGAATTTGAATCATGCCTATATAAAGGCTTTTGGGAATAGTAGCAGTTGTTTTTAGCTTAATTCAACTACCTATATTTCAAATGTCTTGATATAGGCAAAATCTTAGCCATAAAATCAACTGCCACTTTTTCATCAACATAATATACAGGCAGAACCATAACTCATGAACTTAGTTCTACGGGTATAATTCAATTTCCGGAATTCTATGCCCGTAAAATCATTCCCACATTCACTTATTTCTACGTACACAAATCAATTTCTGAGATTCTATGCCCGTAAAATCATTCCCACATTCACTTGTTTCTACGTACATAAATCAATTTCCGAGATTCTATGCCCGTAAAGTCATTCCCACATTCACTTATCTCTACGTGTACACATCATTTTTCGGGTTCTAATGTCCGTAAAGCTACTTCAATATTGAAACGTTTATTTTGGCCAATGCAGTCATGAAATTTGATTGTCTATAGTGGCTTAGTCCATTTCTTTTTTACTAACTAATACTCCGCTTATAATTACCGGTATCAGCAAAAAGATAATGCTGTTTTTTATACTCTATTCTTCGTTAGCAAGCTTTATGAGAAGTGGCTTAGCATCAAATTTAGTAAAATCCTGATTACATCTCATCGCATCTGCCAGATCAAGGTTATCAAGAATCTCTTTCCCTGTTAGTTTCAGTTCTTTTTTATAATTAACCAGATCTTCATAATCTTTTCCGTCTGCCCGATGCGAAGTAAAGGTACTCATTACTCGCTGTATAAACCAGGCTATTCTGATATCAAGATCGTTCCACCTTTTTTCACTGCCATACTTGGCATACATCTTTTCATAGTCTTCGCGGCTCTCTATTTTAAGGAGTTCCGGTAAGATGTAATTTTCAAGATCGGTTCTAAAGTACTCTTTGACCTCATCAATCGGAATATCTATCGGCAGATAGTCGCGGTATCCGTCGATACGATAGCCTAAAACATTATATAGTGGAGATTTCATTCCATAATAAGGCAAAAAATATCTGCTATCTATGGAAAGTTCTCCTATTCCGTGCTGTGGCTTTAATTTTTCTTTACTCTCAAATAAACTGATGATCAGTTGAAATATAGCGCCCGATGCAGCAAAAGAAAATCTATATCCTTCCATGTGTATCACTATCTTTAAACTATCGGTGATTTTCTTACACCAGGTATTACCGCCGATTTTAAAGCCGTGTTCCTTAAGAAGGGGCTTTATAAGTTCTTTAACAACGATATCTCTTTTCTCAAAAGGGGTATATGAAAGGTTTGCGATAAGCTTATTTCTGTAAGCTTCCGTATCTTCCTCTGTTATTCCATGCTCAGCCATATATCTGTCATGGCTATACCTAAGCTCTTCCGGTCTTGTAATATAATCATAATACTCACGTATTATTTCATCTTTAGTCATTCCACGCTCCTGTTAATAAAATTCTACAGCATCACTCTTTCAGTCTTTTATATAGCTGCAATCCGGCTATCCAAATAAGAGTATAGCAATTCCCACATATCAAAATCTGTATGTAAATAAAGTTCTTGCTCTAACTGGTCCAGTTTCGCGCTGAATTCATTATATATTCTGCAACGTTCATCATTATTATCCGTATTATCAAGGAGTTTTTGATAGTATGAATCTATTTTCCCGGCTTCAGTAAGTATTTGAGCGTCTTTAACATCGTCTATTGCGAGGAACGCCTTTATATTTTTTAAATAATAATCAGTGAAAAATTATCCATAATGCGGCGTTGGAAAGCCTTCCATGTTCAGCACAGTATCAAAATCAATAACAAAAATAGCATTCTGAATAAATTCAGCGCATTTAAACCAGTTTTCTTTATATGTAGCGTACATTTCAGAACCGATTTTTTCGCATAACTCTTCTCCGGAAAATTGCTTTATATCTATTTCACTACCATCAATCCATCTCATATCATCAAATTGATCTTTTTTATAATCGTGCATTTATCTACTCTTTGCCTTTTCCCAAACTGTCGATCCACTTTGCAAAATAAGCCTTCTGCTCATCTACAGTGGCTACGTACTTCTCGTCAAAAGAAAAATCCTCATCACAACAGATCAATGACATCATGTAGATATTTCCGTTTCGAAAATAGGACCATTTTATTATCCATAATATCCAACACCCTCGCTATAAACTCCTTATATATATGCAATAATTCATCTATACCAACGGTCTTTTCTTCTACATATGGAATTTCAAATCGTCTCCCATCTTTTTTGGTATATACATAAGATATTCTTGAAAATGTTATTTCTTCTTTGCTTATATAATTAAAGCTTACATACTTATCACAACCAATTATCTACTCCTTCATATATCATATTACAAATTCTCACGTGAATACTGATTAAACAAATATATCAATTGATCATAGTCTAAATATTCTTCAACTATGTAGGGTTCAGAATACATTAATGCTATATATTTTCATCCGCCAAAAAATTATAAGTATAAATTAGCTCCTCAATATCAACCGTTTTTTCTTCTACATGAGGTTTTTCAAACACTACTCCATCCTTTTTGGTATAAATCATCCTTATAATTCCAGAATTGATATCCTCTTTATTAACACTTTTTGTACATACAAATTTATCTTCTCCATCCCATCCAGGTAAAAATCCCATCCCATACGTAAGCTTGATAATACCGTTTTTTATCGATGTTGTCTCCCATTTTTTTAATAAATTGGGAAACCCAGAATCATACTCAACAATGTAAACAATTTTAAATAAATCTGTAAGTTCTTCGATTCTTGTTTTTTTTACAAAAAACCTATTATCTTCAAACTGAAACTCTTTCGAACTTTTCTCTTTCTTTCTTGTGATCAAATAATTATCTTTATCATCAACAGCCAATAGCCCCTCTGCTTTCTTCTTACAAGCGTACAGATAATAATTGCCTTTATACTTTGCTATCATTTATATCCCCTATTCCAAAACTTTAAATCCGCTCTCATAATTCTTCATGTAACCAATCATAGTTTCGCTACCATCTGGACTTTTTTATAAATAGCTCCTTAAATTTGCGTCAAAAGCAAAGCTTCAAATTTTGATTTATCACTCTTAAATATTTTTCAACACACTCTTTATCCTCAGGTCTTATTTTCATGTGTTCTGTGCATAAATCTGCTAATTCCTTATAAAAAATATCCTGTAAATTCATCCAATTCCTTGTACACTTTCAAGCAACTCCGACCCAGAATAGTTTTTAGATTTTTTCATTTTATCAATAAACTCTTTATCAACTATAGTAAACGGCAAATCACTATATTTATCTCTTAATCCCATTTCATGCACTACATATTGATATACCTGAGAATATTCCTTAGGATCACCGTTTATCATTTCTTCCAGTGCTCTTTTGGTAAGTCCTGCCAATCCAAATCCGTATTTTTGAAAAACAGGATATAAGCCCGCTTCGATCAGATATCCTACATCCGTTAATTCACAGCTACCTGTATCACGTCCCACAATCCTGTAATCGCTGTCCATTCCGTAGAAATAGGATCTAAGGTTCCCTTTTCTTATACCGTATACCACTGCTTCTTCAACTGCTTCTCCACCATTGCAATTAGTTATAATGTATTTCTCCTTCATATCTTTTCTCTCTCCAATATTGCGCTTTTTTATACGTTTTAAATAGTTAATATATTCATAACGTATTATACACATTTAATAAACATTTGTACAGCAAAAAAAGAACTGACAATCGTCAATGACTGTCAGCTCTTTTTTCATTGTAAGACTATATAAATGGCATTGCTCTTACTAAACGTTTTTTATGAGAATATAGGTCTGATCTTCTCTGTTATTCCAAGAATTGCGAGAAGGATGATCCACCACCAATTCATCTCTACGTTGTTTTCTTCTGTGTCTCTTGCAAGTGTTCCTGCATCGTCTGCAACAATTACACCTGTGTAAGACTTACCGTTGTTCATTTTTCCAAGTTTAACGTTCTTGTTGTTATTGTTGTTATTATCGTTGTATCTTCTTGCTCCAAGGATCTGCTCGATCATATCGCTATCGCCGCTAACTGTTGACTCTGTGTTCTGTCTTACTGTTGATGCATTTCCACCGTTTGCTCTCTCTGAACGTGAAGCTCTTTCTGTTCTGTTCTCATTTGTGTTATCTGCTACGATGTTCTCTACAACTTCAGGAGCAACAACTACAGGAGCCTCTGCATTTACAAAATACTGTGCGATTGCAGCTACGATTGTCTCGATCACGCTCTTGTTCTCTGTCTTATTATCCTCTGCTGCCTCTTCAACCTCAGCTGTCTCTTCTACTACATCTACTACTTCTACTACTTCTACTACTTCTTCAACTGTCTCTTCAACTACAGTCTCAGCTACATCTGTTTTAAGCTGGATGCTTATCTCAGCACGCTTTGCAATAAGCTCATCAAGTTCTGCTTCTGCATTGTCAAGCTCAACCTTTGCGTTTGCAAGGATACCTTCAAGGATCTGTACTGCCTCAGCATCTGACTCAGCGTCAAGAATTCTTGCAATATCATCCTCACCGATATATGTACTAAGTCCTGCAACAAAATCTGCTGTAACTACCTTTGCTACTCTTACTCCTGCTTCTTCAATTCCGTCGATTGCATCCTCCAATGCCTCAACCTTATCTGATGCCTCGTCGATTTTCTCCTGAGCATCAACTATAACTTCACCGTAATTCTCATACTTCTCAACAAGCTTTGAAGCGTTCTCTATGAATTCCTTAAGACCTTCGTCGTCCTTTGTTGAAACTCTGATGCCCTTAGCATTTCCGCTTGTTGTCTGAACAATCTTACGTGCTGCTACACCGTTCATGTAGTATACACCGTCTACTACTTCGATCTCTCCGTTCTTTGCTCCGGCTTCCAACTCGTCAATACACTTGTACTCGTTTGTTCCGTCTGCATAATCAAATGAATATACATCATATTTTCCTGAATTTACATCTGCCTTGAACTGGTTTGTAACACTAAAATTTCCAAAGTGATTCTTCTGGTATACTGAAGATGTAATATCCTCTTCAGGCTTCTCGTATACTACGATCTCTCTTGAGCTTCCAAGCTTGTACCACTGATCGTTGTCTTTGAACTGTCTGTCTGTTCTGTCAATGTTGAAATAACGCTTTACTGTGTTGTTGTCCTTATCTAAATATGTAACAACAGTATATGAACTGTTCTGACGGTCAAATCCTCTGAGCATCTCTGTGAATGTAATATTTGTTGCATCCTTATCGATGAAAGTAGGAATGATATATCCGCTGATAATGCTCTCCATGAGCTTATCCTGTGTCTTCCAATCCTTGTTCTTATCAGAAATAGCCTTCTTTGCAAGGATATCTTCTACTGCTGCCTGCTCTTTTTCAAGATCTTCCTTAGCGTTGTCGCAAGCCTCTGCAAGAACTTCTACGTTCTTCTTAGCTTCCTCAAGCTTCTCTGCTGCCTTATTTACATTTCCGTCTGTGCTCTTAAGGCTCTTAACTGTCTCTTCATATACTTTCTGAGCACCTTCAAGCTCTTTCTTTGCATTCTCAAACTTGTCGCAAAGTGAATCGAAAATTACCTTCTTAATTTCAATATCTTCTTTAGCATCTGCTGTAATCTTGTCATACTTCTCAAATGCCTCGCTCACCTGCTCTGCTGATGAATCAGCATTTGTGATTATCTCTACAAGATCATCTGTCTGAGCCTTTGCCTCAGCAGCTGTCTTAGCTGCATCTTCTGCGATATACTGAGCTGAAACTACGCTCTCAACTGTCTCTTCAGCCTTCTCATCTGCTGTGCGATCAGCCTCATCTGCAACCTCAAGTTCTTCTTCTGCTGCCTGAAGATCAGCTGCTGCTTCGCTAACTGTTTCTGCTACGTTGAGATTTTCAACTGCCTCAGCAAATGCCTCAACGCTTTCCTGTGCAACTGCTCCGCCGTCCTCAGCAGATACTGCCTCGAATCCAGCCTCTTCGTTTCCGTCTGCGATTGACTCAACTACTTCGCAAGCTTCCTCTGCTGTCTCAACAGTTTCTTCTGCAACTTCTTCAGCTTCCATTGCTTCTTCTACTGATTCATTATATGTATCTTCATTTGACTCTTCGTTTGAGCTCTCCTGAAGATCTTCTGAACTCTCAATAACTTCGCCTTCCATGGCCATTACATTTACAGGTATACTTGTTGTTGCGATCAATGTTGCAATTCCGATTGTTACAATTTTCATGATTTTATTATTCTTCATTTTCTACCTCCAAGTCATGTTGGCTTGTTATCAATTTGTTTTTTTCTTTCGCACATTATTTTTATCGGAGCCAATATTTTTTTCTTAAACGAAATTTTCTAAAATAAAAATAAACACCTCGAAACGCGCATGTTTCAAGGTGTTTACGCTGTATTATTTTTAAAATTCATAGGATACGGGAGGTTGTGGACCCCCTTTGGCTTTTATGCCTTGCGCAGTCTGCTATGATTATGATGAAGCAACCCCTGAACAACTTGAAGAAGCCGCAAAAGTTGTAGATAAAAAGCTCAAAGAAAATTGATAGCGCTATAACTCGCCGGCACTTAGAAGCTTTTGCGCAAACTGATTATGCCCTTCAACAGAGAAGTGGACTCCGTCATAGCCCATCTCTATGTTCCATGAAGAGGCATCAAGAGCTTTTATATCATACTCTTTTGCAAGGTCCATAAAGTGCTTATTCATTTCAATACTTGCCTCGTTATACCTTTGCAAGTCGGGCTCTGTAGCTTCAATGTATGGAGGCGCGATCATAATGAACGTGCCTTTGAAACTGTCCTTTATGTATGACAGGATATTCCTCATCTTTTCTATGGCCTGCTTCGGATCCGGATTATAGGTAAGCAAGATATCATTTGTGCCGAGCATCATTAAAAAGACATCTTCGCATGTAAGATTTGAAAGGATACCCGTAAAGTAACTGTCCGCCACATAAGGAATCTGCCGTCCGTTCATTCCCTCCTCTATTACTTCATATGAGCCTTCAAGCTCTTTTCTCACAATTGTAGCCCACCTGGTTTCTTCAGGATATCTGCCTCCCATAAAACCGCGGGGATCATAGCCGTATGTATTTGAATCGCCGAATAGTATCAGTTTTCGCATTTCTTTTGCCCCAATCATTAGTATAAAATTCATTATTAAGATTCTTTATGCGACTTATTGTTCGTATAGCAGATTGATTCTACGAAACTATCATTATCATCAAAATGGAATGTGATTTCGTAATCATTAAATTTATAGCTTATAGAATGAAATGTTTCGTAAAAAAACTGTGTGCGTATGTTATAGGCGTCTATAACTTCGTCTCTTGTACTTCCAACGCTGATTCCTCCCGGAGTTCTAACGTTTCTGTCTTTTATTAAAATAAAACGTGGAAGTTCTGAATCGTTCACACTTATAGTATTATACTGAATAAAATCAGACTCAGTTCCATAATAGTATGCAAAATTCCCCGATTGCGCGTAATTGTCTATTTTATAAGGAGTGCCCAGTTTGCTTTGGGTATCCTGAACTTTATCAAAAATCGAGATTACTTCACCATTATAATTAAATTCATAGTCTTCAAGGTAAGAATCAAAATTCGCCTGATCAATCGTACTTAAAAAAGCTGAATACTTCGAAATAACATCCTTATTTCTATATTCAAAACTGCATACCTCGTCCAAGAAACTAAATACAAGCTCAAAACGTTCAAAATCATAACTTATAGAATGGTTCCCTTCTTCCCAGCTATCAGTCGGTTCGCCATATGCAGCTCTAACCTCATCCTCTGTGCTTCCCAATCCGATTCCCTTGGAAGTTTTTATGTTATTATCGCAAATTATAATATAAAAAGGGCAATCCTTCCCATCGATGTTTCCTGTATTTAAAGCAACGTACTTATCATCTGATCCATAATAGTAATCAACCCTGTCCTGGTGTGGTTCCGGAAAAGCCTCTTTCTTATATGGTGTTCCAAGTACCTCAAATATATATGGTACATCATCCAAAACAGATACCGTTTTTCCATTGAATTCAAATTGGTCATCGGCCAGCGAAATTGATGAATCGGACGTAGCTTCAGTGCTTGCAGTTTCATAATCAGTCGGAATGGGCGTGCACCCAAATAATATTGCTGATGCAAGTACTATTGCAGGTATAGTTATTTTTTTCATATTGTAAAAAAAAGCTCCTCAAGTCATCTTTCAACCTTAAAAGTACAGATACCGGATTATTATCGCAAAGAGATAAATGAAAATTAAAATAAACACCAGTCCGGATATAAATTCAATTTTTTTCTTTCTCTTAATGTCTCTACTCGATAGTTTTCTCTGAATAACCATTTTAGGGTCTTTGGGGTTAATATATATTACAAAAGGTGATCCAATCAGTTCTTTAATCGAATCAGGATCAATTTTCTTATTTGGAAATGATTCTTCATAAAATTCATCTTTAGATATAGATCTATATTGTTTTGATTCATATTCAAACTCGAAAATTGGGACATAGTAGTGATTTCCAACATACTTTCCACTTCTAGTTCTTGTCTTATAGTCAACTAATGTTGCTTTGATTTCTTTAGTGCATAGTTTATCAAATCCTAATGTTGCAAATTCCAATACAAAAAAGAAAAATGCACCCATAGTAATAAGCATCAATAAACATTCTTCCATATCAAATGCTCCCAAAATGCTGCGCATCCATGATAAATTTTTTCAGCAAAAAACCTCTATCTCATTATGAGACAGAGGTTTTTATGTGTAAAGTTGTATTTATGAGATTAACTTACGATAACGCTGTTTCAGCCCCATACTTCCTGAGCTATTTCTTTTACCAGCTTAAGCTTTGCCCACTGCTCTTCTTCCGTGAGCTTGTTGCCAATTTCGCATGAAGCAAAGCCGCACTGCGGACTAAGGCAAAGCCTCTCGAGAGGAACATATTTGGCAGCTTCATGGATTCTTTCAATTACTTTCTGCTTATCTTCAAGAACGGGAGACTTAGTGGTTATAAGTCCCAGCACAACCTTCTTATCTGCTGAAATTTTTGATAACGGAGCAAATCCGCCCGATCTCTCATCATCATACTCAAGGAAAAGCGCATTCACATTTTCTTTTGCAAACACATAATCAGCAACGGTATCATAAGGGCCACTGGTAAAATATGTGGAATGATAATTGCCCCTGCAAATATGCGAAGTAATAACCATATCCTCAGGCTTTCCCGTAAGCGACAGATTATTAACTTCAAGGAGCTGTGCTTTTACTTCCTCGAGGTCTATTCCAAGTGCTTTATATCTCTGCTTTGCAGCATCGCCCACAATCGCGCCCCAAGTGCAATCATCGAACTGAAGATTTCTGCATCCAGCATTATAGAACTGCTTTATGACATCTCTGTAAGCCTCTGCGATATCCTTTATCAGTTCCTCATTTGTAGGATAAAACTTCCTTGTAGTCTCATAATTGGCCGGAACGATAAACTGCTGGAAAGTCTGCGCCGGAGCCGGAATTGTGTACTTTGCAACAGTATTCTCATCCTCGAACTGCTTAAGGAATTTGAAATATTCAACAAAAGGATGAGCCTTCGCCTTTATTTTTCCCACCAGATATGTATCATCAAGAACTGCAAGTTCATTATTAAACTGAACTCCATTGCCTGTTGCTTTATGCTCTACACCTTCGAATCCCCACATAAAATCAAGGTGCCAGAAAGATCTTCTGAACTCTCCATCAGTTATAACATGGAACCCGAGCTCTTTCTGCTTGGCAACAACCTTTGTGATCTCATCATTTACAATCTTATCAAATTCTTCTTTGCCGATTTTTCCCTCTTGATAAGCTGACTTGGCATCCTTAAGTGCCTGCGGTCTTAAAAAACTCCCAACAAAATCATATCGAAATGGTGTCTGCAAATTTCCCATTTTCATAATCCTCCTTGGCCAAAACTGTAGTGCACCGTATCAGTGCACTAGTGTGCTGACACGTTGACAATTTGATAAATTACTTGTGAAATAATTCATGTACTGCGTTGTCGTCAATCGTCGATGCCCACATCGACTCAATCCTCCGCCTTGTACATAAATTATTTCACTACGTAATTGATCAAAAGTCAGCGTGACAGCACACTAGGATTAATTTTAGCATATCCACTTTACGGATGTAGAAGATGCAATGCGATATCTTTGATAAGGTAGAGTGAACCTGCGATGCAGAGAATGTCGCTTTCGTCTTTGCAGAGGTCTTCAAGCGAATAATCTTTTTCTAAGACGATTGCTTCAACTCCGCGACTTTCAACCATCCCGGCAAGGGTGTCGGGAGCCATGGTTCTGGAATTGGAAACTGCCGTAATGTAACACTTGTCTGCGATTGGCATAAGCTCATCGAGGATGATATCAACTTCTTTGTCAGCCAGGATGCCCAGCAAAAAGGTGATTTTTTTGCCCGGGAAGTATTCTTCAAGTGACTTTCGAAGAACCGCCGCGCCTTGCCTGTTGTGTCCGCCGTCGATTATGACATACGGGTCTTCTCTTATGATTGTAAAGCGGCCGAACCACTCGGTGTTGGCAATCCCGCGGGATATGGCATCTTCGGATATATCAAATCCTTTTTGCCTGAGCTTTCGTGCGACATAGATTGCTTCGGTAGCATTGTCAATCTGGTATGTGCCAAGTAGTTTTGTGTTGTAGGTGATTCCGTCCACGTTAAAGCGCTGTCCGCTAAGGCTTCGTTCAACAAGCACTGGTTCGGTAAAGTAACCGAGTGATACGGCTTCTTTTGAACAGACATCTTCAAGGACTTTTGTTACTTCGCGTTCCTGCATAGGAGAGATGACAGAGGTGCCGTGCTTTATTATTCCTGCTTTCTCGGTTGCTATCTCAGTCAGGGTATTACCAAGGATCGACATGTGGTCATAGCTTATAGGCGTTATGACGGTTACAAATGGCGCGGGGATAACGTTTGTTGTATCAACGCGGCCGCCCATGCTTACTTCCATGACAACGATGTCACAGCTCTTTTCCCTGAAATAGAGAAAAGACATAACGGTAAGAATCTCGTATTCGCTTGGAAAAATATTCTCGGCGGCAAGCTCGTCATATGCGGGCTTTATCTGCGAAAATATCCTTGCGAAATCCTCATCTGAAATATCTGTATTGTTTACCCTGAAAAGCTCATTGTAGCGGTATAAAAAAGGTGATGCGAAGGTGCCGACTTTATGGCCCGATTCTATAAGAATCGAAGTGATGTAGGCAACTGTCGAGCCTTTGCCGTTTGTGCCTGCTACATGAACATAGCAAAGACCGTACTGCGGATCACCTAGCTTTTTTAGAAGTGCAAGCTCTGCATCCAGAGAGAACATGTCTTTTTGGGGAACGGTATTATTTTTTGGTGGTTTAAAATGAGGCAATTTCTCAAAAAAAGAAATTGCCTCTGAATAACTATACTCGTGCATAAGTCTTAATCCTGCCGAATGCTTCCAAAACAATGTACAGCATCAAAATATTGATGGGGAGCATTATGAGTTCTTTGGGGAGTCTTGCTACCAGTGTTACAAAGAAGCCCTTTTTGATATACATCATATCAAGCCAGTAGGTATTCATGATGATGCCTACGATAAGGGTGTGAACAGCTTCTGCAACAACAATTCTTGCAAGTGTGGGCTTCTTGTTGTAGAGAATGAAGCCAAAGATCAGGCCGCTGACAATTCCACTGATCGTGAATCCGGGAAAGAACGGGCCTGTAGGCTTTACAAGATAGCCACCTATATCGGTGAGTGCTCCGACAATAGCGGCAATACCGGGGCCAAGTGACATTCCGGCGATGCCGATTGGGAGTGAACCGAATCTGATCTCAATGATATTGGTGATCGGAATCTTGAGAAATCCCAGTACGATACCCAGAGCCGTTAACATGGCGGCCAGAGTCAGTGTGTTTGTGTCACGTAATTTTTTCATAAAAATACACCTCCTCGCAGCTTCCTTTTGTCTACACGAGAGGTGTTGTACACTTCACTATGTAGCAGCGGGATGCGACCATAAAACCGCGGATAATCCTTCGTCCGAATGACAACTCCCTGTTCACCCGGCACTTGACGCTTTACAGTCTACTCTGCATTTCTTATTTTTGTCTGTATTATAGGTTGAATGAAATAGAATATCAAGCATAAATATTCATAAACATTTATTGCATCTTAGGCTGATTACATACATTTTTTACGAAGTGGACAGATGTGGAATTGTCGTAATATGATATATGTGTCAAAAAGATGCGCAGCATTGTAATAGAGAAGTATTGTGTTCAGAATAGGAGGCAAAAATGACTGTTTTGGCAGCTTTTATGGTTCCACATCCACCCCTTATCGTTCCTGAGGTAGGAAGAGGAGGAGAACAGCAGATTCTTGAGACAACAAATGCTTATGAGCAGGTCGCAGACGAGGTGGCGGCGTTAAAGCCTGACACTATCATCATTACGAGTCCGCATTCCGTTATGTATGCGGATTACTTTCATATATCCCCCGGCCACAGGGCAACAGGCAGTTTTGCTGATTTTGGCGCATCGGGAGTGAGATTTTCAGAGGAATACGATACGGAGCTTGCTGATATGATAAGTGAGCTTGCGCAGGAAGAAGACTTTCCTGCGGGGACGATGGGCGAAAGAGAATCTTCTCTGGATCACGGGACAATGGTGCCTCTTTGGTTTATAAGAAAAAAATATAACAGCGGTAAGATCGTCCGCATAGGACTTGCGGGACTTCCTTTGACCGACCATTACAGGTTCGGACAGATAATTGCGAAAGCAATTGATAGATCGGGGAAAAGAGTTGTTATCATCGCAAGCGGCGATCTTTCACATAAATTGCAGAAGTACGGTCCTTACGGTTTTTCAAAAGAGGGACCGGAATATGACAAAAGAATCATGGAAGTGTGCGGAAATGCTGAATTTGGAAAGCTCCTTGAATTTGAAGAAAGCTTGTGTCAGCTCGCTGCGGAGTGCGGGCATAGATCTTTTGTGATAATGGCGGGAGCTTTTGACGGACTGCGTGTAAAAGCGACAGCACTGTCACATCAGGATGTTACCGGCGTCGGCTACGGAATATGCACTTTTTATCCTGACGGAGAGGATGAAAGCAGGCATTTTTTGCATGACTATGAAGAGAAACTTGAGAAAGAGTGCAGGGAAAAGGCAGCTGCAAACGATGAATATGTGAAGCTTGCAAGGGCAAGTGTCGAATCTTGGGTAAAGGATCACAGGCAGATTCCCGTTCCGGGTGGTCTTCCGGATGATATGATCTCAAGGGCGGCAGGTACCTTTGTTTCGATACATAAGATGGGACAGCTTCGCGGCTGCATAGGCACTATCGCTGCAACTCAGGACAATATCGCGGAAGAGATAATTCAGAATGCGATAAGTGCGAGCACGCGTGACCCGAGATTCGATCCCATTACGGCAGATGAGCTTAAATTTCTCGATATCAGTGTCGATGTGCTTGGAGAGACCGAGGATATAGATTCGATGTCCGAGCTTGATGTAAAGCGCTACGGCGTTATTGTAAGCCATGGAATAAAAAGAGGCTTACTTCTTCCTAATCTTGATGGTGTTGATAACGTGGAGCAACAAGTTGAAATTGCAAGGCAAAAAGGAGGAATCCGCGAGGATGAGCCCTATACATTGCAGAGATTCGAAGTGGTGAGGCATTATTGATATGGCAAAGTGTCACGTGTGTTTCAGACATTGCATGATAGAGGAAGGCGGAATAGGATTTTGCGGAGCAAGAACGGTTAAAAACGGCGAAGTAGTCGCAATGAACTACGGAAAAGTATCGGGACTTGCGCTTGATCCAATAGAAAAGAAGCCGCTGAACAATTTTTTTCCGGGAAGTTACATTCTGTCGGTGGGGAGTTTCGGATGCAATCTGCGATGCCCTTTTTGCCAAAATCATGATATTTCATGGTCAAAAGAAGCACGGATATATGCAGAGGATGCGGAGAGCGTAAGCCCCAAGGAAATTGTGAAGGCGGCGCTTGATACAAGGGACAGAGGCAATATCGGGATTGCTTTTACTTATAATGAGCCTCTTGTGGGATATGAGTTCGTACGTGATTCGGCTGTGCTTGCCAAAGAGCACGGACTTAAGACTGTGCTTGTATCTAACGGCACGGCGGAGCTCTCTGTGCTTGATGAGATAGTTTCGTATATTGATGCGATGAATATAGACATTAAGGGCTTTACGGATGAGTATTATGACAAAGTTCTGGGCGGCAGCAGGAAGCAGGTCATGGAATTAATTGAGGAAGCGGTCAGGCACTGCCATGTCGAGCTGACAACTCTGATAATCCCCGGAGAAAATGACAGTGAGGAAGAGATGCGGGAATTGTCGGGATGGGTAAAAGAGCTTGAACTTACAAACGGAAAAAATATACCGCTTCATATCACAAGATTTTTTCCCAGATTCAAAATGACAGACCGCGATGCGACCGATGTGCGGAAAGTATACAGGCTTGCGGAAGTTGCGAGAGAAAAACTTGAAATTGTATATACGGGGAATTGCTAGTGGTTTCGGTTTTCTATATAATCTTGAGAGAGAAAAGTCGAAAAAATTATGTAGTGAGCTGTTATGAATATTTTAAACGTAGAAAATGTATCTAAGACATATATGTCAAAACCTGTCTTGAGCGGGATTACAGTGGGAATAGGTGACACTGATAAGATCGGTGTTGTCGGAACAAACGGAACCGGTAAATCCACGCTTTTATCAATTGTTGCGGGAGTAGAACATCCTGACAGCGGAAAAGTGGTCGTAGGAAATGACGTTCGAATTTCATATCTTCCGCAAAATCCTGTTTTTGATGAAAATAAAACCTTACTTGAAAATATCACAGAGAAGATCTACGCCGGAGAAGGACATTGGGATAAGATGGGTGAGATTAAGGCGAATCTGGCCAAATTTGGAATGGATGACCCTGAGTGCAATCCGTCTGTTCTATCAGGCGGTCAAAAGAAGCGCGCGGCTTTGGTTGCGGCTATAATGACTCCCGCAGATCTTTTGATCCTTGATGAGCCTACCAACCATCTTGATTCTGAGATGATAGAGTGGCTCGAAGAGTATCTGCAGCACTACAGGGGCGCGATACTGATGGTTACTCATGACAGATATTTCCTTGATGAAGTGACGGATCAGATTTTGGAGATCGATAAAGGAAACACTTACAGATATGAGTCCAATTACTCGGGATTCCTGGAACTTAAGCAGCAAAGGCTTGACTATGAGCAGGCTGCTGAGCGAAAGGCGGCCACATTATATAAAAAAGATCTTGCGTGGATGCTTCGCGGAGCAAGAGCCCGTTCAACCAAACAGAAGGCTCATATACAGCGTTTTGAGGCCTTAAAAGACAGGCAAAGACCGGAAGAAGAGAGACAGGTGCAGCTTAGCTCAATTCCCACAAGAATGGGCAATAAGACTATTATTCTTGAGAATCTGTCAAAGTCCTACGGGGACAGGACACTTTTTAAGGATTTTAGCTACACGTTTCAGAAGCTTGACCGAATCGGTATTATCGGACCAAACGGATGCGGAAAATCAACGCTTCTTAAGTGTATTCTGGGTGAGATAAAGCCTGATACGGGGACTGCCATCATCGGACAGACCATAAAGATCGGATATTTCGGTCAGGAAAACGAAGCCCTTGATGAGAAGAGCAGAGTGCTTGATTATATCAAAGAAACTGCGGAGTACATAGAGACAGTGGACGGACTTGTTTCGGCAACCGTGATGTGCGAGAGATTTCTTTTTACCCCTGATATGCAATATGCGCCGATCTCTAAACTGTCAGGCGGTGAAAAGAGAAGACTGTATTTGCTAAGGGTGCTGATGGAACAGCCAAATGTCATTGTCCTTGATGAGCCTACAAACGATCTTGATATTCAGACACTACGCATTCTGGAGGATTATCTGGACGGATTTCCCGGCATTATCATAACAGTAAGCCATGACAGGTATTTCCTTGACCGCGTGGTGACAAGAGTATTTGCCTTTGAGCCTGACGGCACTTTGTTCCAAAGTGAAGGTGGATATTCGGATTATGTGGAGCACAAAAAAGAAAACGGCTCATTTTCGGAAATTCCTGCGGGCTCAGCAGCTAAAGGCAAGACCGGAAGCGATAATGCGGAGAAGAATGCTTCCAAGGGGAAATACAGAGCGCCCAGAGAGAAGACTAAACTTTCTTATAAAGAGCAAAGAGAGTACGAGTCGATCGAGGCAGAAATTGACGCACTTACCGAAAAAAGTGAGGAACTGGAGAAGCAGATCATTGAAGCGGCAACAGATTTTCCGAATCTCATGAAATATACCAAAGAAAAAGAAGCGGTTGATGAGGAAATTGAACAGAAGATGGAGCGGTTCATCGAGCTTCAGGAGATGGTCGATCGCTTTGGACTTTCCAAATAAAAAGTGAGTTTAATGTATGACTTTTTGAGATGTTTTTGTCTGAAAAAGTCATGCATTTTTTGTTGGGGATGTTTAAGAAAACGGTCCTCGTGATATGAGAAGATTTTTTTATAAAAAGAATTTGCGTTTTTTGCTGTGAATTATATGGATTTTTATGTGCATGACTTTAGGCGTTTTTTATGTCAAAAAGTCATGCTTTTTTTGTGACTGAAAAAGTCCGTTGAGATGTCTTGAAAAGAGCATGGTTGAGCGCTTTGATTGGAAGATGATATACCTGTTTGCTTGTCTGTTTTTTACTGCGAAAAAAGTCATTTTTTTACCACTGTATAAGACGAAAAATAGTATATGACAATATATAAATTTTGTGGGATGAAAATATAAATTATTTTTATTTTTGATTTATAAATTTTTTATTTGGTGAAAAAAGTTATTTTAAAAGTCAAAAAAACAGAAAAAAATGTAAGCGGTTCCCTTTATGAGACTTGATTAATATTCACTTTGAAATTTATTTATTTTAACTTAAAGCTTTTCGTAAGTTAAGTCATTATCACTATTAAAGTTATGCATATTTGGGTAAAATTACACATTGTGCACAAAAAAGAAGCGCTGTTACAATGGAAGTGCTCGGGCAACTAAAACGTTTACGTAAAAATCAAACAATTGTATTAGGCTAGGAGGTGAACGGTTTTTTTATGATGAAACGAAATTTATCAGTAGCATTAAGCGTATTCTTAGCAACAGGATTGTTATCACCGGCCTTACCCGTACAGGCGGCACCAAGCATTAATCCGTATGGTACGGTTCAGGCTGAAATTGAATTTGAACGTAATGTAAAAGAGGTTTTCACAGATGAAGATGCCGGCGCGACGGTGGTCAGCCTTGGATCTGGAAATTATTTCTCTGTGAAAAGTGTAAACTTCTCGCAGGGAGTTTCTAAGATAGGAATAACAGCAAAAGCTGATTCTGCAGGACTTATCATTATCCACAAAGGCGGAACAGACGGAGATGTTATAGGAAGTATCAAACTTAGTGGCACGGATGGTATATATAAAGAATTCTTCGCAAATGTAAGCGGCCTGCAGGGCTCAGAGACAATTACATTTGTGCAGACAATGGGAACCAGCTTGGTCGACAGTTGGTCAGCGCAGCCGGGCGAAACAACGGAAGAACCCGAAAATCCGGATGAGCCGGAGAACCCCGACCAGCCTGAAAACCCTGATCAGCCGGAGACCCCCGATCAGCCTGAAAATCCGGACCAGCCGGAGACCCCTGATCAGCCTGAAAATCCTGATCAGCCTGAATATCCGACAGCGGTAAATCCGTATGAAAAGGTTGAGGCTGAGACAGCAACTGAACTTGCTGAGGCAATGGTATCACCTAACAAGCAGTCGGTAGTTATTAAGGACGGCGGTTATGTGATCACCAAGAACGTTGATTTCTCAAAGGGACTTGCAGGATTTGGAGTGCTCGCAAAAGCATCGGCACCCAAGGTTAAACTCAATATCTATATTGATGGTGCAAAGTCTCCTATCGGATCTATCAATGTTGGCTTGGATATGACACAGGAGTCTGCTGTGAAGCTTACATCAGACCTTAAGGGTACTCATGCTGTATACATTCAGGCAGAAGGCGGCGCTATAACACTTGATGCATGGAGAGCAATTGAAGCATCAGGAACAACAGAAGAGCCACCTGTAGTAGAACCTCCTGTAGGCGATACAGTAGATCCTTACAGCACAGTAGAAGCAGAGGCATCTGCAGAACTCAGCAGCGCAATGGTTACACCTAACAAGCAGGCTGTAAGCATTACAAAGGGCGGATATGCAGTAGCTAAGAACGTAGACTTCTCAAAGGGAGTTAAGGAATTTACAGTTAATGCAAAAGCAAGTGGAGCAAACAGACTTGAAGCAAGACTTGATAAGGCAGACGGAGATCTTATCGCAAACTTCAGAGTCAGCACAGAT